>OLQH01001983.1_pt1 | contig 13336 bp, 9 predicted proteins | sample 1672671 | NCBI WGS metagenome assembly OLQH01 (sample SAMEA3136712, study PRJEB25190) | human gut metagenome
GTTGCCGTAGCCCGCTACGGCGCCCTCATCCGGGCGAAATCTCCCACAAATTGTGGCACACATCTTGCAGAAAGCCTTTTTCAAACACGCTCTAAGGCAGAAAGGAAATGTCAGATGAAAGCGAAACATCATACAAACTTTCAGCCGGACAGGGTGCTTTCTTATTTTCAGAAAGAATGGAAAGTGCTTCTGGCAGTGACTGTATCCGGTTTGATCTATAATATCGGTCTTCTGGCAGGCCCCTGGTTTGAGGGGAAAATGACCGGCTGCCTGGTGGATATCCTGAAAGGGTCTGACCAGTTTTCGGATATGCTGGTTCTGGTGCTGGGATATGTGACCGCTATTGCAGTTGTCCAGACTGCCAGGTATATCAAGCGGTTTTATGTGCGGCGTTTTGCCAACAATGTAAATCGCAGGATGAAAGAAATACTGTACGCCAGTCTGGTAAGGAAAAGCCGTGCAAGTCTTCGGGAAGAGGGCGAGGGAAGCATTATGACCAAGGCAATCCTGGATGTGGATGACTGCGTAGAGGGAATGCGCAAATTCACTACGGAGATTTTTGATACAGGAGTTGCTCTGGCTGCTTATGCAGGAATGCTTTTGTGGTATGATTTCAGGCTTGCACTGCTATGCATGATCTTTCCGCCGATTTCCTATATGACGGCGGAGAAGATGAAAAAGATGATCCAGAGAACTGGTGCTGCATACAAAGAGCAGTCAGGATATTTAAGTACAGCTACTCTGGACCGGGCAGAAAATGCTATTACATACCGTGTTTTTGGATGTGAAGAGGATCGCCGAAAGGCATATGAAGAGAATCTTACTTCCTACGAAAAGTCAGCCGTAAAGGCGAATATCTGGAATTCCATCATGCCTCCGCTGTACCGGATCATCTCCATGGCTGGTGTGCTGTTTATCCTGTATTTTGGGCAGAAAAATGTTCTGGGAACTGGCTGGAGCACATGGAACATTGCATCTTTTACCACTTTCCTGGCATGCTTTGTGAAGCTGTCAGTGAAATCTTCCAGTGCAGCGAAGCTGTTTAATGCAGTGCACAAGGCGCAGGTTTCCTGGAAGCGTATTAAGCCGCTTTTGACAAAGCAGGAAGAAATTCCAAAGAGTGAGAAAAATGTGTCTGGAATTCTGGAAAATGGGAAAGTGGAAAAGATCGAAAATGTGTCTGCTAAACATGCAGAAGAAACATTGTCGCAGAAGGAACTATCTCAGCTAGAGATAGCCCAGTCAGAAATTCGTTACAGGAACGTAAAACAATTGCAAGTCCGTCATCTGAATTTTGCTTATCCGGATGGGAAACAGATTCTGAAGGATATTTCCTTCAAAGCTGAAAAAGGGCAGATAATCGGAATTACCGGACCAGTGGCCTGCGGAAAGTCTACTTTGGGAAAAGTATTTTTGTGCGAGTATCCATATGAAGGTCAGATTCTTGTGGATGGCAAAGAGCTTCAGAATATGCCCCCATCCTGGCAGACGAATATCATAGGCTATCTTGGTCATGATCCGGAGCTGTTTAACGACAGCGTGGAAAACAATGTGCTTATGGGTGAACAGAAAAAGACAGAGGATTTCCTGAAAATGGTTTGCATGGCAGAAGAAGTAAATGAGATGGATGATGGTTTACAGACTCTGGTAGGAAATGGTGGCGTACGTCTTTCGGGCGGACAGGGAAAACGTCTGGCTCTTGCAAGAACTCTTTGCCACAAAAAAACGGTTCTGATTCTGGATGATCCTTTTTCGGCTTTGGATAAGAGCACAGAGAGACAGATTTTTGCCAATTTAAAAGCACAGTCGAAAGAGAATATTATGCTGCTGATTTCCCACCGTCTGTATCTGTTTCCGCAGATGGATCAGATCATCTGGATGGAAGATGGAAAAACAGTGGTGGGTACGCATGAAGAATTGCTTGAGAAGGTACCGGAGTATAAGAAATTATTTACTGAGGAAGGAGGTGCAGAGAGTGAAGACAGACAGAAATAAGAACAACGTGAAATCAGAAGAAAATATGATTTTGGAAAAGAGCAGAAGGTCAGATGCAAATGTTTTTCCGGTAGAAAACAAGGGAAAAGGGAAAATTGCAAAAGCGAAAAAAAGACAGGTAAAAGGTGTGATCTGGAAAACAGTTCTGCAGCAGAAATGGCTGTCTATGGGTATTGTCTTTGCTGTAGCAGGCGCAGTGGTAACGGCTCTTATCCCGCCGCTGATCCTGGCAAAAATCGTAGATACAGTCACAGCGGGAAAAGCCGTGACATTCTGGGTGATTTTCCTTTATTTTGCAATGCTTGCACTTACCGGATTCATGGAATCTGCCAGGGAAGGTCTGCTTACCGTATTTGGGCAGAAAATCACACATGCACTTAGAAGCAGCCTTATGGAAAAATTCATATGCCTTACTTCTGACAAACTGACAGGGCTGGAACCTGGAACTCTGGCTTCACGCTTTGTTGGTGATGTAGATACTGTGGAAAATCTTTTTACCTCAGGGATCATCAGTATGTTTGCTGACGCCTGCAAGATTATCAGTATTCTGGTGGTGATCTGGTTTGAAAATAAGGGTCTCGCTGTGGTGCTTCTTGTAATACTGCCATTTCTTTTCTGGTTTACCAGACATGTGCAGAAAAACATGCTGGCAGCCCAGATCGAAAACCGTAAGGCTGTGGGAAGAGCCTCTGGACATGTGCCGGAAACCCTTCATAATATCCGTACCATCCATTGCCTTGGCAGGGAAAAATATATGGAAGAGCGTTACGACACTTACATCGGTGAAAGTTACCAGGCAATGGAGAGAACCAATTTTTATGATGCAGTATATTCACCGGTGATCTTGATTTTAAATGCAGTCGTGGTTGCAGCTGTGATGCTGCTTTCAGCATCTGGAAATAAGATGGTGCTCACGTTTTTTGGAATGTCTGCGGGAACTGCAGTGGCTGTGATCAACTATATTTCACAGATTTTTTCGCCGGTGGAAAGTCTTGGAATGGAGATTCAGACCATCCAGTCCGCGGTAGCTGGAATCCAGAGGATTAATGAATTCTTTGGGCTGGAGGAGAAAGAAAATGGCGCACAGGAGAATGGAGATACCGAGAAAACCTGGAATAATCCGGCAACAAAAATAGAAGAAAACAGAAATGAAAAGATTAGCCGAAAGGAAGCGATGGCTGATATGGAAGAAAGGCACAGACTGGGAGCTTCTGGCAGTAATAGTTTTCCGTTTGTAGAATTCCGGAATGTAACCTTCGGCTATGATGAGCATGTGGTGCTGGAACATCTGAATTTCAAGGTGATGGATACCGATCAGGTGACTCTACTCGGACGAACTGGTGCAGGAAAGAGTACGATATTGAAGCTGCTTCTTGGACTTTATGAGCCGGATCAGGGACAGGTACTGCTCCACGGCATTCCGGCAACGGCTGTGAGGGCTGGAGAACGACGGAAACTCTTTGGATACGTAGAGCAGACTTTTCACATGGTGCCGGGAACCGTACGCGACCAGATTACATTATATGATGACCGGATCTCTGAGCGTCAGGTAAAGGCTGTTGCAGAGCTTACAGGTTTAAAAGAGGCAATTGAGAGTCTGGAAAATGGTTACGATACTTATTGCACCCCGGAGATTTTTTCCCAGGGACAGTGGCAGCTGCTATCCATTGCCAGGGCAGCAGTGGCAGAGCCCAAACTGCTTCTTCTGGATGAGATCACTGCAAACCTGGATGCGGAGACAGAGAAGGCTGTTCTGGCCGCATTGAAACGTGTGGCAAAGGATCGTACCGTTATTTCCATTTCACACAGAACGTCCGCAGAACTGGGAAGGACGATTCAGATTTAATCTGAGATTGTGAAAAGCACTTATAAAATTTTTATAAAGTGCTTTTCACAGTGGATTTTAAATGTTATAATTCTGATTACATTCTTACATGTCTGATCTGGAGTTTTTTATCATGCTTCAGAATAGCGGGCATTTCATAATCACTAATTTTTATTCTGTTTATATTTATCATTTGCCGGAAGTCATCGGCAGCATTCACTTAATTTACGCGGACAAGGAGTTGAAGCCTTTTTTGTCTCGTTTTTGTTGTTGGTAAAGGGTTGCGTTTTATGTGAAAATCGAGGTGATTATCATCAATCTTACAGGTATGATCTTGAAAATGCGTTACTGTATCCTGGAGCAGGTAGGCGCAGGTGGGGAGGGGCATTTGTACCTTGCCAGGGATATGGAGCTTGGAAATTACTGGGCAGTAAAAGAACTTCCCCTTGAGAAAAAGCGTGAAGCCAGACTGCTGCGGCTTCTGGAACATCCATCCATTCCACGGATGGTAGATTATGTGGAAAATGGGGATCATTGTTATCTGATCATGGAATATATTCGTGGAAAGTCCCTTGGACAGATGTTAAAGGAGGGACATGTTTTTGCAGTGGATGAGCTTCTTTCCCACGGAGACACTGTGCTTGCAGTTCTGGAATATCTTCATGGGCAAAAGCCGCCGGTATATTATGGGGACTTGAAACCGGATAATCTTATGCTTTCAGATTCGGGCAAATTGTATCTGGTGGATTTTGGGAGCGCGGTGTTTGGATTTGGAGAAAATCAGCGGATTTGTATGGGAACAGAAGGCTTTGCAGCTCCAGAACAATATGAGGGAAAAGTAAACAGCTCCAGTGATCTTTATGCTTTGGGAAAAACATTACAGGCGCTGGCAGGAAAAAACTGGTTATCCGTTTTGTGGAAAGTTCCTGGGTTTGCTTTGTTTCTCTATAAATGTACCCGGCCTCAGGGGAAAAGACGATTTGAAAATGCGGCACAGGCAAGAAAAATGCTTTCTGGTATAGGAAAAAGAAAAGGGCTTGCCAGAAAAAATGCAGCGGTGGTGATTGGAACTACGGGGATTTTGCTGGCTGCAGGTGTATTTCTTGCAGGATCAGAGCAGCAGGCAGCTTTCGAAAGTGCATTGGCAGAAGTAACGAAAGGATATTACGAGATAGAGGAAAATGAGTCTTCTTCGTTGTCAAAGAAATTTGCAGCAGAAGCGGATAAAAAAAGTACAGACAAAGAAGCAGATAAATTTCTTCTTAAAAAATGCGAGCATGCAGAAAGTGCTTTGCAAAAACTGCAAAAAGAATATACGAAAGATGAAGAGCAGAGAAAATTGCTTTTATTATTGGCGGTAAATGCGGAACTTCAGAAAGAGTGGGAACGGGCCGCCGTGTATTATGAGCAGCTGCTTTTGTATGCGCCGGAATTTGCAGAAGGGTATGGGAAATATGGACTGTTCCTTTTGCGAAGAGGTCAGAAGAATTCCAGCAGGAGACTTTATGTTTTATACAGAAGCAGTAAGGCAGATGGGACGGATTGTAAGAGCGTTGAAATCTGGGAAAAACAGATGGAAAGTGAAACAGGTGAGGAAAAATGAAAAGATGGAGAAGCATAAGGAGAAAAATTGCGAAAAATTCAAATCAAAGAGGTATATATTCGCACAGCATCTGGAATAACTTTCGGAAACCTGGAATTTATCTGATGGTGACAGTGATTTTACTTATTACCAAAGTTGGTATACTTTACACTTATGGTGGGGAATTTGGAGGATTTGATATCGATATTGGTGCTGATGAAGGTATATTTGATAATTGGGAGGAGGCTGAAGGAAATCAGGAAACTACGGAGCCAGAGCAGAAAGAAAATGGGAGCAGTAATGGTAATGAGAGCAATAATAACAGCAATAGTGACAGCGCGAATGGCGGTACTAGCAGTAATGACATAGAAAATGACGGTAATAATAACAGTCATAATAGCGGTAGCAGTAACGATAACAACAGCGGGAATAATAACAGTAACAACAATAATAACAATAATAACAATAATAGCAACGCAGGAGCTGGCTTGTCGAAAACAGAGAACGGTGACAACACAGGTGATGAGGAGGGCTGGGAAAAACCTCAAGCTGCGGGTTCTGAGAGAAGACCAAAAGAAAATAGGAAAGAAATAAAGAAAGAAAACAGTGTCACGGCAGCCTCACCGGCAAACAAAAACGCAGAGAATGAGAAAACGAATATAAATGCAGACAACAGTGCTAATGGAACTGAGTCTAAAAGCAATACTACAAAAAACACTCCCCGTGTAAAGAAGGATAGCTCAAAAAGCAAAGAAGAAAAGTCAGAAGATACCGCAGCAGATGAAAATATAAGTGAAAGCAGGATTACTGCCAGAGAAACAAAGAATACTTATCGGAAAAAAGAGAATAGGGTCAAAGCAAAAATTACGGAAAGTTCCAAAAAAGAAAATACCAGTGAGTACTTGAAGCTCACGGGGGCCGGCACGGTTTTTACAGCAGTAGGAATGGCAAAGACATCTCATGGACTTGGATTCTATAACAGAAATGATGAAAATAGAGAAAAAAATGAAAACATAAATAAAAACAATAACATAAATGATAATGAAAATGGCACAATACGTTTTGTACACGAAGAAACAGTCCCTGTAGATGAATATCCTGAAATACAAGTTATAAGAACTACCGGTGAGCAGGATGTTACAATTCTGTCTTTGAACTTAAATGGTGATGAGATTTTCTGGCACCAGAAGGGGGATACCCTTATATTTGACCAGCCGATTACAGCGAAGGAAAATACTGTGAAGGTGATTGCGGTAATAGATGGGAGAAGAATTGTGCATATGCCTATATGGGAGTTTTGAAAGTGTGTATCAACTGTTACTGGTCACGGAGTGGTTACTGTTCACTGGTAACGTTCCGCGAGGCGTTTTTTGTGAACAAAGTTCACAGAAAACCCGAGAATTGCGGCGCGAAATCATGCGAATGCATGATTTCTGTGCATCGCGAAGCGCATTACTGTGAACGGAGTGAACAGTAACACGGAGTGAATGGTAACCATCAACTAAGATTTTGCCATCTGGACGTTATAAAGAAATGATGTTATAATTAACACCCATATAGCGAAAGACTTGAAAAATCAACGACAAAAATTACATGACGGTACAGGAGGCAAAACACAGATGTACAAAGCTATTTTATTTGATCTGGACGGAACTCTCACCGATTCCGGGGAGGGAATCACCAAATCCGTACAATATGCTCTGGAGAAGGTGGGAAAACCAGAACCAGATCTTCAGAAGCTGCGCATTTTTGTGGGACCGCCCCTTTTGGAGCAGTTTCAGGAATATGCGGGAATTGACGAAGAAACGGCAAGAAAGGCAGTTGGGATTTACAGAGAACGATATGCACCAGTGGGGATTTATGAGAATGAACTGTATCCTGGCATTCCGGAAATGTTATCCGGACTGAAACAAAGAGGATACAAACTTGCCATTGCATCTTCCAAACCAGAGAATTTTGTGAAGATTGTTGCGGAATATTTCCATATTGATTCTTATTTTGACGAGATGGTTGGAAGTGAGCCTGAGGGTAGACGAACCAATAAGACAGAGGTGATCGAGGAAACTCTGAAGCGGCTGGGATTTTCTGAACACCGTGACCAGGTGATCATGGTGGGGGATAAAGAGCATGATGTATTTGGGGCAAGACGCGCCGGATTGGAATGCATTGCAGTTTCCTATGGGTACGGAACCGAAGAAGAACTGAAAAATGCCCATCCTTTTAAAATTGTGAATTCGGCAGAGGAAATACTGGATTTTTTCGCCTGAGCCCCAGAAGAAAACAGAAAATGCCGGTTTTGGCATGGAAGTGTCTGTATCCGGTGGGAATCCATTTTGTGCTTTCCCAGCTTGTCTCCTATCTGGGACTGTATTTTCTGGTGCAGCGGACTGGCGCAGATATGAGTGCATATTACCAGCATGTGCTTATGCTGACTGGTCTGACAGGGATTTTGGCTGCAGTTCCCTGCATATTGTTGTATCGGGGCGATTTTTCAAGAAGAAAAGAAACCGGGATATTATATCCTGCAGCTGATCGTCACCTTCCTGTTCCTGAAATTCTGGGGTTTCTTATAATTGGCGCATTTCTTGGTCAATATGGAAACATTCTGGTAGGGCTTTTTCAGCAATATTTGAATCCGGAAGCTTATCAGGAAACTCAGTCCTTGATTTCCGAGGGGAAAAGTATCTGGAGTCTGATTTTCTGGATGGGGATTGCAGCACCTTTTGCAGAAGAGGTTATTTTCCGCTGGCTGGTATTTCTTCGTATGAGAGATAATATGCGCGTGATCACAGCTGCACTGTTTTCAGGACTGACATTTGGAATTTACCATATGAATCTGCTCCAGGGAGTGTATGCAACTATTATGGGATTGCTTTTCGCATTGATCCTGGAATGGAGAGGAAATCTGTTTGCCAGTGTATTTCTTCATATGGGGGCAAATATCTGGAGCCTGCTGGTCAGTGATGTGATGCTGTACATGCTGGATCATACAGGAGCCACATCCGTAATTGCACTGAATCTGTTTCTTGTTTTTGCAGGAACTTATGGTATCTGGAGATGCTATAAGAATTATCAGAAACGAGGATGTACGAGGCTGATATAAAGCATAATCAGAAATATATTAAGAAAAATAGAAGACCTTCTTACAAAATCCTGGAAAAACAGGGGAGATTGTGAGAAGGTTTTTTGTTGGCGCATTCCACTTTATAAACATTTAAGAATTTCCCGTCTTGAATTTAAAGTACACATATGCTATCTTAAGTGTATTAAACGTATTAATACACTTAGAAAGGAGGAGGCCTGTCTATGATCGTTTTAGATTATCAGGACAGAAGGCCACTGTACGAGCAGGTGGAGGAGAAATTCCGGAACCTGATCCTGAAGGGAGTACTGGAGCCAGGCTCCAGAATGCCCTCTGTGCGGCAGCTGGCCATGGAATTATCGGTCAACCCCAACACCATCCAGCGAGCCTACATGCAGCTGGAACAGGAGGGACTGATCTACCCGGTTAAAGGAACAGGAAATTTTATCGCAGACAGTGAAGAAGTGCGTAAGCTTAGCAAAGCTTCCTATACAAAAGAACTAAAAGCCATGATTCAGAAGGGAAAGGCTATGGGAATGAATGAGGAAGAGCTGATCTATATTATCGGGGAGTGTTACAAGGAGGAGAAGCCATGATAGAAGTCAAAGAATGCAGTAAGGCGTTTGGCACTGTCAAAGCGGTCAATAAAGCAACTCTGGATGTTGGAGTGCGGGAAGTGTTTGGTCTTGTGGGCAGTAACGGCGCCGGGAAAAGCACCCTGCTTCGGATGATGGCTGGAATTATAAGGCCAGATGAAGGGGAAATCCAGATTGACGGTATGCCAGTGTATGAAAATGAAGAAGCAAAGAAACTGTTTTTCTATATCTCAGATGACAGTTATTTTCCGGCAAATTATACAGCAATGGATCTGGTGCGCTTTTACCGGAACTTCTATCCTCAGTTTCGAACCAGGTTTTTTCATGAACTGATGGAACAATTCCATCTGGAAGAAAATCGCAGAATTGCAACTTTTTCCAAAGGTATGAAAAAACAGGTTCTGGTAATCATCGGTGTGTGCGCGGCAACGAAATATCTGTTTTGCGATGAGACCTTTGATGGACTTGATCCGGTAATGCGTCAGGCAGTAAAGAGCCTGTTTGCGTCGGAGATTATGAACCGGGAATTTACTCCTGTGATCGCGTCTCACAATCTGCGCGAACTGGAAGATATCTGCGATCATGTCGGACTTTTGCATAAAGGGGGGATTCTTCTTTCCAAAGATCTGGAAGACATGAAATTTCACATTCACAAGATCCAGTGTGTGCTTAGTGGAAGACAGCAGGAAAAAGAACTGGAAAAGGAACTTCAGGTTTTGAAGGTGCAGCATCAGGGTTCTCTTCTTATGATAACGGCCCGGGGAACCAGAAGTGAGATCATAGAGAAGATCCAGGCGAAAAATCCTCTTTTCATGGAGGTGCTTCCTCTGACCCTGGAGGAAATTTTTATCAGCGAGACGGAGGTGGCAGGCTATGAAATCAAAAATTTATTCTAGCAGATATATGAAGGTAACATCAAAAGGGCTGGTGTGGATACCGGCTTTTGTGACCATTGGATTTCTTCTGGCCTTTCCGGTGGCAGAGCTGATCATGCTGGGAAACTGGTTCGGAATGGAATACACGACCAGAGAAATAAATGCCCTTTATGCAAATCTGTGGCAGAATGGATTCATGATTACCGGACTTGCGGTTGCAGCGCTTGCGGCACTGTTTAATGGGATCAGCCAGTTCTGGTACCTGTATTCACTGCGGAAAATTGACTTCTACCACAGTCTTCCTGTGAAACGAAACAGGATGTTCTGGTACAAGACTTTGCAGTCACTTTTATATTTTTGGGTGCCGTATCTGGTGATGGAATTTTTTGCCATCTGTATCGGGGCGATGAGAGGATTTTTCAGTCTTCATCTTATGAAACTGGCGTTCCTTATGATGGTATTTCATCTGATGTTGTATTTACTGATGTATTTTTCTGTTGTGCTGGTGATCTGCATTACAGGGCATCTGCTTATGGGAGCGCTGCTTCTGGTGGCTGCTGTAGCTTATGGCCCAGTGCTTTCTGTGCTGCTGGATTTATATGAAATGGCATTTTATTATACTCGCAGTGAGAGCTCTTATGGTTTTGTAAAATGGCTGAAAGAGATGGCCTCACCATTTACCATTTCTTATACCTTCGTGAAAAAATATGCAGAGGGAAATTACGGCGGAATACTGATTGCAGTGATTCTGGTAACTGCGGCATTGGGAGGTCTTGGATATTACGCCTTTGTACATAGAAGATCAGAGAGAACAGGGATGGCTTTTGTTTTTCCATGGATCGGTACTGTAGTAAAATTTCTGATCGTGGTACCTGGAGGCCTTGGAATCGGATTTATTTTCTATATGCTGTCAAGTGACAGTTCCAGAACGATCTGGTGGATTTTTGGATTGATTCTTGGAACCCTTCTTGCTGGCGGTATTATGGAAATTATTTATTACAGGGATTTCCGGAGATTCTTTTCCCATAAGATCCAGCTTGTGATAAATGGGGCATGTGTAGCACTTGTGGCGTGTGTGTTCTTTTTTGACCTGACAGGATATGACGAATATGTTCCTTCCTATGACAAGATTGAAAATATCGCAATCGGATCTGTGGATACCGAAAAGGAAACTACTTATAATGTGAAAGTAAATGAAGATGGTACTGTTGCCATGCTGGATTCCGGATATTATTTGAATGGGGATTCGACGGGAAATGATCTGGGAATTGACCAGAATCTTTTTGACAGTATAAAAGAAATTGCAAAAGAGAGCAAGGAGACCTGTAAAGAAATTATAGGAAACAGCACAGCATTGTGGTTCAGCAATCTGTGGGATCCTTCTAGAAATACATTAGGACTTAAGGTACGGTATGACCTGAAATCAGGAAGTGCCATCTATCGTTACTATATGGTAAGCCTGGATGACATAAAGAATTTGTGGAAAGAGGGCATGGCTGAGGGAACCCTGAAGGCTGAGCGTTATTCCATTCTGAATCTGGATGACAAATATGTGGATGAGGTAAGATGTGATTTTATAACCGGACAGTCAATTTTCCTTTTCCAGGATAATAAGGCGAAGAAACAGCTGCTGGTGGATGCTTTCCGGCAGGATGTGGAGGAGGCTGATCCAGAGGTGCTGACAGGGGAACCTTGCGCAAGCCTGACCATTGGCTATTCTGATGTGCCATCTGTGGAAGGTACGGACGACATGGTAGTGGGCAAAACAGGAGATTATTCTTTTTCTCCATGCTTCTATGTATTCCCACAGTTCAAAAGGACAGTTGAAATTTTGAAGGAAACAGGGTATCCTATTTCTATGGATGATGTGAACTTAAGTTCTGTGGAAGTTCAATATTATATGAATGAGAATCAGAATGAAGTTTCTTCCCCGATTATTTACAATAAGCCGGAGCAGTTGAGTGAGCTGGAAAAAGCCCTGAGATGTTATCAGATGGTACCGTTCTGGGAAAAACAGGAACTGGACAGCTGGGACAGCCTGAAGGTTGTGATCGACGGCATGGAATCAGAGATGGCCTGGTCTATCATGGCGAAGGATGTTCCGGAATTTATGAAGGAAGATTCTCAGCGGGCATTGTCCTTTGAGATTTTGGACGAGGAATAAAGTAGAAGGTAAGGTAGTATAAATGGGAAAAGCAGTGAGACTGGATAAATTTCTGGCAGATTCCGGAGCTGGCACGAGGACAGAAGTGAAGAAGCTGATCCAGAAGGGAATGGTTCAGGTAAATGGTGAGACGGCGAAAAAGCCAGAGCTGAAGGTAGACCCGGAGAGGGACGTGGTGGAATTTGGCGGAGAGCGCCTGGGCGCCCGGGCAGAGTTTGTGTATTATCTTTTGCACAAGCCTGCCGGGTATGTAAGCGCCACGGAGGACATCAGGGAAAAGACGGTTCTGGAACTGGTGCCAAAGGATGGCAGGCGGAATCTTTTTCCTGTAGGACGTCTGGATAAGGATACGGAAGGCCTGCTTCTTATTACAGATGACGGCCAGCTGGCCCACCAGCTGCTTTCTCCGAAGAAACATGTGGATAAAACTTATTTCGCTGTGACGGAAGGCAAAGTAGTGCCGGAGGATATAGAGAAGATCCGGGTAGGTGTGGATATTGGAGATCAGGAGCTGACATTGCCGGGAAAGCTGGAGATTCTTAAGAGTTGGGAAGAAAACCCAGAGCAGGGAGTTGCCAGTGGTAAAGATTGCGAAGGAAAAAATGTTAAAGGTGACTCTGAAACAATGACGGCCAAAGCAGATAATGAGGAATATAAAGCAGACGTGGAAAAGAGTTCCTGGCGCTCGGAAATCCTTCTGACTATTCAGGAAGGACGTTTTCATCAGGTGAAGAGAATGATGGAAGCGGTTGGAAAGAAAGTAATCTACTTGAAACGGATTTCTATGGGCTCGCTGACTTTGCCAGATGATCTGCCAAAAGGCCAGGCGCGAGAGCTGACACTTGGTGAACTGGCGGCGCTCAGACTGGGGAAATAGCTTATCTGAAATGCTTTTGCAGAAATGAAAGAACCCTGTTGGGAGAACGGGGGAATGAATTTGTTAAAACGTTGAAAAGCCTAAAAATAGCGGAAAAATTTGCAAAAACCCTCTTTACACGGAGGGTTTTGTCATGTTATAATGCAAAAGTTGTAAACCATCAAACACGCATGGAGATTCCCAGGATGGTGCCCTGCGGTGTGAGGCTGGGTCCGAGAGGAAAAGGATCCATGCGGAAGAATTTAACCAAAAGGAGAAAAAGACATGAGCGTTATTTCAATGAAACAGCTTTTAGAGGCAGGTGTTCATTTCGGACATCAGACAAGAAGATGGAACCCTA
>OLQH01001986.1_pt1 | contig 13329 bp, 9 predicted proteins | sample 1672671 | NCBI WGS metagenome assembly OLQH01 (sample SAMEA3136712, study PRJEB25190) | human gut metagenome
CAGATTCATTATGAAACAGAATCGGAAAATGTAACCCGGGTTCAGTTCCAGAAGAGAAACGCCTATAAGGATATTGTTCATTATAAACGTCTGTTTCCGGTATTGAACAATGGAGTCAGCTATGGATATCCGGAAGAGATGGACCAGCTTTCCAGAGAGTATGGGGAGGACAGCATGGTTGCGGTCGTCCACATTGACGGCAACGGGATGGGAGACCGAATGAATGGACTTCTGGGTGAGCATATGGGGTATCTGGAGGGAATTCCTATCATACGCAGGGAATCCCAGAAAATAGCGGGACTTTTTGAGAATACGTATCACGAGATACTCCAGGAGTTATGGGATTGTCAGGTCTTAATCGGAGGAAACGGGACAGAAGAGGAAAACGGGATTTTTCCTTTGCGTCCTATCCTTATGGACGGGGATGATTTTACATTTATATGCAGGGCAGATCTGGCTGTTCCGATTGCGGCGGGATTCATGATGAAACTTTTGCAGATACAAGATAGTGAGGAAAAGAAAATAACAGCCTGCGGCGGCATTGCCTTTGTTCACAGCCATTTCCCGTTTCGTGTGGCCTATTCAATCGCCGAAAAGTCCTGCGGACAGGCCAAGAATGCGTGGTATGAGGAAAAAAGACAAAAGGAAAGCGCTATGGCAGTATGTTTCCTGGATTTCCAAGTAATAAAAGACAGTGAGGTAGGGTTTTCACTTAAGAATACAAACTATCAAAAGCGTCCGTATTCCCTGGGGATTGACGAAAATAGAACAAGGGACAATTCTTTAGAAGCATTATATGATGTATTAGTTAAGATGGAGGAGGACTGGCCATCGGGGCGGCTGCATAAAATGTACCGCGCGTTTTTAGAAGGAGGCCATGCGATGGAATTTCTAAGGAAGGAGTTTGTTTCACGAGGATATAAAATCGACAATCTGGTGTCGGGGAGATGGGAGGATTCGCCATTATATGACGCGTTAGAGCTGCAGGGGATGTGCCGGTTGGATTTGGTGAAAAAATTTTTAGATATACAGTGAGGTCAGCATATGAAAGAATGGAATCTGCGAATTGAATTAAAAAGTGATTTCTGCACTGCTACCGGGGAGAATGCCCCCGGTATGATAAGTAGCAAAACTGCGCTGGAATACGGAATCCCAAAGATTCCGGCAAAGCGTATCAAAGGCTGCCTGCTGGAGTCGGGGAGGGAGCTGGCCGATAACGGAATGATAGCGGAGGGTCTGCTGCCCCGCATATTTGGTTGTCCAGGGAGTTTAGGCGGAGAGGGGATCCGTGTGGGAGACGGGCATTTGGGATTTGTACCTGAATATCTTTTTAATCAGGAAAAAAAGGAAGACTTTGTGATCTGCGATTATGAGCAATTTCTAAAGAACGTTAAAGATTGTCCTGATATAGAGGAGTCCCTTCTGGAAGATATTTTTACCAGAAAAAGGACAAGGACGGCTCTGGAAAGAACGGGAACCGCGAGTGCTCATTCCCTTCGCACGGTGCAGGTGGTTCCCTCTGGCCTTGTTTTTTGCAGCCGGATTGAGGGGAGTTTGAGTCAGGAGGAGGAGCAGGCGCTGCTTTTGTGCGCAAAAGGTCTGCGCCATATGGGAATCGGTATCACCAGAGGGATGGGAGAAGTTCGCTGTATATTAGAAGGAGCAGCGCTTAAAGAGACAGAGACTAGGAAAATGAATACCGCTCTGTTTCAGACAATCCATCCGGAGCAAGAGGTTAGCCTGCCCTACGAAATTAAGTTAAAACTGCCGCTAATTCTGGAAGGAAATTCCGGTGAGGTGGCGGATCAGATTCAGGGAAGCACTATATTAGGCGCGTTTGCGGGAATGTACATAAAAAGGCATTCACTGGGAACGAATGCGCATAAAGATGCGGATTTCTGCAGAATTTTTTTGCGCGACGGAGTTCAGTTTGGCAATGCATTTCTCAAAAAAGACGGAAGAGAGTATGTACCCTGTCCCAAAGCGTTTGCCGTTCTGAAAGACGATAGGACGGTATGGTTTAATACAATGAAAGATGAGGAAAACAGAAGAAGAAAAAATATTTCCGAACATATCTGCCTGAAAGACGGCTGCTTATATAAGGCTGCTCCGGACAAAGAGATTCATTTCCATCATGCCAGGCCGGCTGACCGGGCAATCGGGCATGCACAAAATGACCGGGCGGAGGATAAAAAAGCCGCTGCCGGGCAGTTCTTTCAGTATATGGCCTTGTCGGCAGAGCAGATATTTACGGGTACTTTAAGGGGAAAGGCGAGCGATATTCAGAGGCTTGTTGAGTGTCTGGAGGAAAACGGATATTGCCTGATGCTGGGCAAATCCAGAACCGCGGAATATGGAAGCTGTGAACTCCATATTTCAGAACACCCTGCTGTGGAACAGAAATATGGAAACGCTGCCTGTGGAAAAGACTGGCTGGTCTGGCTTATAAGTCCGTTTGTCTCCATGCGTCAGGAAAGCGGTCTGTTTGAAATAGAGGCAGGTCCTCTGATGGAAGAGATGAGCAAAGAATTGAATTGCTCGATAGAGTTAGAGCACTCTATTTGCAGCTGCACCGTTCTCCAGGGTTATAACAGCAGATGGAGACTGCCTTCGGCGCCTGGTCTGGCCCTCGCTCCCGGAAGTGCATTCCATATTAAAACGGAGAGGGACGTGGAGGCTTGGGAAATTGAGGAGAAGCGCTGGGGAATGATGACCGGAAAAGGCTGCGGACAGGTGAAAGCCATGCCCTGGAAGGATTGCCAGGAGGGAGTAATCGTGGAAGAAGAAAACTCAAATCAGGATCAAATCTGGAGAGATGACGGAGCGGATGGAGAAGATGATGGATTATTTGCAGCAATTCAAGAATATCAGGGGCGGCGCCTTGGGTGGGAAGCAGATGCCGGGAAAGTCCTGAACACTATGAACAAGCAAGAGCGGGAACTGCCATCCTCGTCGGATATTACTCTCTTGATTCAGCTGCTGAAGGGACGGGATGGAAAACCGGGAACTTATAAAAAATTAAAAGAAGAGGTTGAGCGGATCCGTGGCGAGGAAAAAAAGCAGCGCATTTTGACCTTTATAAAACCGTGTGAGGGCGAGTCTGTGGAATTTATGGAGCGATATTTAGAGGCGGCCAAGTGGAAGGCGAGGAGGGAAGAAAATCATGAGTGATGGCGTAATCAGCTTTAACAAGATATGCGGCCGTCTCTGTGTGGAGATGACGGGGCACTTAGCTTCTCCGCTGTCTATTGGATCCGGAGAAGAGGAATATTCGGACTCGGACGTTGTCTTTCGGGCGTCCGGGGAACCCTACATACCGGGCAGCTCTCTGGCAGGGGCGCTGCTAGAATATTCGGCGGCCATAAAGGGGGAAGAAGAGACAAAAAAACTGTTCGGAATGCCAAGAGGCGGAGTGCCCGGCAGCAGGGATGACAGGCAGAGCAGAATTTTTGTCTATGATGCCTGGATCGGGCAGGCGGAAATGGGAATTCGTGACGGCGTGAAGTTAAATGAGGATAAAACGGCCAGCCATATGGGCAAATATGAGCTGCAGTTTGTTGAGAGGAATGCCCCTATAAAGATTCGGATTGAGATGATAGAGCGGGAGGATTGTTTTGAAAAAGTAAAATCCGAAATTACGGGGAGGGAGAGGACTGAGGAAATTGAGCAGGTCTGGGACAGAGACCGCCAGTGGATTTATCTATGGCTGAAAGGATTTGAGAGCGGAGAACTGCGGTTGGGGGCCAGAAGCCGCAGAGGATTTGGGAAAATAGCGATTAATCACGTCCGGATTAAGGCATTTGATATGAGGAAAAGTGATTCTTATAAGGAATGGCTGGACTGGGACTGGCAGCAGGCGGATGCCTTTGAAGGAGCAGGTAGTGAGACGATCCGGATGGAAGACTTGGAACAAGCAGGCGGAGTCGGGAGGGAACATTGTCTGGAGGTTTTGCTCCGTATTTCCGGTACGCTGTTGGTCCGCACTTATGCCGTGGCTTTTACAAGGACGGAAAATATTCCAGATTATGGGCAGATGACGGTTGGCGGTCATGGGAAACAGGCGGTGATACCCGGCAGCAGCTGGGCAGGGGCTTTCCGGAGCCATCTGGCGAAGACTGTACAGGAGCTTTTGCGGCAGCCGGACTGGAAGAAAGCACAGAAGATATTAAACCCATTGTTCGGGACATGGAGTGATACAGAAATAAAAAATCAGGAGCTTCATGCCTCGGGACTGATATTTGAGGAAACGGTAATTGATGGAGGCCATGGCTTACCTGCCGCCAGAATCGCAGTGGATCGGTTTACCGGAGGGACGGTACAGGGAGCGCTGTATGAGGAAATTCCATGGACAGGAGGAGAACTCAGCCTGCCGATACGATGGAGAAAGAATGGGCTGAATCTGACAGACGATGAAATCTGCGGTATTCTGCTCTGGGCGGTCAAGGATTTGCAGGCAGGAATTCTGACCGTGGGAGGGGAGACCTCGGTGGGCAGAGGGATTTTTGAACCGGTAAATGGGAAAGACAATCTCTTTTTAGATGGAGCTGTTTTGACGGATGCAGAGCAGAAACGTTGTATGCAGGCTGCGATTTTGTGGGTAAAAGGGAATCGGAAGAAAGAGAATACGAGGTGATGGAGCAATGGAGAGGTATGAACCGTTTGGAGTGATAACCGAACACAGAGCAAAAGAGAAGATTGCCGAATGTTTTCCCAATACAGCAACCCTGTATGCAGTTTTGGATTATGCCGTGTGCTTTGGCACTTATAATCAAGGCGACTTTTCCCTGGGCATAGAAGTGCAGACCGAGCCGGCGGCACTGGATTGGACTTATCTGCGGGAACTCCGTGTTTTCGACGAGGAGCAGGAATTACTTCTGGTTCCGGCAGACGGTAACTGGACCGGGAGAATGAGACGGGAGATAGGACAATATGAGGTAACGCTGGCGGATGGAGAATATGTCATTGATGAACGACAGAAACTCTGGGGAAAGACGAAAAAGTCGTATAAAGTAGGGGACACGGTCTGGAGCCTTCTGGTTTCAGGACGTGGAACCAGAATACAGATACCGATGGATTTGAATGAGCGGGAGGAGGCGGCAATCCGTGTACGCCGCTATATGCGCATTCCTGACCTGAAAAAGGATGGAGCGCTGGTGTTTCAGAACGATATCCGCATGATAGGGCTGTGTCCGTGGGAAGGAGATGAGTGAGATGGCGGAAAAATTTGCCGAGAATTATAAAAAACGATTTGTCAATCCATACAATTTTATTCCTCTGATGGAAGCGTGCAGCCGCTCGGTCCCGATTGCTGAATTCGAAGATTGCTACACGGGATACTTTGACTGCACAATAAAACTTCTGACTCCGCTGTTTATACCAAATTCATCATCTTCATCAAGACTGCTGAGTGAGGAAGAAAAGAGAGTTGAAAAGTGTAAGGAAGAAAAGTGGAAAGGGTATGATTTCTATTCTTATGATGACTGGTCATCGGAGGAATGGGAAGGAAACGGCCTGCCTTTGCCGCCGCAAAATCCTGCGATTCCTAGTAGTGAGATTAGAGGGGCTTTGAGGAGTGTTTTTGAAGCGGCGTTTAACGGGTGTATGTCTTCTGTATCCGTGGATAGGGGGCTTTCGCGAAGAACGAATGAACCAAAGAAACCTGGGATTCTGAAGAAAATTAATAATGAATGGGTGATTATACCATGCAAGAGGGCGATGCTTTTTATTGAGAATAGACAAATTAGTAATCCTGGCAAAAAAATGGGTATTCCTGTAAGAAGAAGTAAGTATAATCGTTGGAAGGAAGGGCAGGAGATATGGGTCCAATTTGGAAGGGATAAGTTTACAAAAAAGACATATAAGGGCAGTATTGAAATCGCAAAAGTGGTAGAACAGTATGAAGCAATTGAGGACAGCAGCCTAACTCATTATAATAGCGCGAAAGAAGAGCGCAGGAGGGAGCTGAGAGAGAAAGGATACGTGCAAAGCTGGCTCCATAAAGGAGAGAAGTTTGCTCATAAACACCATGAATCAGTTTTTTATGACTGCATTGAATCAGAGGAAGCCCTCATAAGAGTGAATCATTCTTCAGATATTGACAATCTAAAAATAATATTGGAGCAATACCGTGATCTGGGGAAAAACCGCAATATTGGTAGAGACGGCAAATGGTATGGCGGCTATGATATATTTGAGAAGGGAACCCTTGTGTATTATAATGATGTGGAGGATCACGTTTACTTATCTCCGGCCTGCTTAGGGAGGGAAGTGTTTTCAAAGAAGATAGGAGATTTATTAAAAGAAAACGGTGATTATGCTCCCTGTGCGGATGAGAAACTGTGTCCTGCGTGCCAGATATTTGGAATGGTGAGGAAATCCGGGAAAGGCAAGACCTATGCACGCGGATCAAAAATTAGGGTGACGGACGCTGTGCTGATTGATTCGGCAAGAGACGGCAGGGGACTGTTTGAGGAACCGGTGGTTCTTCCAGAATTGGGGGAGCCAAAGCCGGGTACGGTGGAGTTTTATACGGAACCTCCCTACGGGCAATCAGAGAAGTGGAAAAAGGGACAGGGATTCTGGACGTATGATTATAAATATAAAGTTCAGAATAATAAGAACTCCAATAATATACGGGTTTTAAGCGCCAAGGAGCCAAAACTGCGGGGAAGAAAATATTATTGGCACAGTCAAGTGGATTTGGAACAATATAGGGGGAACCAGCTCTCTGCGATGAAGCAGAGAATCCGTCCCATGAGAGCGGGAGGACGGGACGAGGAGCCATTGTTTCGTTTCCGCGTGTATTTTGAACGTCTTAACAGAACGCAGTTAAATCAGCTGAAATGGGCGATTGATTTTGGAAATCCTGCCTGTGCCCATAAGATCGGCAGAGCGAAGCCGCTGGGATTCGGCAGTGTCCGGCTGAATATTGACAACTTATATCTGCGCGAAATTGACAAAGATACGGGAATCTGGGAAATGAAAAAGGAAACGAACATGGAAAACTTTTTTTCTCATCCGGTCGAGACGAGCGAGGCCCTTAGGATAGTACAGAAGATGGCTAACTGGGAAGAACGGCCTCGGAATGTCAAATATCCATCCGTGGAGCAGGGAGCCCCTGGAACCCCGTCTAAGATAAACGAGACCGCATCCCATCAGTGGTTTAAAAATAATAAAAAGGGTGGTTATTTTATGAAAGTGCTCCCGAAGGCGGATGAAGATGCAAGGAAAAACTTGGCGAGCGAAAAAGCATTATATACTTATACAAAGATTAAAAATTAACCTCCTGTACGGTAAATAGCTTTCAGACCGGCTTAGGAAATGAGGGAGACAGCGTAGAGGTAGCAGCAGAATCATACAGGATTGAGAGGGATGATGTTATGGGAGGAAAAGAGGCATTACGGGGATTTTTATATCAAGGGTTTGCTTCCGTTCTTGAGGCTTTATGCCACGAAGGCTGGGATAGGATTTATATTGAGTTAGATTCTAAAAATGATAAAGTCGACATTGCTTTAGAGGCAAATCACGTAATCGTTAAAAGCATTCAAGTTAAGTCAACAATCAATGTTTTTAAGAAGAATGCAGTAAAAGAATGGTTAATCGATTTGATTCATGATAACGTGGGGGCATCGAGTTTTGAACTTTATCTAATTGGTCAATGCAATGAGGCGGCACGAACCTTTATTAATTCTCTAGACAAGCTTCAGCACGGACAGTTAGACACAAAGGCGCGAGATTCTCTGGAGGGATTTGATGTCAATATAGTGAGAGGAAGAGAAATCATATTTGCACATCTGCCCTGTGATACCGAGGCACTGCAAAAAATTGTAATAGCCTCGTTGTTTAAGTATATTTCACGCAGACATTATGCAAGTTCATATGAACAGGTTCGCTTCATTGCATTAGCAATGGAGAGTGACCAATTGATTTCCTCCACGCATAGGAACGGTGTTTCAAGGAAAAAATTTGATGAAGAATTAGATAAGCGCGTTACTCTTCTTGCTGATCAATATTCCCCGGAAAGAATATCGATTGGGATTGAAAGTTTTTCTCCCGGCGAAATAAAATCGGAGGAGGCGGCGGAAATCTGTTTATCATTGACGGATAATTTTAAAGACCGTAAGCTTAAAGAACACCTTGATTGGAATAGGGATATTTATGAAAAATTGGAATCGTTTTTACGGACCAATACGGATAGGAAACGTGCCTATCAATTACTTTGGAGTACACATTGCAGCATTGCTTTTGCTGCCGGCAGAATCCTTAATAGTAAGGTGGGGATTAATATTTTCCCGGTACAAAAAACATCTGCTCATGGAATGGAATTGTGGGATGTGAAGCTCTCACCGGGAAGGGAGTATCCGAAGTGGAAAATTTCAGATTCAGGTCCTGTTGAAAATAGGTATGATACAGCGCTAATATTAAATGTTACTCGAAACATACACAATGACGTTATAAATTATGTCGAGGATAGTCACATACCTGTTGGGCGTTTGATTGACTGCACGCTGGAGGAAAATGGCGCCACCAATTTTTCGGTACAGGATGGTACACATGCCTCCCTCCTGGCTAATTCGATTTATGATGCGATTGGAGGAAGGAATCTGGCGGAGCGTCGGGCAGTTTTGCATATTTTTGCGGCTGCACCAAATGCATTGATGTTTTTCTTGGGGCAAAATTCGATGGGATTTGGAAAATGTATTTTATACGAATATGATCTTGAGAAGAGGAATAGCTGTACTTATTCGCCATCATTCGACTTTACAAATTAATAGACACAATGATATCACGATACATGGAAAACAGTGTGGATTACGGGCATCAGAAAACAATCTTTTCCGTGTGTGATTTTGTTTTAAGTGGGAGGTTTCCGCCAAGAGGTAGAGTATCAAGCGGATAAAAATGACGCTTAAATATCAGAGGGATTTTCTTAAACTGGTGTATGCGCCCCATCCGGATACTAAATATAGACATTTGGAGATATTGACGCTGGCGGTTTTTGGATTCATCATAATCTGTGCGAAGTTACCGGAGTGGATTTTGAGGTTGAAGAGGCTTACCTAATTCCACATGTAATTATCGAGAAATACTTTCCACAGAATAAACATCAAAATGGTATTGTGGTAACATTAACTAATGACTTTGTATCTGACCCGCAAGTAGAGAATATTAAAGAAAAATTGATCTAGTAATGGAGATATTATAATGTTCATAAAATAAGAGGGAAAAAGAAACTCGAAACTTCAGGAAACAGGATATAAGAGAAACTACATATTCGTCTACGGTTGTTGATGGTGAAAAAATATTCCAGATAAAGACTTATGATTAGGGGTACGTTCCGAAAGAGCAGTCCAATTTCGCAAATGGGTAAATCAAATTGCAAAAGTCTATGCCATCAAAGGTTGGGTAATGGATGCAGAACGTATAAAACGAGGTACTTAATTGGCGTCAGAGCAGAAATAACCACAGTGGAAATTCGATATCTTACACCTAACGATGACAGAATGGCAACAGAAGCACTAGAAATTTATAAGGCATAAGGTGGATTATTATTGTGAGGATTACAGATTTATTAAATGTAAAAGTAAAACATAAGGTTTATGGTATAGGTATAATAACTGAGGCTTCAGACAACCATCTGACAATAAAATTTGTAGCTAAGGAATCAAAGTTTATATACCCAGATGCCTTTGAACAGTTTATAGAGGCCGAAGAAGCATCGGTGCAAGCTGAAATTATGGAAGAAGTCAATAACAAAAAACTGGCTACAAAAGTGCAGCAACAAGCAGCAGAGGAAGCACGTAAGACGGAAGAAGAACGCCGCATAACAGAGGGACAAACTGTTCCTGTGAAAAGAAATAGAAAAAGAATTGAGGATGGATTTGGCCCTGATTATAATGTAAGGCATTTAGCAAGACAGCCTATTCTCACCTATCAACAAGTAGAAGAACAATTTGGAATTAAGATTGCTGGCTTTGGTCGGGGAATTAATAGAACATCGTCGACTGTAGTTCTTATTTCCTCGGTAGATAGAAAGAAGGCTGGTTTTGTATATCATGACCATTGGACTTCTGATGGGGATTATATGTATTCTGGCGAAGGAAAAACTGGCGACCAGCAGATGACTATTGGTAACAGAGCAATTGTAGATGCAGAGCGTGACGGAAAAATAATACATTTGTTTGTTAAGTTCTCACCACGGGAATATTATTATCAAGGCGTATTTTCTTTGGTGAATTATAAATACGAAGATGACAAAGATGAATCCGGAAATGTTCGCAAAGAGTATAAGTTCAGATTAAGAAAACAGCATTTAGAGGAATAATGTGGTGAAAACAACAAAAGTAGTAGCGGCAGTTATTTGTGATTCTTTCGAAAGTACAACTAAGATTTTTGCCACTGCCAGAGGATATGGTGAATTCAAGGGACAATGGGAATTTCCCGGAGGAAAAATTGAAGACGGTGAAACACCACAGCAGGCTCTGATAAGAGAAATGCAAGAGGAACTTGATGTAAAAGTCGAAGTCGGTGCATTGATTGATACGGTTGAGTACGATTACGCTACTTTCCATTTAAGAATGGATTGCTTCTGGTGTGTTGTGGTAGATGGAAAAATTATTCTCAAAGAAGCGGAAGCAGGAAGATGGCTTAGCAAAGATGAATTATATAGTGTAGATTGGCTGCCGGCTGATTTAGCGTTGATTAAAAAAATGCAGAATAGCCTATTTAGATGAGACAGTAGATTTGTCCCCATAAAAGCCCTTTTCCAGCGACTCGCCTTTTCTATCTTCCCGCTTCAGCAGCCCTGTTATAGATAGAGTAGAACCAAATGTTTGCAGTTACAGAAATATAAACTATTTTTACCTCCAGCATAAACTTATAGTATACAGTTCTTATGCATGTGGTTTCCTGTATGCATAAAAAAAGAAAGGATATGTATATGAATAATAGCAAGGATGGAAATTATCATAAAAATAGTTGCAATTGCTGCAATTGCGGATGCTGCCGTGGCCCGCAGGGCGAACAGGGTCCCCAGGGTCAACCAGGTCCTCAAGGCGAACGAGGACTTCAGGGAGAACGGGGGCTGCAAGGCGAACCCGGTCCCCAAGGCGAACGTGGCCTGCAAGGTGATGCCGGCCCGCAGGGCGAACAGGGTCCCCAAGGCGAACCAGGCCCCCAGGGAGAACGAGGGCTGCAAGGCGAGCAAGGTCCTCAAGGCGAACCAGGCCTGCAGGGTGAACCAGGTCCTCAGGGCGAACAGGGCCCTGAGGGCACCTTTCATCCAGGAGATGTTTTGTTTTATATCAATGGCAACGGTGGTCCAATACCCATCCGATTTGGAGAGGAGTTAAACTTTATATCTCCCAATCTTAATATTAATATATTTGACAATCCAGCGACTGTAGAAATAGACGGAAAAGCAAGGGAAACTGCATTCGGCGGTATTTATTCCAACATGATGCAATCGTTTGCTTTTACTTCCATTGACCAGATTGAACAGGTGCAGCTTAACAATTTTATGCCTTCTTTTGATGTTGGTACAGTTACAAACGGACTGCAGATTTATTTTCCAGGCGAATATGAAATCAATTACATGATCCGTATCGCCCCAGTTGATGTGCCGGACCAGACAATTTCTGCGGGAGTACGGCAGAATGACACTTTCATGGACTCTACGTTGCAATATAGCACACTATCCACAACGGTAGACACAATATTGCAGGGAAGCGTCATTGAATACCTGAGCGGTCAGGTTGACTTGGCATTTTTGTCGACTGATGCTGCAAGATTCAATTTGTCATCACTTACAAACGCTGCGCTTACGGTGAAACGAATTTCACCATTTTTATAATAAAAATAAGACTGTGTAACAGCTTCATTCGACTAAAACAAAATTACAACACCATTGGGCATCATGATATATCGGCCCAAGCAGGATGTGGGTGAATACTGTAAAATAAACAATATAACATCTGATTACCCGGGCAAAATATAAGAATGTATAGTAACAATCTGAACAGACGTCCAGCAGTGCAAATATACAACAGATGTAAGTCATGACCATTAGGCAGTTGGCAATCGTCAAATATGACCGTGTATAGAAAGACCGCTGACTTCCAGTTATCTTTGAAAGTTAGCGGTCGTGGATATAAGTTTTGAAAGCCAGCAGTAATCGTTTTTCTGTTCTACACAGACTCATTCACACCATGGTTGGTTACGTTAACTTTATTGTCTGCAATAATCTGACATAAGTGCTCTCTTTCGATAGCTTTAAAAAGCTCCTTCCTGAAAAAGAATTAGTTTCTCAAATACTTTTCAAGAAAGAGCCGTTTGTTTTCAAAGACGCACACTACGTTACGCTGTCATTCCCTGCTGGTGCAGAGCCTGTTTTTATGTAATTATTTGTTAAATACGAATGTAATATCTTTGCTTGACCAAAAGTCTGGAGAGACTTTAATTTCCATGGTACTCCAATCGGCAGGTACCTGATATGCAATTATTCCATTCATCTTCTTCCCGGCAGCAACAGAACCGTCAAGCTGATTTTTTCCTTCAGCTTCTGATACTTGTAAACCTAAAATATCTTGGTTTATTGAGTAATCATCACAGTATGCTTCAAAACTGGCTATTGAACTGATAGCAATATCTTCTTCTGAATTATTTTTAACCTCGAACTCGCACAATAAAAATACATTACCCTCATCAGGTGTTGCAAACTCATTTCCACTTGATTCTGTAGTGGATAACAGAGTTATCTGAATCCCTTTTTGTTCAGCCGTTTCTCTTATAGCAAATTCCGTTTTTTCCTCGGTTTCTTCAGACTTTGTGACTCCTTTTCCAGCGGTCCCGTCTTTAACCTTGTCATCTTTTTTACCCAAAGCAGTTCCAATTACTCCTAGAATGGCGAGTACAACGATAACAATCAATGCAATTTCTGTTCCTTAGACATGTTTTTCTCAGTTTTTATTATAAGCGTTTCAATATCGTCATAGGTTGGTTCATTTTTATCAATGACAGAGTCATCGAAATCATTTAGAGTCAGGCCAAGTACTCCAGCAATGGATTTAAGGGTCTCTAACTTAGGATCTTTGGTAGCGCCACTGAGAATTTTATTTATAGTGCCAAGAGGTACACCAGATCATTCTGCAAGTTCTGCATTTGTTAACCCCAATTTCTTTTTAAATTCAGCGATTTTTCCAGACCCATTTTTTTACCTCATATGGTAATATTGTTATACATCTGCTAGTCGTTATCGGTTTAAATGGAATCCGGCACCTCCACAGCCGGCTTCCCATAGGAGATCGCAGAAGAGAGATACTGCGTCTCATC
>OLQH01001990.1_pt1 | contig 13301 bp, 13 predicted proteins | sample 1672671 | NCBI WGS metagenome assembly OLQH01 (sample SAMEA3136712, study PRJEB25190) | human gut metagenome
ACATTTCAGCCGAAGAAGAGACAGAGAGCGAAAGTTCATGGCTTCAGAGCCAGAATGAGCAGCGCAGGCGGAAGAAAAGTTCTGGCTGCAAGAAGAGCTAAAGGCAGAGCAAGATTAAGCGCTTAATATTGAAAAGAGCGTGTCAGTGAGGGCCACAGAATCATGTGGCCTTTTTTTCTCTTTCTGCAAAGGAAGGGAGAGTAAAATGCCTGCCGGTGGGTGAAGATGTAAGGAGATTTTATGAAGCGGTTCCCGTCCATTAAGAAAAATCGAGAATTTCAGAGCATTTACAGAGGGGGAACCTCCCATGCAAACCGGCTTCTTGTGATGTATGTGACGGAAAATGAACAGGGGGTAAACCGGATCGGCATTTCGGTCAGCAAAAAGGTGGGAAACAGCGTGGTGAGACATCGACTAACCAGGTTAGTCAGAGAAGCCTACCGTCTGCACGAAGACATGTTTTGTATGGGAATGGATATTGTGGTTGTCTTAAGGGTCAGTGCAAAGGACTGCGCCTATGATTCGATTCGCAGCGCACTGCTTCACCTGGGACGGAAGCACCGCATTATGAAAAAGAAGGAACAAGATGAAGTATCTGATGATTAAAATGATTCGATGGTATCAGAAATACCTTTCTCCTATGAAGAGTACCCGATGTCCTTATATACCGACCTGTTCTCAGTATGGATTGGAAGCAATAGAAAAATACGGGGCTTTCAAGGGAGGACTTCTGGCCTTCTGGCGGATACTGAGATGCAATCCGTTTTCAAAAGGCGGGTATGATCCCGTGCCTTAAGGAGGAACAAAAGTGAACGTTATTCTGACAAAATCCACAACGCCGATCATCAGCTGGATCTGCGATCTGTTTGGATTTATTATCAACGGTATTTATACAGGCCTGGAAGCAATCGGAATTCCGAATATCGGTCTGGCAATTATTTTCTATACCATTCTGGTATGGATGCTGCTGACTCCGCTTCAGATCAAGCAGCAGAAATTTTCAAAGATGACTGCGGTTATGCAGCCTGAGATTCAGAAAATCCAGAAAAAATATAAAGGGAAAAAGGATCAGCTCTCCGCACAGAAAATGAATGAGGAGACGATGGCGGTATATGAGAAGTACGGCGTATCCCCGACGGGAAGCTGTGGCCAGCTCCTGATCCAGTTTCCGCTGATTATTGCATTATATCAGATTATTTACCGGATTCCCGCCTATATCACCAGTGTGCGCCAGATTTTTGACGGACTGGTAGAGAAGATTATGGGTGTGAACGGGTTTATGGAGACGGTAAATGATTTTATCATCTCAAATAAAGTGGCGGTGACGCAGCTGTCAGAGAAGGCACCCAGCATCAGCAATCAGCTGGTTGATTTCCTGTATAAGCTGAATCCGGCTCAGTGGGGAGAACTGGCAGAAGTAGATAAGTTTTCTTCTTTCTCTGATGTGATCACCACAACAGCGGCAAATTCCGCACATGTAAATCAGTTCCTGGGTATGGATATTTCCAATACACCCTGGAATATTATGAAAGAAAGCTTTGTAAGCCACAGCTGGCTGCTTCTTTTTGCGGCTGTCATGATTCCGGTTCTGGCCTGGTTCACCCAGTGGCTGAATACCAGAATGATGCAGAGAGCTACTTCCGCAGGTGCAGAAGAAAACCCCATGATGAACTCCATGAAGACCATGAATATGATCATGCCTCTGATGTCTGCAGTATTCTGTCTGACTCTGAATGTAGGTATTGGTATTTACTGGATTGCCGGTGCGGTGGTCCGGTGTTTCCAGCAGATCATTATAAACAAGCATATGGCGAAGGTCGATCTGGATGACCTGATCAGGAAAAATCAGGAAAAAGCGGCGAAAAAGCGGGAAAAGAAAGGGCTTCCTCCCCAGAAAATCTCGCAGCAGGCCAAACAGAATGTCCGCAATATTGAAGAACCCAGATATCAGCGAAAAGTGGATGATGCAGCTGTGGAAAAGGCAAACGAGCATTATAAGACTGCTGAATTGAGAGAGGGAAGCATTGCGGCCAGAGCAAATATGGTTCGCAAGTTTGATGAAACACACTCTAAGAAGAAGTAAAGGGGGTTGACGGAGCATGGAATTTATAGAAATTTCAGCAAAGACAGTAGATGAAGCGATTACGAAAGCCTGTATCAGTCTGGAGACATCCAGTGATAATCTGGAAATTCAGGTAGTAACTGAAGGCAGTTCCGGTTTTCTTGGATTTGGAAGCAAACCGGCAGTGATCCGTGTAAAGAGAAAAACTCCGGAAGCGTCCTTTGAGAGTATTCTGAACGAGGAGGAAAAGCCGGCTCCGAAAAAAGAGGAGAAGAAATCAGAGAAGACTGAGCACTTTGAAAAGAATCAGGATCCTTCTGTCAGAGCGGCAAGACCTCAGAAAAAAGAAAATTTCAGAGAAAAAAGAACAGAACGTCAGGAAAGACCGGCGGAGAGAAATGCAGAGAAGCCGGTTCCCCGGGAGAGAAAAGTTGTAATCCGCTCTGAGGAAGAAATCCTGAGAATCCAGCAGGAAGCCAGAACATTCCTGGAAGGTGTGTTCAAAGCGATGGAACTGGAAGTTGCCATTGAGATGAAGTATGATAAGGAGAATGACAACCTGGATGTGGACTTCTCCGGTGAGGATATGGGAATTCTGATCGGAAAAAGAGGACAGACTCTGGATTCTCTGCAGTATCTCACAAGTCTGGTGGTAAACAAGGAGGAAGGCGGCTATATCCGGGTGAAACTGGATACGGAAAATTACAGAAGCCGCCGTAAGGATACGCTGGAAAATCTTGCAAAGAATATCGCCTTCAAGGTGAGAAAGACAAGAAAGCCGGTATCCCTGGAGCCGATGAATCCTTATGAGAGAAGAATTATCCATTCAGCTCTTCAGGGAAATAAATATGTGGAAACCTACAGCGAGGGCAATGAGCCTTATCGTCATGTAGTGATTGCTTTAAAGAAATAAGAGTCCGATGAAATGGGGACGGGGGAACAAAAATAGTCCCCCGTCCCTCTTGTGTCAGAAAGGAAAAATAAGGATGGAAGATACCATTGCGGCGATTGCCACGGCCATGAGCCCTTCGGGGATTGGGATCGTGCGGGTCAGCGGACCGGAAGTAGTCAGGATTGTGAGCAGTATTTATCGCTCAAAAAACAGAAAAAAGAGCCTGGAGCAGGTGAAGAGCCATACGATCCACTATGGATATGTGATGGACGGGGATCAGGAAGTGGATGAAGTGCTGGTGATGGTGATGCGGGCTCCTCACAGTTATACCGGTGAAGATACCGTGGAAATAGACTGTCATGGCGGAGTTCTGGCGGTGAAAAGGGTGCTGGAGCAGGTAATATATGCAGGAGCCCGTTTGGCAGAACCGGGAGAATTTACAAAGCGGGCATTTTTAAATGGAAAGATGGATCTGTCCCAGGCAGAAGCAGTGATGGATATGATTCAGGCAAAGAATGAATATGCACTGAAAAGTTCCATGAGTCAGCTGAGAGGATCGGTTCACCGGGCTATTGAGGAAATCCGGGAAAAAATATTATATGAAATCGCTTTTATCGAATCAGCGCTGGACGATCCGGAACATATCTCAATTGACGGGTATGGGGAAAAATTGAATGTGATTGTGGATGAAGTACTGGAAAAAACAGAGCGGTTGTTGAAAACTTCCGGAGACGGGAAGATGATCCAGGAAGGGATCCGCACAGTTATCGTAGGAAAGCCAAATGCAGGAAAGTCCTCTCTTTTGAATCTTCTGCTGGGAGAAGAGAGAGCGATTGTCACGGATATAGCCGGCACAACAAGAGATACGCTGGAGGAGACGGTGATGCTTCAGGGAATTTCTCTGCGCATGGTGGACACAGCGGGAATCAGAGATACCAGCGATCTGGTGGAGAAGATAGGGGTGGATAAGGCGAGAGCTTCTGTGGCAGAGGCAGACCTGGTTCTCTATGTGGTAGACAGTTCGGTTCCTCTGGATGAAAATGATGATGAAATTACAGAACTTTTAAAGAAGAAGAAAGCAATCGTCCTGCTGAATAAAACAGATCTATGTCCGGCTGTGACAGAAAAGATGATGGAAGAACGGATGAGGCAGAGCGGGATGGATCACAGAGTTTTGTCTATTTCTGCCAGGGAAGAGAGGGGACTGGACCGCCTGGAGAAAATGATCCGGGATTTGTTTTTTGAAGGAGATCTTACCTTTAACGATCAGGTTTATATTACAAATGTACGTCATAAAAAGGAGCTGGAGGAGGCGAGGAGGAGCCTCTGTCTGGTGAAGCAAAGTATAGAAATGGACATGCCGGAGGATTTTTTCTCTATTGATCTTATGAATGCCTATGAAGCTCTGGGCAGAATTATCGGAGCTTCCGGAGGCGAAGATCTGGTTAATGAGATTTTCAGTAAGTTCTGTACCGGAAAGTAGAAGAACAGCAGAGTGGAGAAGACAAGATGAAAACAGTGGTGGAAAATTATGATGTGGCAGTTGTAGGAGCCGGCCACGCGGGCTGCGAGGCTGCGCTGGCAGCTGCGAGACTGGGCATGGAAACGATACTTTTTACTGTGAGCGTAGACAGTATTGCACTTATGCCCTGTAATCCCAATATTGGAGGAACATCCAAAGGGCATCTGGTGCGCGAGATTGATGCATTAGGCGGTGAGATGGGGAAAAATATAGATAAGACCTTTATCCAGTCAAAAATGCTGAATAAATCCAAAGGACCGGCTGTCCATTCTCTGCGGGCCCAGGCTGATAAGCAAAGTTATAGCAGAGAGATGAGAAAAGTGCTGGAAAATACTGACCATCTGACAATCCGGCAGGCGGAAGTGACAGAAATTCTGGAAAAAGAGGGGGCGGCAGCAGGAGTAAAAACCAGCTCAGGGGCGGTTTATCATGCAAAAGCGGTGATCCTCTGTACAGGTACTTATCTGAGAGCCAGATGCATTTACGGTGATGTGAGCACCTATACCGGGCCGAACGGTCTGCAGGCGGCAAACAGTCTTACGGATTCTCTGAAAAAGCTGGGAATAGAGATGTACCGGTTTAAGACGGGGACACCGGCCAGGATAGACAGGAGAAGCATAGATTTTTCAAAGATGGAAGAACAGTTTGGCGACGAGAGAGTGATTCCCTTTTCTTTTTCTACGGATCCGGAGAGTGTACAGATTCCTCAGGTCTCCTGCTGGCTGACTTACACTAACGAGAAGACACATGAAATTATACGGGAAAATCTGGATCGTTCGCCGCTCTATTCCGGCATGATCGAAGGGACAGGACCCAGGTACTGTCCGTCTATTGAAGACAAGGTCGTTCGATTTGCGGATAAAAACAGACATCAGGTATTTTTAGAGCCGGAAGGTCTGGATACTAATGAGATGTATGTGGGAGGAATGTCCAGTTCTCTGCCGGAGGATGTCCAGTATGAGATGTATCGTTCTGTTGCAGGACTGGAACAGGCCAAAATTGTGAGAAATGCCTATGCAATTGAATATGACTGTATCAATCCCAGGCAGTTAAATGCAACTCTGGAATTTAAAAATATAAAGAATTTATTTAGCAGCGGGCAGTTTAACGGAAGCTCCGGTTATGAAGAAGCTGCTGCTCAGGGATTAATTGCAGGCATCAATGCGGCGCTTAAGATCCAGGGGCGGGAGATGATGGTTCTGGATCGTTCGGAAGCCTATATAGGAGTGCTGATTGATGATCTGGTGACAAAGGAAAATCATGAACCGTATCGGATGATGACGAGCAGGGCAGAATATCGTTTGCTGCTTCGTCAGGATAATGCAGATTTGAGACTTCGCAAAAAAGGATATGAAGCCGGATTGATCTCTGAGAAACAGTACCAGGATCTTCTTCGTAAAGAAGAACAGATAAGAATGGAAGCTGAACGTGTGGAAAAGACAAATATAGGTGGAACACCGGCAGTTCAGGAACTTCTGAAGAAATGTAAAAGTACGCCGCTTTCGTCGGGAAGTACCATAGGGGAACTGATCCGGCGGCCGGAATTATCTTATGAGCTGTTGGCTCCGATCGATCCGGAACGGCCTGATCTTCCTGAAGATGTACAGGAGCAGGTGAATATTAACATAAAATATGACGGTTATATTCAGCGGCAGAAAAAGCAGGTAGAGCAGTTTAAAAAACTGGAGATTAAAAAAATACCGGAAGATATTGATTATGATCAGGTTCAGAGTCTTCGACTGGAAGCGGTTCAGAAACTAAAACTGTACAAGCCCATGAATATCGGTCAGGCATCCAGAATTTCCGGTGTTTCGCCGGCGGATGTTTCGGTTCTTCTGGTCTATCTGGAACAGAGGGGGAGAATGGAAAAGAATGAACTATAATACAGAAAAATTTGAAATTGGACTTCGGGAACTGGGAATTTCACTGGAAGAAAAGCAGATTCAGCAGTTTTTGCGGTATTATGAGCTTTTGACAGAATGGAATAAGGTGATGAATCTGACGGGAATTACTGAATTTGAAGATGTGGTTGCCAAACATTTTGTGGACAGTCTGAGTCTGGTAAAAGCAATAGATTTAAATCAGGTAAGCAGGGTTCTGGATGTGGGAACAGGAGCCGGATTTCCGGGAATTCCCCTGAAAATTGCTTTTCCCCATCTGGAGGTGACGCTTCTGGATTCTTTAAATAAGAGGTTAAAGTTTTTAAACTGTGTGATTGAAGAACTTGCCCTGGAAGAAATCGTTACTGTTCATGGAAGAGCGGAAGACTTTGCCCGTCAGAAAGACTACAGGGAGAATTTTGATCTGGTTGTTTCGAGAGCTGTGGCAAATCTGAGTACCCTGGCTGAGTATTGTCTTCCCTACGCGAACATAAATGGCAAATTTGTTTCTTACAAATCAGGAAAAGTAGAATCAGAACTGGAACAGGCGAAGAAGGCAGTGAAGATTTTAGGTGGAAGCATGGAACAGGATGTTCGTTTTGAGTTAATGGATACGGAAGCAGAGCGATCTCTTCTGGTCATTCAAAAGGTAAAAAGTACACCGAAACAATATCCAAGAAAAGCGGGGATCCCGGCAAAAGAACCGTTATAAAAAGCAGAAAAAGGATACAGGCGGAAATGAAGTTTGCATTTATTTCCACCTGTATCCTTTTTTCTACTATATTGCGTACTTTTTAAAAGAAAATGTCTGCCAGAGCAGAAATTCTTTCCGGACATTCCAGCTGAGGAAGATGCTTTGCCTGATCCAGAATTTCTGTCTCTATCGAAGGATTAAGGGAACGATAGAGGGCAAGGGAAGCGTCGATACCGGGTTCCTTTCTTCCGCCTACGATAAAGATACTGTTATTTATTTTCTTAAGTCCGTGGGCAATATTATTGTAAATATATTTTCCGGCAATGCTGGCCTGAAGATATTTTCCCTGACCTTTGTTCAGATGAGAAGATTCATAATAAGAATCCAGCACAGTTCCATTTACATGGAAAGGGTTATAATAGGCCTTTTCGGTAAAAAATAATTCTATAGACGATTTACTGTTCAGAATATTATAGAGCAGAGTTCCAATCAGCGGAAGTTCAAGCAGAAACTTAGCTGCTTTGGATTTTCGATCGGGAATCTGGTTGAGAACAGATAAATCAGAAGGATTGATCAGCATAAGTTTTCCAAAAATACTCTCGTCATTTACGCAGCTCATAATAGCAAAGGAGGAAGACAGACCTGTTGCAATAACGTCTGTTCTCTCTTTGATGACATTTTTCGTGAAATCAGTCAAAAACTGTACATACAGGTAATTGGTGTATGTGATAGCAGGTTTTTGTGAACGTCCACAGCCGAGAAGGTCGAGACAGTAAACGGTATGTTTCTGGGCGAGTTGAGTTTTTAAGGATTGCCATTCTTCGCTGCTGGAAGAAGCGGTCAAATCATGAATCAGAAGAAGCGGACTTCCCTCGCCTTGCTTTGTATAGTAAATATCTCCGAATTTCCAGGAATACAAATTAGATTCGGGGGTATTGCAGTTTAACAGATTTTTTAGAACCGCTGAAGAAGTAATATATTTATTTACAACATGAATGGCGGCTGCGGTAGAACCGGCCAGAACTGTTAGCTTGAGTAATCTATGCTTTTGATTTTTCATAACTGCCTCCCTGTCTTTTCTTTTCATTATAATAGAAATTTGATGGCCAGTCAAGGAGAGGCAATCATAAGTTTTATGTATAGAAAAGCAGATGTTTCACGTGAAACATTAGAAGAATCGACAAAAATGTTTCACGTGAAACATTTTTTATGGCAATAGAAAATGAAAGATGGTATAATGATTCCAGAAGTACAATGCAGAGGGAAATTATCCTCTGGCTCCACAAAGGGGAGAATTACACAGGAGAGGAGATGATGATTTTGGGAAGAGCAATAGCTATTGCCAACCAGAAAGGCGGTGTTGGAAAGTCAACAACGGCAATTAATCTGGCGGCTTGTCTCGGAAAAATGGGACAGAGAGTACTGGTAATTGATATGGATCCCCAGGGAAATACAACAAGCGGTCTGGGAGTGGATAAAGAACAGGAAAACACAGTGTATGAATTGCTCCTTCAGGAATGTACACTGAAAGATTGTGTTCAGAAACTGGAATTTGAAAATCTTTCTATGATTCCGTCCAATGTTAATCTGGCAGCAGCAGAAATTGAATTGATTGGAACAGAGAGAAAAGAGTACATTTTAAAAACAAATATTGAACAGGTGAGGGGGGATTATGATTTTATTATCATTGACTGTCCTCCGTCTTTGAATATGCTGACAATCAATGCCATGACTACAGCAGATACAGTGCTTGTTCCTATTCAGTGTGAATATTATGCGCTGGAAGGCTTGTCTCAGCTGATGCATACGATAGAACTGGTGCAGGAAAGATTAAATCCGGATCTGGAGATCGAAGGTGTTGTATTTACGATGTATGATGCAAGAACAAATCTGTCGCTTCAGGTGGTGGAAAATGTAAAGAATAATTTGAACCAGTCAATCTACAAGACGATTATTCCAAGAAATGTTCGCCTGGCGGAGGCGCCCAGTTACGGAATGCCGATTATTTATTATGATGCAAAATCTGTGGGAGCGGAGAGCTATAATCTGCTGGCGGAAGAAGTAATACATAAGGGGGATGAAGAATGGCAGTGAAAAAGGGAGGACTGGGGAAAGGTCTGGACACATTGATCCCTTCCTCGTCGCCAAAAAAGCAGGCAAAGGAAAAAGTATCTGAAAAACCGGAAATAAAAGAAAAAATTGTTGAAAAAGTAGTGGAAAAGGTAATAAAAGTACCGGAAGACACTAAAATTAAGATTACGGAGATTGAGCCGAACCGGGAACAGCCCAGAAAGGCATTTGATGAGGATGCGCTCCTGGAACTGGCAGAATCAATCAAACAGTTCGGGGTTCTTCAGCCGCTTCTTGTGCAAAAAAAAGAGGACTATTATGAAATTATAGCGGGAGAGAGACGCTGGAGAGCGGCAAAGCTGGCTGGATTAAAAGAAGTTCCGGTGATCATTAAAGATTTCTCTGAGCAGGAAGTTCTGGAAATTTCACTGATTGAGAATATCCAGAGAGAAAATCTGAATCCGATAGAGGAAGCGGCGGCATATAAACGCTTGATGGAAGAATTTCATCTGAAGCAGGATGAAATAGCTGAGAGAGTATCAAAAAGCAGAACAGCGGTAACAAATTCCATGCGGCTTCTGAAACTGGATGAACGAGTACAGCAGATGATTGTAGATGAAATGATTTCTACAGGACATGCAAGGGCACTGCTGGCTTTGGAAAGTGGAGATCATCAATATACAGTAGCGATGAAGATTTTTGATGAAAAGCTGAGTGTTCGCGAGACAGAAAAATTGGTGAAGGAGCTTCTTAATCCGAAAAAGAAAAGAGAAGAAAAATTTTCCCAGGGAGCATTACTTGCATATCAGAGTCTGGAGGAAAAAATGAAGAGCATTATTGGAACTAAGGTGCAAATTCATCCGAAAGATAATAAAAAGGGGAAAATAGAGATAGAGTATTACTCTGAGAGTGAGTTGGAGCGTATTGTAGAATTATTTGAATCATTGAGATAAGGGGAAAGAATATGAGCAGCATTTTAGAACAGGCCGGGATTGATCCTGGAATACTTGTCATCTGCCTGCTGGTCGTGGTAATTGTCCTGATTGGAATCACGCTCAGCCTCTATCTGAATGTACACCGACTGAACAGAACTTACAGTACATTTATGAAAGGGAGAGACGGGCAGTCTCTGGAAAAACAGTTTTCTCAGAAATTTGGCTATATCGATCGGCTGAAAGAACTAAACGATAACAATGCCTTTGATATTCAGGAACTGAAAAAAATTCAGGGGAAGAGTCTTTATAAATACGGCATTGAAAAATATGATGCATTTGAAGATGTGGGAGGAAAGCTGAGTTTTGCTCTTGCCATGCTGGATAAAAAGAATTCAGGCTTCATTTTAAATGCCATACACAGCAGAGATAACTGTTTCCTGTACATAAAAGAGATTGTAAAAGGGGAATCTTATGTGATGCTCAGCGAAGAAGAAGTGAAAGCGCTGAAAGCGGCAATGGCATATGATAACAATGAAATTATGTAAAGATGTTATGTAAAGCACATTATGTAAACCATATAGTAAGAGCGGCTGTTTTGAAGCTTGAAAAAAAGAGCATACTATTATATGATAATTTTTTAGATTAACAGGAAGCCATGAGGAGGAAATCATGTTAGATATTAAATTTGTGCGTGAAAATCCGGAAATTGTAAAACAGAATATCCGCAATAAATTTCAGGATGCAAAGCTGCCTCTTGTAGATGAGGTGATTGCGCTTGATCAGGAAAACAGAAAAATCAAACAGGAAGTGGAAGCGCTGCGGGCGGAAAGAAATAAGCTTTCCAAAGAAATCGGCGGTCTGATGAAACAGGGAAAGAAGGAAGAAGCAGAAGAAGTAAAAGCAAAAGTTTCCGCATCGGCAGCCCGGATTCAAGAACTGAGCCAGAGGGAAAAAGAGGTGGAGGAAAGCCTGAAAAAGAACATGATGGTGATCCCGAATATTATAGATCCGTCTGTTCCCATTGGAAAAGATGACAGTGAGAATGTGGAGATTGAAAAGTTTGGAGAGCCGGTAGTCCCGGATTTTGAGATCCCTTATCATACAGAGATTATGGAACGATTTGACGGGATCGATCTGGACAGCGCCAGAAGAGTTGCAGGAAATGGCTTCTACTATCTGATGGGAGATATTGCCAGAATTCATTCTTCTGTTATCGCTTATGCGAGAGATTTCATGATTAACAGAGGCTTTACCTACTGTGTGCCGCCGTTTATGATCCGCAGTGAGGTGGTGACCGGCGTGATGAGTTTTGCAGAGATGGAAGCGATGATGTATAAGATCGAGGGGGAAGATCTGTATCTGATCGGAACCAGCGAACATTCCATGATCGGAAAATTCATTGATACGATCGTTCCGGAGGAGGAACTTCCCAAGACTCTGACCAGCTATTCTCCCTGTTTCCGCAAGGAGAAAGGGGCGCATGGACTGGAGGAGAGAGGAGTGTACAGAATCCATCAGTTTGAGAAACAGGAAATGATCGTAGTGTGCAGGCCGGAAGACAGTATGGAGTGGTATGATAAGCTGTGGCAGAATACGGTAGATCTGTTCCGGTCTCTTGATATTCCTGTGCGGACCCTGGAGTGCTGCTCCGGTGATCTGGCCGATCTGAAGGTGAAATCCTGTGATGTGGAGGCCTGGTCTCCCAGACAGAAGAAATATTTTGAGGTGGGAAGCTGTTCAAACCTGGGAGATGCTCAGGCCAGAAGACTGAGAATCCGCATCAATGGAAAAGATGGAAAATATTTCGCCCACACGCTGAACAATACTGTAGTGGCACCGCCGAGAATGCTGATTGCTTTCCTGGAGAACAATCTGAATGCGGATGGCTCTGTAAATATTCCGGCAGCACTGCGGCCGTATATGGGCGGAATCGAAAAAATTCTTCCCAAACATTAAGGAGAGTAAAAAATCATAAAAGGTTATGAAAACGACTTTATGTCAACAAAAATAAAGGAAAGGGGGTGCGCGGATGCACAGTTATCTGGGAGCGGTAGGATTTTCTGAAATATCCAGGAAAAGTGATCTGGACAGGATTTTAAAGGATGTTCAGGAACATTATGAGGAGAAGAAGGTAACTGAGGGGGAAAACGGACGCTGCTTTGTGGAAATGTCCAGGACTTATGGATACGATTGTGGAATAACAGTGTGCGGAGAGTATGATGAGGAGGATCAATTCCATCTGGAATACTATTTTCCTTTTTTCCGGGGAACCGGAATCTCGACCAATGAGCGTGTGATTGTGGAAAAACATGCAGATAAGGATTCTTATGCCGGTGCCTGTGATGATGTGAGGATCGGCGTTACCCTGATTTTCTATCTTCTGAATGCAGGAGAATTTCTGGATGAGAAAAAGAAGGGGCTTCTGGGGAGCAGAGATACTTCTGTAACCCTCTCCGGCCTTGCCCTGGAGGGAAAAATTTTGTTTCCGGTGGAGAAAAACGCAGGTCAGGTGAAGAAGAATCAGGAGCTGGCTTCTAACAGAAACAGGCTGATCTCGGCCGCCCGAAACGGCGATGAAGATGCAATGGAAAGTCTTACAATGGAGGATATGGATACGTATACCATGATCTCCCGCAGAATTGTCCGGGAAGACATTTTCACAATTGTGGATTCTTATTTTATGCCTTACGGTATGGAATGTGATCAGTACAATGTCATGGGTGAAATTACGGAATTTGTACAGACAACCAACCGTCTGACCGGGGAGAGAATGTACCAGCTGAGCCTTTTGTGCAATGATCTTTCTTTTGATGTGTGTATCAATGAAAAGGATCTGATGGGAATACCGGAAGTGGGACGCAGATTTAAAGGAATTCTCTGGCTTCAGGGAAAGATAAACTTCTGATCCGGAATAAAAAGAGCATAAACATAAAAAACTATGCGGGAGGGCTTGAAAAAGAGAGACGAAGAGGATATAATAACATAGTATGTTTAAGGCTGCCATTGCCAAAAAGCCGGAAAACCGTGTGTTTTCAGGGGAAAATGGCATTTTGTCTCGTTAGTTAAATGGATATAACAGGGTTCTCCTAAGAGAAAGCCGAGGCATTCCCCAAAGGGGAAAAATGAAAAACAACTTTCAGTTCGAATCTATTCTGAAAAATGCTAATGGTGACAACAAAGCAGTCCCCAAATTGGGGAACGTTCTAATGTTACCAAATCGAAAAAATCTGTAGATTGACAACTCGA
>OLQH01001994.1_pt1 | contig 13288 bp, 12 predicted proteins | sample 1672671 | NCBI WGS metagenome assembly OLQH01 (sample SAMEA3136712, study PRJEB25190) | human gut metagenome
CGGCAGGCGGTTTCATCCTTATGCCATACGGCACCTGCTGTCTTCGGCAGTGATATATGAGATTTCATATAATCCTTTGGTATTGTATCAAAAGCCGGACAGGCTGTCAATACATTTTTGTTGCAAATCTATTATACTAACTTAACAGGGTTGATCTTAACGCCAGGTCCCATAGTCGGAGCGATGGTAACACTCTTTAAGAAGGTTCCTTTTAATGCGCTAGGTTTCGCCTTGTTAATAGCATCCATAAGCGTCTGGAAGTTGTCCGCTAACTGCTCCTCTGTGAAAGAAGCTTTTCCGATTGGCACGTGAATGATGTTTGTTTTATCAAGACGATACTCAATCTTACCAGCTTTGATATCATTAACAGCTTTGGTAACGTCCATTGTAACTGTTCCTGCTTTGGGGTTTGGCATCAGGCCTTTCGGACCCAGGACACGTCCCAGACGTCCTACAACACCCATCATGTCAGGAGTAGCTACTACAACGTCAAAGTCCAGCCATCCTTCGTTCTGAATCTTGGGAATCAACTCATCCCCTCCAACGAATTCAGCCCCTGCCGCCTTTGCTTCCTCTGCCTTTGCATCTTTAGCAAATACTAATACGCGAACCTTTTTGCCGGTTCCGTGAGGAAGAACTACAGCACCACGGATCTGCTGATCTGCGTGACGTCCGTCACAGCCTGTTCTGATATGAGCTTCGATTGTCTCGTCAAACTTAGCTACCGCTGTTTTCTTTACTACTGCAACAGCTTCAGCTGGATCATATAATTTGAAGCGTTCCACTGCTTTGGCAGCTTCTACATATTTCTTACCATGTTTCATCTTAAATAACCTCCTAGTGGTAATTGCGGGAATTTCCCTCCCACGTGTCGTAATTATACGGTATCATCTCTCAGTTATTCCTCTCATGCACGAAGCATGAATCAATGAGGCCGGAGATGGGTATCTTAATCTTCTACAGTGATTCCCATGCTGCGGGCAGTACCTGCAACCATGCTCATCGCTGCTTCCAGAGATCCTGCATTTAAGTCCGGCATCTTTGTCTCTGCAATTTCCTGAAGCTTAGCTTTAGAAATTGTAGCAACCTTTGTCTTGTTAGGAACACCGGAACCAGATTTAATATTGCAGGCTTTCTTCAATAAAACTGCAGCCGGCGGAGTCTTTGTGATAAAGCTGAAGCTTCTGTCTGCATAAACAGTGATGACTACAGGGATTACTACATCGCCCTTGTCAGCAGTCCTAGCATTGAATTCTTTTGTAAACTGTACAATGTTTACACCATGCTGACCCAGTGCAGGACCAACCGGTGGTGCTGGTGTTGCCTTTCCAGCAGGAATCTGTAATTTAATATAGCCTTGAACTTTCTTTGCCATTTTGGCACCTCCTAATGTGGTAATGTCGGGGATTTCCCTCCCACGAGCTATCCGTCAGGACAGCCCTTCCTTTTGTTACATTTTTTTGACTTCTGCGAAACTAATTTCTACCGGCGTCTCGCGGCCGAAGAGCTCAACATTGATGGTAACAATCTGCTTTCCTTCATTGATACTCTGAATCACTCCGGTAGTATCCTTCCATACGCCTCCGGTGACAACCACGCTGTCCCCTTCTGCAAAGTCTACCTGGAGATCTGCTTCATGAATACCAAGAGGCTTCATCTCTTCTTCTGTAAGCGGCACTGGCTTGGAACCCGGTCCTACAAATCCGGTCACACCTCTGGTGTTTCTTACAACGTACCAGGTGTCATCGTTCATAACCATGTTCAGCAGCACATATCCGGGAAACATCTTTTTCTGGACCTGTTTTTTTACGCCGTTTTTAAGTTCTACAACGTCCTGCATGGGAACACGGACTTCCAGGATCTGATCTTCCAGATGTCTGTTTTCAATTGTCTTTTCAATGTTGGCTTTTACTTTGTTCTCATACCCTGAATAGGTATGGACAACGTACCAATTTGCTTCTGACATATAATCACCCTTGTCCTTACCTGATTAAGAAATTGATTCCCTCTAAGACCGCGCTGTCAAGAACTGCAATGATAGCGCCCAGGAGCACAGTAATCACCACAACGGCAACCGTCTGCTTTCCCAATGTCTTTTTGTCAGGCCAGATAATTTTCTTGAATTCGGTTTGGAGTCCCGCAAACCAGCTCTTTTTCTGAGCTTTCTCTTTCTTTACTTCTTCTGCCATGGTTTCACCTCTCGCGGACCGGATTATTTGGTCTCTTTGTGCATTGTGTGGGTCTTACAGAATTTGCAGTACTTTTTGGTCTCCATTCTCTCCGGATGATTTTTCTTTTCTTTTGTCATGTTGTAATTACGTTGTTTACATTCCGTACATGCCAATGTGATCTTTACGCGCACGACTTCCACCTCCATGTGTTCAATATCGCTGGTAGTTCACGTTCTACCAAGTTACAACGGACTTTTTTTCCGCCTGCTGCGGTTACCATACCCGCAATTTTAGGCATAAAAAAAAGACCTACTTCCATGTCGCTTGTCTACTATATCACATATTTTCTCCTGCGTCAAGCAGCGTCGGCAACTTTTACCGCGAAAGTATCTTGCAGAACAGTGCGCAGACAACAGCAAAAATTGATTTACTTTTGATATCTGATTCTAATTATGCTTAAAATCAGGCACACCCCTGAGATACAGAGCAGCACAGGCTTTTGACCCACAACCTGGGCTGTCATACTATTGAGAAAAAAAGGGCCCATCTTATCAGGGCCCCCGAACAGATTGGCCAGGTAATATCCCAGGGAGACCAGATATCCAGCTATGTAATTTCGGGATATGACAGCGCCCAGCAGACCGAAGCTTCCCAGGGCCGCCGCGGTGCAAAAAGTCCCGGCAGTATAGGCCCAGTATGGAAACTCACAGTGACCCGCCCTGAGTAATGCCCCAAAGGCCAGAATACAGAGGTAAACGGCTGCGCCTGCCATGCAAATACGCTGCCCTATAGTCTTCCAGTGTGCTTTGGGCCGGGCCGCTACCATTTCAAAAATCTCCCTTTCCTGCTCCGGTGCCGCCAGTGCAGGAAACAGAAGCAGACCCGTCAGGGCCACATATTTTTCCAGACAGTCAGCACTGTATTGAGCATCCAGATACGTGACCCCGTGCAGAAACGGGATCAATACAAACAGACCAGCTGTCAGAAGTAATTTATTTGCGATGCAAAGTCTGAAATTTATTCTCCAATACATAGTTTCTCTCTCCATTTCTTCTTTTTCTGCTATAAACTGCTGCAGTCAATCCAACGAATAATGCGGCTATTCCCACCAGAAAAAGACGGTTATACCAAATGATTTTGAGATTTTCCTCAATCAGTTCATATCCTCCCAGCATATTATGACGTATATTCAAAGTGAAGAGGGAATACTCACCGCTTAAGCTGGCTGTATTCTGCAGGGCCAGAAAAAATACAGCGCTCTGCACAAAGACTGCTGCAGGCGTACCGGTAAGCACGGTCAGAAACATACTCACCGCTGAGACTGCCAGGAGGGTGGGAAGGAGCCATGCGCCAATATACTTGCAGAAGCCCAGATAGTCCACAGCAATCTGCATTTTTCTCCCATAATCCGCCAGGGGAAGAAGACTCTCCAGGGTCAGAACAAGTACCGGGATCAGCATCATAATGATACACGCTCCGTAACGGGCTCCTATAAGTTTCCAGCTGCCCGCGCTTCTCACAGCTATCAGCTCTGCCATCTGATTTTTTTTATCCTTGAGGAACAGTCCTGACACCACAAACGCAGGAAGTATCCCCAGCATAATCCCCATATAGTCACAGTAAAGGCGGCCGAATGCACCGGTAATCCCATCCTTTTCTGTCAGGTTCCCATACCGCTTTGCAGCCTCTTCATATGAAACCTCCGCACGCCCGTAATATGCTTTTAAAAGATTCAGGCTATAGTTGGAATCCTTTCCTATCATATGTTCCATATCTCCGGCGATCTCCAGAAAGCGGGCAAAGCTAACCCGGGACACAAAGGTCTCAGCGGCACCATTCCCTTGGTTTTGCTCTGTTTCTATTATAAATCTTCCGCCATCTTCCCTGATAGTATAGGAACTGTCCCCATCCCCTCCGGAAGCAGGTATTTCCGCATAGACTGGGTTTGCAGGAAAATAGCCCGGGGGCATGTTCTCTACTTCCTCCGGCGTGCAGCCTGTAATTTCTCTGATGTATCCCGCAACCTTCTCCTGTTCCCCGCTGCCTAAGGATTTTTCTTTATAATACCCCAGGGGATAGCAGGCATAGAGGTTGCTCTCATACTCCCGTACCATGGTTTGTACGGCCCCGGCCATTACCTTCTCCTGGGCTTTCTTATCCGTCTCCAAATCCGCCGGTTTCTCCCCATAATAGGACTCGCCTTCCCGGGGCTGATGCAGAAAGCTTCCCTCCCTGGAGCTGCTGCCTATCTCTTGCCTGGTAACTCCCTGAAACTGCGTCTTCCAGTTTATTATTAATATAAGAACAAATCCCCAAAAAAGGATGCTTTTGCTGAGTTTTCTGCATTCCTTGAGCAATAGCCTCATTCCAGGCCCTCCTTTCCCTGGCTGCGTATCAAAACCATGTAGCCGTTCTCCACACTCCCCCGGCAGCATTCTGCTTTCGGGTCAGGTGCTTTCCCGGCAAGTATCTTCAGGCGGAGACTTTTCCCCAGCATCTGTGTCTCCAGCACTTCACAGTTTTGTCTCCACGTCTCTTCTTTCTCCACAGGCACCTCCAGCTGCCATACCTTCCCGTCTGCCTTTTCGGATAGTTCCCGGCAGCTGCCCTGGAATAAGAACCTGCCCTGGTCAAGCACAGCCGCCTGTCCGCAGGCGGCCTCTACATCCCCGGGAATATGCGTGGACAGTAGTACAATTCTGTCTCTGGCAGACTCTGCCAAAAGGCTGCGGAAGCGGATGCGCTCTTCGGGGTCCAGACCTGCCGTTGGCTCATCTACGATCAAAAATCCCGGATCTGTCAGCAAAGCCTGGGCGATGCCCAGACGTCTCTTCATCCCTCCGGAAAGCTGTCTTACTTTCTTAGCCGCCTGTTCCTCCAGATTTACCTGTTCCAGCAAAGATTTTATCCGTGGTCTGTAAGCAGACCGGGGGAGTTCCGAAAGAACTGCCAGATATTCCAGAACCTCTGTCACACGCATCTCTGGGTATACAGAGAATTCCTGGGGAAGATAACCGATTCGTCTGCGGAATTCCTTAACATCCCTTATGGGGCTTCCGTCCACCCGAATCTCCCCGGCATCTGGTTTCAATATAGAGGCTAGGATCCGCATCAGCGTCGTCTTTCCTGCCCCGTTCTTCCCCAGGAGCCCGTACATTCCGGGCTCCAGCCTCCACTCCAGCCCCTTTAGCACCTGCTTTTTCCCGTACCATTTTTCTATCTCCTGCATCTCAATACGCATAAAAAATACTCTCCTTTCCGCCGTCTGCAGCAGCTTAAGGAGAGTATAACGAACCCTGGTCAAAAGTCTGTCAATTTTCTAAATATTACATAGCAGGCAGTTTATGGGAAACTGCACAAAATACAGCTGTCACAGCCGCTCCGCCCTCGGATCTGTTCTCCAGTGTCAAAGAGCCTTGATGAGCCTGGCACAGAACCTTACTGACATACAGTCCCATCCCCACATGTCCCTGTTCTCCCTCTTTCTCCCTGGAATAGAAAGGAAGGCAGGCGTCGGCAGCCTCCTGTTCCCTGAAGCCGGGACCGTCGTCCTCCACCTTTACGGCGCACGCCTGCCCTTCCTCCGCCCCGGTAACGGTAACCGTCACTTCCCGGGAGGCAAACCGCAGACCGTTTGCCGTAAGATTTTCAATCACACGCCTCATCAGAGTGGGATCCCCAAACAGGCAAAAGTCCCTTTCCGGAGGTATAAGCTTCAGGCTTTTTCCCGCCCGTTCAGCCAGAAGCTCCAAATCCTTTTCCATCCCCTTAACCCAGTCCTGAACCTGTAGTTTCCCGGGACTTAGGCGCACCTCCTCCAGACACATCAGATCCCGCATAGAATTCACATAGGATTCCATACGCTCGGATGCCGTCCGGATCATAACCGCATATTTCTCTGCCTTAGGGAAAGACAGCTCCCCTTTCCCTGCGCTTTTTTCCAGATACTCCGCCGCTCCCTGAATGATCGTAATGGGAGTGCGCAGATCATGGGCAATAGAGGCATTTACTTCTTTCCTCTCTTCCAGGATCCTCCACATCTTCTTTTCGTTTTCCTCCAGAGCGCTTCTCATCCCTTCAAAAGCCTGACAGAGTTGTCCCAGCTCATCCCCGGAAGAATAAGAAACCGTAAAATCCAGGTTATTCTCTGCGATTTTCTGTGTGCCGCCGGACAGAAGAGTCATTGGTTCTTTCAATTTCCTGCGGTAAAACAGACAGGCGGCTGCGGCGACCCCACCGATGCTGTAAATAACCGGGAATATAATATTTCCTGCGCCTGCCGCCTCATATAAAAGCTTCTTTCCTCCCTGTAAGTCTTCGAATTCATACTCACTGGGATTTACTTTCACCTCCCCGTGCGTCTCCCCTATTTCCAGGGTGTACCCCTGAATCAAGAGTCCTCTCCCCTTCTCCAGACGGCCCTGCAGCGCCCGCAGACCTGACAGGGTCAGGACCGTCAGCAGGACAACCAGAAGTATCATAGTTCCCATAAGGAGCATAAGGCTTTTCCGAATCGGCATGTTCTTAAATGCTTCTTTCACTTTTCCCATGTATATCCCACTCCCCATACAGTTTTAATCGGGTCCTCTATTTTCCCTGCCGACAGCTTCTGGCGTATCTTTCGGATATGCTCTTTGATTACCTGACTGTCGCCCTTTCCGTCAAATCCCCGCACGCTCTCATAAATACGCTCTTTATCAAAAATCTGGCCCGGGTGAAGGGAAAGCAGTTCTATGATCTCAAACTCTGTTTTTGAGAACTCTATCTCATAATCAGCCCCATAAATGAGGTGCTTATCATAGTCAATCACAAGGTTCTCCTGAATGCGGCAGCCGGCCCCCAATGCACAGGTATCCCGGCTGCGCTCTTCCCGGATGAGATGTGTCTTTACCTTCTGGGCAAGCACGTCCAAATGAAACGGCTTCATAATATAGTCATCCCCGCCCATGCGAAGCCCTTGTATCTGATCCTGATCCGTCCCCCTGGCAGTGAGAAAAAGAATCGGGCTCTGGTAAAATCTGCGGATCTGTCTGCAGAACGTCAACCCATCGGTTCCCGGCATGTTGATATCCAGCAATACCAAGTCAGGCTTCCTGCCAAGAGCATGCATTGCCTCCTCCGCATTTTGGGCCGTCAGTACCCGGTAGCCCTCCTCAGAAAAAAAATCAGACAGAAGTTCCCTTATCATCTCCTCGTCGTCTACGATTAGGATACAGTATTGTCTCTGATACACGCCTGCTCCCTCCTTCCTCTCCCTACTATACCACAGAAATGTCAATTTTCCGTCAATCCGCAATCCCCGCAGTTTCATTCAGCCTGAGGCTGCGCCAGACTTACGGCCCAAAAAGCTCCGCCCCCCGGTTTGAGGGGTGAAGCCCGATTAAAGCTTCCAGATATCCCTGTTGTACTCACTGATAGTTCTGTCAGAGGAAAAGTATCCGGCCTTTGCAATATTCACAAGCATCTTCTCTGCCCATGCTTCTCTGTCCTCATAATCCCTGTATATCCGCTCTTTTGTTTCAATATAGTCTCTCAGATCCAAAAGCGTCATAAACCAGTCCTTTTGAATCAGCTCTGCGTGAATGCGGAGAAGATGGTATGGATCCCCAGTCCGCATCATCTCGGGGCTGATAATAAAGTTCAAAAGCTCACGGATCAGCGGGTCATTGATGTAGTACTCCGCTGCCCTATAGTCGGATTTCTCGTAGTGTCCGATAACCTGCCGGCTGGATTCCCCGAAAATGTAGATATTTTCATCCCCCACCAGTTCGTGGATCTCTACATTTGCGCCGTCCTCCGTCCCAACGGTCACTGCCCCGTTAAGCATAAACTTCATGTTGCCGGTACCTGAGGCTTCCTTAGAGGCAAGGGAAATCTGTTCCGAGATGTCACAGGCCGGGATCAGTTTTTCTGCCATAGATACATTATAGTTTTCTACCATTACCACCTTCAGATATGGACTTACCTGGGGATCCCGGTCAATGATCTCCTGAAGGCATAAAATCACATGGATAATATCCTTGGCAATGGTATAGGCAGGCGCTGCCTTTGCCCCGAAGATCACGGAAATAGGCGTTTGAGGAAGGTTTCCTTTTTTAATCTCCAGATATTTGTAGATTACATACAGCACATTCATCTGCTGGCGCTTATACTCGTGAAGGCGCTTGATCTGTATATCATAGATACTGTTTTCATCCAGCTGTACGCCTAACGTCTTTGCCAGATAGGATTTCAGCTCCTTTTTATTCTCAGCTTTAATCTCCAGAAGCCGGTTTTGCACCTCACGGTCGTCTTTCAGGGACAACAGCTTCTCCAGCACGGCGGCGTCTTTTTTATATCCTGTCCCTATTAGGGTATCCAGAAACTCCGTCAGTCTTGGATTACAGTGAAGCAGCCATCTCCGGAACGTAATTCCGTTTGTCTTATTGTTAAATTTCTCCGGATATATCTTATAGAATGCCTTCAGCTCTACGTTTTTAAGTATCTCCGTGTGGAGGGCAGCCACTCCATTTACGCTGAATCCATAATGCATATCCATTCTGGCCATGTGCACCCTGTTTTCCCCGTCAATGATCTGTACCTGGGGATCCTTGTAGGTATGCTCCACCTTCTCGGCCAGCATACGGATAATAGGCATCAGATGGGGGACAACCTCCTCCAGATAGGAAACCGGCCACTTCTCCAGCGCTTCCGCAAGAATGGTATGATTGGTATAGGCACAGGTGCGGGATACAATCTCAATGGCTTCCTCCCCAGGGATTCCTCTGTCCATGAGAAGCCGAATCAATTCCGGAATCACCATAGAGGGATGGGTATCGTTAATCTGAATCACCGCGTGCTCGTACAGTCTGTGAAGATCATAGCCCTTCTCCTCACAGTCCTTCAAAATATACTGAGCGCCGTTGCTTACCATAAAATACTGCTGATAGATGCGGAGCAGTTCCCCGTCTTCGTCACTGTCATCCGGGTACAGGAACAAGGTCAGATTCCTGGGGATGTCTTTCTTATTAAAAGAGATTCCTTCCCCTACAATACTGTCATCCACGGTATCTACATCAAAAAGATGCAGTTTGTTTACACCGTTTTCATACCCAATGACATCAATGTCATAAAGCCTGGACTTTAAGGTAAAATCTTTAAACGGTACCTGGAACCCAATTCCGGTGTCTGTCAGCCAGCTCTTTTTTTCTATCCAGGGATTGGGCATCTCCTTCTGCTGGTTCTCCCGGAACACCTGACGAAACAGGCCCAGATGGTAATTCAGACCGATGCCGTCCCCACCCAGCCCCAGTGTGGCAATAGAATCTAAAAAGCAGGCAGCCAGTCTCCCAAGTCCTCCATTTCCCAGAGAAGGTTCCGGTTCAAACTCCTCAATTTCTCCGAGGCTCATTCCGGCATCCTCAAGATACCTCTTAACCTCATCATATACCCCCAGATTAATCAGGTTATTGCTGAGAAGCTTCCCAATCAGAAATTCTGCAGATATATAATATACCTTTTTCTCTCCTTTTTTTCCTTGCTGCACCTTTTCTGCAGCACAAGCCTTTACCGACTCAAGAAGGGCACAATACACCTCCTCCTTCGCTGCCTCTCTGATATCCTTTTTCAGTAATCCCTGAAATCTCTCTAAAAACTCCATCTCTTCACCTCATTTTCATAGTAGCACTTTTATGTTGCCGTTCACCCAGTTCTCAATAGCACTTTTATATATTATACGTTTATTATCCCCTGATTTCTTGCATTATTCCAGAAAAAAGTGATACAATACTATCATGTCATAGAAAAAGGAGCCGAACATGAAAGCCTTCGATTACGAATATTATCACGAAACCAAACCTCATGTGAATCCCCGCTTTCCTTATAATACCTATCTGTGTACCATTCCTCTGGACTTTACTAATATTTCTACTCACTGGCACGATGAACTAGAGCTTATAATTATAAAAAAGGGACAGGGCAGGACAGACGTGGATCTGATTTCCCATGACGTACAGGCAGGTGATATCATACTGGTGCTTCCCGGACAGCTTCACTCTATATCTCAGCTTTGTGATCAGCATATGGAATATGAAAACATTCTTTTCGACACCCGGCTCCTCTACTCTCAGCACCCTGATATCTGCACCACAGAATATCTGCGGCCTTTTTTTGAAAGAAGGTACTTCGTCCCCTCCCACATTCACAGCGGATATCCTTATTACCCTGGCCTTTATGGATGTATCAAAGAGCTGGACGATATATGTTCCAGGCAGGAACCCTATTATGAGCTGTTTATAAAGAGTATCCTGTACCGCTTCTTTTTTCTTCTTTTTTCCGCCCAGCCCCGGCAGGAAGTCAGCTACGCAGGAGAGCAGAATATTCAGCGGATGAAGAAGGTCCTTACCTTTGTGGAGGAAAATTATATGCATTCTGTGTCCCTCTCAGATGCAGCCAGGTTTCTAAATTTCAGTCCGTCTCATTTTATGCGATTTTTCAAACAAAATATGGATATGACCTTTACCGAATACCTGAATGACTACCGTCTGTCCATCTCTGCCAAATATCTTTCGGAGACAGAGGAATCTATCCTGTGGGTTGCGGAGCAATGCGGATTCTCCAATTTATCTTATTTTAACCGCCTCTTCAAGAGAAAATTTAACATGACTCCCAGAGAATACCGCAGTGCCAGATAGCAGCAGAGACGCGGGGGACATCCCTCACGTCTCTGTCTCTTGTCTCACTTATCCAATTTTCCTTGTAGACTCCCGTTTCAGAAGTTCTCCCTCGAACTTCTTGTTGGGGGCTTTTTCCTCATGCCGGATCATATAGAAAAGATTTTTAATAGAACTTTCCGCGATCTCTTCCAGTGGCTGCCTTATAGTCGTGATAGACGGTTCATAATAGAAAGTCTCCGGCAGACCGTCAAACCCTGCAACAGAATAATCCTCAGGTATTTTTTTCCCCTTTTGAAATGCTGCCTTACAGGCTCCCACTGCTACCATATCAGAAATAGCGATAACCGCAGTAAAGTCTTTCTCACGCTCCATAAGCTGCTGCATCATCACATAACCGCTTTTCCTGGAATACACTTCGCAGTCCTTGGGGGTATAGACAATCAGGTCTTCATCTAAGGGGATTCCGTGTTGGGCGAGGGCGCTTTTATAGCCCTCCATACGCAGCTTGCCGATGCTTTCATCATCCTTTTGGGCGGACAAAAGGGCGATTCGCCTGTGCCCAAGGCCGATCAGGTAATCCGCAAGCCTTCTGCTCTCTTTCTTGTCATCCACAGATACAAATGAATACAGACCGTCTTCCACAGAATTATCCAGCTCCACGGTACTTACCACAAAGGGTACCTTAAGCTGCCTGAGTGCCTCGTCGCTGTGTTCTGAGAACCCTCCCAGGAATACAATCCCCATAAGTTTTTTTTCCTTAGCCAGCCCTATGGCAACCTCTATCTCATCCTGGTTGTTGTCAATATGCTGGAGGAAAAAATCAAATCGTTCATATTTTATCTCTTTTTCAAAGACTCGTATCATACTTGAGAAAAAAGGATTGTCTATAGCTTTCACTAAGATTGCTATGGTTTTGGATTCCGTTCGCTTCAGGTTTCGGGCACTGTTATTCGGAATGTAATTGTACTCCTTTATGATATTTAATATATGGTCCCTTGTCTCAGGATTAATATCCGGGTGGTTGTTAATAGCACGGGATACCGTACTTACGCCAACTCCGCAGAGCCTTGCAATATCCTTGATTGTGACTTCCTCCATGCCTGCTTCCTTTCCTCCTGCTCTATCATCAGTAGTTACACCTACCACTAATTATAGTTAATTTCCGTATTTTTTCAAGCAATTTTGGATCGGTTTGGCCTTTCTGCAGTCTCCATCTCCAGTTTCCTCCCACTGTGGAAGGCTGGTTCATACGGGCTCTGTTGTCTAACCCCAGATAGTCCTGCATGGGAATGATGCATATTTTAGCCACACTCATCATAGCCAGCCGGATAAAATCCCAGTGAATCTCTTCCAGGGGTGTCCGGCAGTTCCCCATGTATTCCCGGCAGTACTCCAGATCCTCCGGACAGAGATTCTGATACCAGCCGGTAATGGTCTCATTGTCATGGGTGCCTGTATACACTACACAATTAGAGGTATACGTATGGGGAAGATAATTGCTGGCCTCTCTGGAGTCAAAGGCAAATTCCAGTACCTTCATCCCTGGATATCCCGTATCCCGGACCTGATTCTCCACTCCCTCCGTAATAAATCCCAGATCCTCTGCAATGACCTGTATCTCTCCCAATTCCCTTTGTATGGCCTGAAAGAGTTCCAGGCCGGGGCCATCCTGCCACTGGCCATGCTCTGCAGTCTTATCCCCAAAAGGAATGGCATAGTATTGGTCAAATCCCCGGAAGTGATCGATCCGCACCACATCATACCACTCACTGCAGCATCTCATCCTCCGGATCCACCACTCATATCCGGTCGCCCGGTGGCGGTCCCAGTCATAAAGGGGATTCCCCCACAGCTGTCCGGTGGCCGAAAAACCATCCGGGGGACAGCCCGCTATGGCTGATGGCAGTCCGTCCGCCCCGAATTGGAACAACTCCCGGTCTGCCCAAACATCTGAGCTGTCCAGCGCCACATAGATGGGAATATCCCCAATGATCCGAACTCCCTGACGGTTGGCATAGCGTCTGAGCTGATTCCACTGTCTGTAAAATTCATATTGTACAAACTGATAGAAATAAATCTCCTCCCCCAGTTCCCTCCGACAGGTCTCCATCGTATCCGGATCTCTGTCCCGCAGTTCGCAGGGCCATTCCAACCAGCTGACATGATTCATTTTCTTCTTAATTGCCATATACAGAGCATAGTCTTCCAGCCACTCTCTCTGCTCGGCCAAAAAGTCCCGAAACTCTTGGCTTTCTCTCAGCCCGCTTCTTCGGCATGCCGTCCCCAGCAATGCATCTCTGCTTCTGTAAAGTTTCTCGTAATCCACGTATTGGGCATCTTCTCCAAAGTCCGCGGTTCTGCATTCTTCTTCTGTCAATAGTCCCTGCTGTATCAGTGCCTCTAAATCAATAAAATAAGGATTTCCTGCAAAGGTGGAAAAAGACTGATAAGGTGAATCACCGT
>OLQH01001997.1_pt1 | contig 13280 bp, 9 predicted proteins | sample 1672671 | NCBI WGS metagenome assembly OLQH01 (sample SAMEA3136712, study PRJEB25190) | human gut metagenome
CAACGACACTGCGGTTAACAGCCGCATGCTCTACCGACTGAGCTAAGGAGGAATATTTATCTTATTCGGCTCCCTAGTGTGTGGTGTTGCAGACCCACGCCTTACCGCTTGGCTACTGCGCCGTATTTATTTAACTATTAAAGTATAACAAAATACACGCAGTACGTCAATGGTGTTTTCTTTGATTTTATTTATCTTTTCCGCCAATCACATTATCTACGAAGAAGTCCTGTGCAAGGATATCTTCATCAGACATTGTTTCTCCTTCTTTTACAAGAACATTTCCTTTACTGTCTTTAAGTTCTCCGGCATAAACCTGAACTTCTCCACTGTTGATCTTCTCACGAAGTTCATTTACCTTGTCCTGAACATCCTGTGGTACAAGATCTTTGTTGAACGGAGCAAGTGCCGCACATTCTCCACCTTCATAATAGTTTGCAGAGATGTCTACTGTTCCGTCTGCTGTCTTCTTCATGATATCTTCAAAAATTGGTGCCCAGTTCCATACAAAAGATGTAAGAACTGCTTTCGGTGCAGATGCCTGCATATCTACATTGTAACCTACACAAAATGCCCCATTCTCTTCACATGTCTGCGGAACTGCCGGTGAAGAGGCCTCCATACCCATGTATTTGATTCCATTGTCGATCAGAGTCTTTGCATTCTGGGACTCAATGTCAAGATCATACCAGCTGTCTGCCCAAAGTACCTGAACAGTCGCATCCGGATTCGCATATTTAGCTCCAAGTGCATAAGAGTTGATTGCTGTACGTACAGAAGCCTCATCCATACTTGCACAGAAACCTAACTGATTGGAACCTTCATTCATCAGTGCACTTAAGTAACCTGTCAGGAAATCTCCCTCATATCCACGAATCTGAAATTCAATAATATTGTCATAAACATCATTTCCCTGCTGTGCGAAAACAACGTCCGGATACTCTTCCTGAAGTTCAGAGAGGATTGCTGCATATCCTGCAGAACATCCGAAGATAATGTCTGCACCTTCATCAACAAGCTCTTCTACTGTAGACTCAATCAGAGAAGTATCCTCTTCTGAAATCTCTTCCATTGTGATCAGATTTGTCTTTGTATCAATTCCGACATTCTCACATGCCTTTACAAGACCTTCATGCATAGACTGCGCCCATCCACCATCTTCTACAACTGAATACTCCATCTCACCGATGATAAGCTCAGATACATCTTTCTTTTCTTTCTTTGCATCTGCTTTCTCACCATCTCCTGCAGAAGATCCACATCCTGCTGTCAGGCTTGCTACCAACGCTGTTACCATTAACATACTTACGATTTTCTTTTTCATTACATCCTCCTAAAATATTTGAAACTAATAAACTGCTGTTTTCTATATCGCTCACAATGCATTGTGAATAGAAACTATTTTATCTGCTCTCACGGTCATATGGCTTGGCAAGTGCTGCCGGTTCTGCGGTATGTTTCTTCCTGAAATTTCCTGTGGACAGGATAAATACAATCACTGTTGCCACATATGGAAGAGCACTGTAGAATTCTGTCGGTACGGACGGAAGATAAATCTGTAGATTACTTCCCAGACAACTAATGAATCCGAAGAGTAATGCTCCCCCTGTCAGAACCAATGGATTCCAGGATGAAAATGCAACCAATGCAAATGCGATCCATCCTTTTCCGGCTGTCATTCCACTGTTCCAGAAATTTGTATTTGCAAGGGAAACACAGGCACCGCTGACTGCCATCATCATGCACCCGAAGATAATATATCCATATCTCATGGCAAATACATTTTCTCCCGCTGCATCAAGCACTGCCGGGTTCTCTCCCAGAGCACGAAGCTTTAATCCATATCTTGTTCTGTAAATATAGAATACAGATAATGGAACAATAAAATACATCGCATAAGTGAGCAGGCACTGCTTGAAGAAAATATCTCCGAGCACCGGAATCTTTGAGAGCAATGGAATTGCAAACTTCTCAAACTTCAGATTCGCTGCCACACCGGCAACATCTTTTCCTATAAATCCACTCAGTCCTGTTCCGAAGATCAGCATTGCCATACCGCATACGGTCTGATCGGACTGGAGTGTAACTGTCAGAAATGCGAAAACCAGTCCCAGGATTGCTCCTGTAAGAAGAACAACCAGGAAGGATAATGCAAGGTTCTGTGTCTTTACTGCTGTAATGTATCCACTGACAGCTCCCATCAGCATGACACCTTCGACTCCCAGGTTCATAATTCCTGCTCTCTCGGAGAATGTTTCCCCGATTCCTGCATACATTACAGATACTGCATAAACCAATGCGCCCGAGCAAAGTGAAATAATTAATGCTATCATGCCTTCACCTCCTGATTTCTTACAATTTTATAACGCTGGAAGAAATCTCCTGCAATGACAAAAATCATAACTGCTCCCTGAATCATAGTTGCAATCTGCGCCGGAACTCCAAGCACCTGCACCGTAGCACTGCTGTTCTGAAGTCCTGCAAAAAGAATTGATACAATCACAACAACCAGAGGATTCAGACGACTGAGATATGCAATAACAATTCCCGTATAACCTGCATTATTTGGCATCTGCTCAATAATACGGTGTGTCACTCCTGCATACTGTACATAACCAGCCAGTCCTGCAAGACCACCACTGATTACAAGTGCAAGAATAATATTTCTTTTAATATTAATTCCTGCATAACGTGCAGAATTCACACTGCTTCGAATTACCGACAACTGATAACCATCCGTTGTATATTTATACGCAAGGAAAATGAGAACAGCTACAATCAAACCCAGGATAATTCCGGCACTGATGCCACTTTCTCCAAGTTCCGGAATTTCAAGTCCGGATGGAATTCTTTTTGTCTGTCCCACATTCTGTCCAGGCATTTTCCAAGGTCCGAGTACCAGATAACTCAGAATGATCAATGCAATGTAATTCAGCATCAATGTTGTAATGCTTTCGTTAACATCCCAATATGCTTTTGGAATAGCAGCAAGCAATGCCCAGAATGCTCCTCCAAGGAAGCAGCATACGGCAAGAATGATACTTCCCGCAATTCCTTCCACCTTTGGTCCAAACAGTACGAACACACCTCCGAAAATGGCTCCCATCGCATACTGTCCTTCCGCTCCGATATTATTCAGATTCATCTTAAATGTCAGTGCCACGCCAAGTCCACAGAACATCAGTGGCAGACTGGCATTGATCATCTTACGGATTCCTTTTCCTGAAAGGAACACTTTCGTGAGCATCTTACTGTATACTTGCAGCGGATTAAATCCTACAAAAGCAATGATGATTCCACAAAATGCAAATGCAAGTATCGTAAATAAGATGGATGTCAGCACGATACGAAGCATTCCGACATTTTCTCTTTTTTCAAGTCGTATTTTATTTTTCATAACGTTCACCTGACATAAGCCTTCCTATTGTATCGTAATCTGCTTCATTGCGGTCAAGCACTGCCATCATCTCACCTGAACAGAGAACTCCGATCCGGTCTGACATCTGGAATAACTCATCCAGTTCCTCTGAGATCAGAAGTACTGCTACACCTTTCTTACATTGCTCAAGGAGAATCTCGTGAATGGCCTCGGCTGCTCCCATATCCAATCCACGGGATGGGTATACCGCTACAAGAAGAACCGGATCTCCACCAATTTCTCTTGCTACAAGAAGCTTCTGCTGATTTCCTCCGGACATCAGAGAAACCGGACTCTTGTCTCCTGCTGTCTTAATCGCATAACGGTTGATTTCATCCTGTACAGTGTCATGAATCGCTTTCTTTTTCAGAATATGATTTTTACTGAATCTAGGTGTATCATACTCCTTTAAGATTCGGTTCTCTTCCATATTCATTCCCGGAACAAGTCCCATACTCAGCCTGTCTTCCGGGATAAATCCTACTCTTTTCTTCACGCGTGCTTTCGCGCCCTGTGTCGTGACATCTTCACCACTAATCGTAATTGTTCCACCAATTGCTTTGCGCAGTCCTGTTACTGCCTCTGCCAGTTCTTTCTGTCCGTTTCCGGCAACTCCTGCAATTCCGAAAATTTCTCCTGCATGAATGTCAAAAGATACCTTTTTGATTGCTTCAAGTTCACGGTCATTCTTCACAGTCAGATCTTTTACTTCAAGAACAACTTCCTCTCTCTTTGTGCCGCCTTCATTTTTATGCGGTTTCAGTTCACGTTCTCCGACAACTGCTTTCGTCAAACGCTCTACTGTTGCTTCCGATGCAGGCATTGTATCTTCTACTTCTCCACCCTTTAACACAGTGATACGATCGGCGAATTCCATAACTTCATTCATTTTATGGGAAATAACCACGACACTCTTTCCACTATCTGCCATGCGGCGAAGTACATGGAACATCTCTTTTGCTTCCTGTGCTGTCAAAACTGCTGAAGGTTCATCGAGAATCAGGATATCCGCACCTCTGCAAAGGAGCTTGACAATCTCAACTCTCTGCTGCTCTCCAACAGACAACTGCCAGATCAATGCTGATGGCTCTACATCCAGATGGAATTCTTTTGACCATTTGCCAATCTGTTCTTCCATTTCCTTCTTATTTAATATAAATTTACATTCCGGCATGTACAAAAATACATTTTCTGCTGCTGTTAATGTCGGGATCAGACGGAAATGCTGATGTACCATACCGATTCCCATCTCAACTGCATGCTTTGGGGAACGGATGGAAACTTTCTTCCCTTTATGAAGGATCTGACCTCCATTTGGTTTGTAAATTCCATTCAGAATATTCATAAGTGTACTTTTTCCGGCACCGTTTTCCCCGAGGAGAGCATGTATCTCCCCGGGATATAATGTAAGATCTACGTCCTTATTCGCTGTTACACTGCCGAATGTCTTTGTGATGCCACGCATCTCAAGAATAGGTTCTTTCATCTTCTTACCTCCAGTAACTCATTCTGTTTCTATTGCTACCAAACAGTTACTCAGTCTCTACAGGAATGAATGAAAATGTTGTCACATCAAACAATCCCATATCTGTCAGCTTAATCTCCGGAATTACTGCAAGTGACATAAAGCACAGTGTCATTACCGGCTCAACATCTCCACAGATTCCAAGTTCTTCATATGCTTTCTCGTGAATATCTGTCAGTTTCTGATCTACCCACTCACCACTCTGATCACTCATCAGTCCGGCGATCGGCATTGGCATGCTTTCGATCACTTTACCTTCTTTTACAAGAACCATACCGCCCTCCTGCTCGATCAGACTGTTTACTGCAAATTCCATCTCTTCATCACTGACTCCGACAACAATGATATTGTGAGAATCATGTGCAATGGACAATGCAACTGCACCTTCCTTGATTCCATATCCTTTCAGGAATCCACAAGCTACATTTCCTGTTCCCTGATGACGCTCAACAACAGCTACTTTTACAAGATCAACTTCTGGATTTCTTACGAACTCTCCATTTGCATCCAGCTCAATCTCTGCTGTATCTTTCGCTGTTACAACTCCACCCGGAAGAATCTTGATTACATTTACTTTGTTTGATTTCAGGTTCATTTTAAATTTCTCTTTGGAGAAATCTTTTACGATCACACTTCCCTTAACAGAAGAGATATCACATTTTTTGATCTTTGGCAGATATTTTCCTTCTTCTGCTACCAGGGCACCTTCTATAAATACACGGTTTACATGGAAATCTTTCAGATCATCCAGAAGAACAACATCCCCACGGTATCCCGGTGCAATTGCTCCTCTGTCTTTCAGGTCAAAGCATTCTGCTGCGTTAAGTGTTGCCATACGAATTGCTGTCACAGGATCAAGACCTTCCTCTACACAGATACGCAAATGATTATCAAGATGTCCTTCGTGAAGGATTGTCTTCGGCTGACGGTCATCAGAACAGAGCAGGCATCTTCTACTGTTCTCTGCTGTCATTCCCTTGATCAATGTGCGAAGATTGTGACATGCAGAACCCTGACGGAGAAGAATGTACATTCCTCTTTCCAGACGGTCATTCATCTCTTCTACTGTAGAACATTCATGATCTGCTGCGATTCTTGCAGCGGCATATGCATTCAGCTCTTTTCCTGTGATTCCAGGTCCATGTCCATCAATAAATTTGCCTTCCTGTTTTGCTACAATGATCTTATCCAGATCACTGTCTGCCGCATTGATCACGCCCGGAAAATTCATGAATTCACCAAGTCCGGCAATTCCCTCTCTTGTGATCGGCTCTTTCATTGCTTCTGCATCGATCACCGCACCTGAATGCTCGAATGGTGTAGCCGGTACACAGGATGGAAGCTCATATTTCACATCAAGCACTGTGTTCTCAGCTGCTTTCATCATATAGTCCAGACCGGCGATTCCACATACATTTACGATTTCATGTGGATCTGCCATAATTGTTGTTCCTCCATGTGGAACTAACAGGCGTCCAATCTCCTCTGGACTTACATAAGAAGATTCGATATGGATGTGGCTGTCGATAAATCCAGGTGCTGCATATCTTCCTTCTGCATCAATCACTTTCTCGCCTTCATACTCACCGATACCTGCAATCTGATCTCCTGAAAATGCAATGTCTCCTTCCTGGATTTTTCCAGAAAATACATTTACGATTTTACAATTTTTAATTACAAGGTCAGCTGGAATGCGACCTGCTGCTGTATCAATTAATTTTTTTAATTCTACTTTCATTGTTGCTGCATCTTTCATATCAGACAGCCTCCTTTTCACTTATTTGCTACAGCCGGGTCGGCTTAGATCCGGCTGTAATTTCATTTCCTATTATATTTTATTTCTCACGCACTGCAAGAATCGGGTCAAATATTTTCAGGTTTACATAATCAACCGGTCCAACATCTGTAATCGCATAATCTGGAATGGCTGTAATCGGGAAGAAGAACATATACATCATCGGATTCGGAAGCTCTGATCCAAGACTTCTCGCTGCCTGGTCAATCTTCTTTTCCTGTACTGCGATTTCTTCCGGTTCTGCATCACTTACGATTCCGCCAACCTGAAGTGGAAGGAATTCTATAATCTCTCCGTCAGCAACAACAACCTGTCCGCCGCCCTGCTCGATTACATAGTTTGCTGCAATTGACATATCCTCTGCACTGACACCCATAACAACCAGGTTATTGTCATCCGGTGCTGCGGAAGATGCCATTGCACCTTTCTTCAGTTTCCAACCTGAGCAGAATGCCAGGGACTTATTTCCATTTCTTCCGAAACGTTCCAGTACAGATACCATAGCTACATCTTGCTCTGTATCTGGCTGTACGATACCGTCTTTTACCTGCAGGACAACATCTCTTCTCTTACGTACAAATGGTCCTTTGACATCCATTGCCAGGACATCTACTTCTCCATTCTGGATGCTTGTCTTATACTCAAAATCTTCTTTTGTTGTAAGTTTGCACTTCAGTGCACCCTGCAGTACACTGCTTCTCTTTGGTGCTTTCAGTTCATAGGAAAGCTTGTGTTCCTCAGCAACCATAGTTCCATTTGTCATAACCTTGCATACTTCGAACTCTTCAATATTCTTAACAAAAAGAATATCTGCGATTCTTCCCGGACAGATGGATCCGATCAGATGATCGATACGGTATGCCTCGGCACTGTTGATCGTTGCCATCTGGATTGCTGTCATCGGCTCGACGCCTGCTTTGATTGCAAGACGAACCACGTTATCAAGATGTCCTTTGCTCAGAATATCTGTTGCAGTTACATCATCTGTACAGAAACTTACTCTTCTTGCAAATGCCGGATTTACTTCTGTTACAGCTTTAATATTTTCTTCCAGGAAATGTGTTACACATGACTCACGGATCAACATATGCATTCCTTTTCTCATCTTCTCAACAACTTCTTCATGTGTGTAGCTCTCATGATCAAGACGAACTCCACCACACAGATAACCATTAAGATCATTACCTACTGCCATCGGTGCACATCCGAATACCGGGAGTCTGTTTTTCATTGCCTGGGCGATTGCTCCAAGTGTGTTCTCGTCTTCTTCCTGCATAGACTCACGTACTGTCTCCCATACACCATAGCACTCCGGCCACTGCTGAACTTCTTTGTGAACCTCTTCTGTGAAATTAAATGCTACTGTTGATTCCGGGATTGTATATGGAGTCTTATATGGTGCTCCCCAGAATACTTTCAGAGGACTCTGTTTCATCTCTGCAAGAACTTCTTTTAATCCTTCAAGTCCGGATACGGAAATATACTCGTCCAGTCCTGAAATCATACTTGTTGTTCCTCTTGGCACAACAGCTTTTGCATAACTTGTAATACTCATCTTACTGCACTCGCTATGGATATGTCCGTCGATCATACCTGGTGTCAGATAGTATCCTGTAGCATCAATGATCTCTGTATCCGGTCCGATATAATCCTCTACATCCCCAACTGCTGCGATCATATCGTTGTAAACTGCAACATCAGCCGGATAGATCTCGCTTGACATTACGTTCACAAGCTGTCCACCTTTGATCACCTTGTGTGCCGGAAGGATTCCTCTTCCTGCACGAATCATCTCTTTGAGTGCTTCCTTGTTTGTTCTTTCCATCTCTGAACCTCCTATAAATATTTTAAAAAATAAAAAAGATACATTGTCCGCATGGCGGCTAATCAGGTTTCCCGTCCTGCAATGTATCTTTGAAGAATTTTCAACTCTATTTAGTTTGTCTTATGAAACGCACAACAATTTTTTCACTCCAACAATAGCTTTGGATTCCATAGATTTACACAAGTCTGCGTCTTTATTTAGATAATAGCATATTTTCAAAAAATTTCAGCATTTTTTGTGATTATATTTTCTTTGCTTTATTGATAAGCAGTACTTATAGAAAAAGGGGTGTTCCACCTATCTTGGAACACCCCTGCCACTCTTTTTCCGTTACAGTTACAGTAATCTAAATCTTCTATATTCTCTTTATTTTTCGTCTGAATCCTCTTTGTTTTTAAATGGAATCACTTCGCATTCATTTGAAGCTTCTTCGTCTTCTTCGTCATCTTCTTCGTCTTCTTCCTCAAGAAAGCTTTTGATTTTTGATAAACAAATTTTGATTTTCCTAAACGAATTTTCACCCTTTACATCGGTTTCATCTTTCTCTGCATCCGGCACAAAATTCTCTGATGACTGTTCCTCTGTGTCCTCTGTAATCACAGGCATCGCAATTGTCTCACCCAAAGCTTCGGACTCTTCTGAGCTATCTCTGTTTTCGGTCACTGCCTCTGTTTCAGTCGCCGTATTTATTTCTGTAATTCCTTCTGTCTCAGCCGTTTCATTTATTTCAGATGTTACATCTGTCTCAGCTTCTTCTGTAGTTGCATCTGTCTCAACTGCTCCTTCTGCTTCTGTAGTCAGATCTGCATCCTTCTCCTCTTCTGTTTCGTCTGTTCCATTAATTCCTTCTAACAGCGCATCAACTGTCTTCTCTTCCTCTGACACTTCTTCTACTTCTGCCTCTGGCTTCGGTTCACACGGCATCCCCACTGTAAAGCAGCTTCCGGATCCCAGGATACTTTCTGCATCCACCCATCCATCGTGTACTTCAGCAATCCATTTTACAACAGAAAGTCCCAGTCCAAAATGACCTTCTCCGGCACCTAAAGGATCTCCTCTGAAAAACCGATCCCATACGTGCGGCAGATCCGTCTCCGAAATTCCAATTCCCGCATCTGCAATCTTACAGGTAAATTCACTGCCTTTGCTTTCAACAACAACTTTGATCAGTCCAATCTCCCGGCTATAATCAATGGAATTCTCCAGCAGATTTAACAACATCTTCCGATAACAGTTCTCATCCACTTCTGCGTAAATCTCCGGTTCAATCTCATATTCTATCTGCACCGGTTCATCTGCCTCCTGAAGTCTGCTGATCTGACCTTCTATAATTCCTGTTGTCAGTTCACTGATATTCATGCGTTTTTTATAAGCCGGCTGGCATCCCTGATCTGCCTTTGCAAAAAATGAGACTTCCTGAATAAAATCTGAAAGAATATGTGCCTTCTTCTGCACCAGTTCAATCTGCCAGCGCTGACGCTGGGACAGTCGCCAGTCGCCAAGGCACCATGCGCTTCGTGTAAGGATCACACTGACCGGCATCCACATCTCCTGTACAACATTTTCTGCAAAATGTCCCTCCTCGCGCACATCCTCAAGTAATTTATTCAATGTCAGCTGCAGTCTCTCCAATTCCGCATCAGATTCTTCCAGTTCCAACTGTCTGGAGAAATCTTTTGTTCTACAGATTTCCGCCGCTGACTCTGCCAGGTCTGCAGTCCGTTTCAGAACCTCTCTTACCAGAAAGTATCCAATTGCAAGAGATGCGATGAAAACGATTGGAAGTACCACCTTCGCCATCGCTTTTGCTGACTGCGCATCTGTTCCACTTATCACTGTAGCAAGAAACAACGCAATGCCTGTTGCCACGAATATGCACCCTGTATATTTTAGTGTTAATTTTATTTTCAAAGATATTTTTTTCATTCGTACTCCTCCAATGGAATCTCTGACATTCCAAATTAGATTATAGCACATTTTAAAACAGTATGTTGTGAAATTCTTCTTAAATAAAAAGTTTTTATTATGCTTTTCCGCCTTGTATTTCTCTCTGATTTGCCCTATCCTAAAAAGTAAATATATCAGCAAAAAAAGATTTTTAAAACAATTTGAAAGAAGGAAATATCTATGAACAATTCAGTTTCTCAAGAACTATTAAAATTTCTTCAAAAGAGTCCCACAGCGTTTCATGCAGTTCAACAGATGAAATCAGAGCTTCTTGCAGTTGATTTTACTGAACTAAAGGAAAATCAGCGTTGGAATATAGAATGCGGCAAACACTATTTTGTTACACGAAATGACTCTTCCCTGATTGCGTTTACAATTCCGGAAAATGGTATTGACAAGATGCACATTCTGACAAGTCATAGTGATTCTCCGACCTTTAAGATCAAAGAGAATCCGGAGATCGAAGTGGAAAAACATTATGTGAAATTAAATGTAGAAAAATATGGCGGTATGCTCTGTGCACCCTGGTTTGACCGTCCGCTCTCTGTTGCCGGACGCGTTATAATAAAAGATAAGACAAACGGACAATTCATGAGCAAACTCGTCAATATTGACCGGGATCTTGTTATGATCCCGAATCTCGCGATTCACATGAACCGTGAGATCAATAGCGGTTACAACTACAACGCGCAGAAAGATCTTCTTCCGCTTTATGGCTGTGGTTCTCCTAAAGGAACTTTTATGGAACAGATTGCTGAAGCTGCCGGGGTAGAAAAAGATGAAATTCTCGGTCATGATCTATTCCTTTATAACCGACAGGAAGGTTCCATCTGGGGGGCTTCTGAAGAATTCATTTCCAGCGGCAGACTTGATGACCTGCAGTGTGCCTTCGCATCACTTCAAGGTTTTCTTTCCGGTGAGAAAAAAGAATGTATGGCTGTACACTGTGTTCTGGATAATGAAGAAGTTGGAAGCGGTACGAAACAGGGCGCCGCATCCACGTTCCTTTTTGACACACTGATCCGTGTTCACGAAGCACTTGGATATGATGGAGAAGATTATCGTGTCCATCTTGCAGACAGTTTTATGATCTCTGCGGATAATGCTCATGCGGTTCATCCAAACTATACAGAGAAAGCAGATCCGACAAACCGTCCTTACCTGAACGAAGGAATCGTGTTGAAATTCAATGCAAACCAGAAGTACTGTACGGACGCCGTATCTGCTGCCATGTTCCGCGACCTATGTAAGCGGGCAGATGTTCCGGTTCAGACATTTACAAACCGTTCTGATATGGCCGGTGGCTCTACCCTTGGAAATATTTCCAACACTCAGGTTGCGCTCAATACCGTTGACATCGGACTTCCGCAGTTGGCAATGCATTCCCCTTATGAGACTGCAGGTGTGAAAGATACAGAGTATCTGGTACGAGCTGCAAAAGAATTCTTCTGCTAGTAAAAGAAGGAGCAGGGATTTCATTATGACGAAATCCCTGCTCTTTATTTTTTACAAATGCTTTTTCAGCGCATCTACATAATAAGATGCATAACGACTGAAAATAATATTTTTCTTTTTAATAATACCGATCCTCATCGTTTTATCAACATCTAATGGCTTCGCTATAATACTGCTTCCATTTAATTTCTGGTCGATCACACCACTGCTTACTGTGAATCCGTTTAATCCGATCACCAGGTTAAATAAGGTTGCCCTGTCTCTTACCTGTATACTCTTCGGAAAATCAAGCATACTTATAAATTCTTCTGAAAAATAAAACGAATTATTATTTCCCTGTTCATAGACAAGATACGGATATGGCTGTAAATCTTCCATAGAAATCATTTCTTTCTCTGCCAGTGGATGATCTTTACAGATAAATACATGCGGTTCTGCAACAAACATTTCCTCAAACTTCAACTGATTATTCTTTATCAGCTTCAAAATCACATCTTCATTGTGTTCCGAAAGATAAAGAACCCCAATCTCGCTTTTTCCGCTTGCCACATCTTCAATGATCTCGCCCGTCTGTGTCTCTCTTATAATAAAACTATACTGGTCTGCATCATATTCTTTGATCAGATCAACAAAAGCATTTACCGCAAATGAATAATGCTGACAAGACACAGAAAACTTCGGTGTTCTTCTCTCTCCATTTCCAAAATGTTCTTTCATATTGTCAGCCTGCTCTAAGAGCATCCTTGCAAAGGACAATAGCTCTTCGCCTTCTCTTGTAACAGTAACGCCTTTGTTAGACCTTGTAAATGCAGTCACTCCCATCTCTTTTTCAAGATTATGAATTGCTGCACTAAGCGACGGCTGTGAAATAAAAAGCTTTTCTGCAGCCTCCGTAATATTCCCACAATCCGCAACCGTAACTAAATAGGTTAATTGCTGTAATGTCATGTTCGTTCACTCCTTATTGAAACTGATATCCGGGCTTATCATAAAAGTATTCCCCATAACCATGTTGAGACAAATGGCTGTAAAAAAAACATAATAACACCTACTGAACCACAGATCAAATAAAAATCATTTATTTTTGAATCTGTTTTCATTAAGGTTGCTTTTCCCGGCTTTTCATGCTATACTATCACCCGTTACAAAACCCTAAAAAACCAAGGTCTTACAAGGGTTTCGCCGATTTCCGGCGTAAGGTCATATACTTACTGTATATGCCTTCCGCGGCATTCGTCAAATGTCCATGCAATCATGGCCGCCTGACTCATTGCTGCGCGAAAATGAATCGAGTGTTCGTGACCTTCCACTCGTA
>OLQH01002001.1_pt1 | contig 13257 bp, 6 predicted proteins | sample 1672671 | NCBI WGS metagenome assembly OLQH01 (sample SAMEA3136712, study PRJEB25190) | human gut metagenome
CACTTAGGAGCGAAGGCTTTCCTGAGCTTCTTAGTGAACGGCCAGGCAGTTAGCTGAGGAGAAACGCAGTAGCAAGTAGATCTACGTATTGTCCCTGCCTGTCCTCGGCGCCAAGACCCCCTCCCTTGACCGTCCGTCAGCGACGCTCTGCTCGCCGACTCTATACCTCCGAACTTTAGGCATATAAACTATTATTTATCAGCCGTCCTCCTATAGATATTCGCCAGCACAGCCCCGGATGTATTATGCCATATACTAAAGACAGCCCCAGGTATGGTCGCCAGGGGATACTGCGCAAAGTGTGTGGATGCCAGAGACGTTGCCAGGCCAGCGTTCTGCATGCCTACTTCAATAGAGACGGCTCTGCATTTTCGGGTATCCAGTTTCAGGGCCTTGCCTACGGCATAGCCGGAGGCATATCCCAGAAGATTGTGCAGGACAACGACGAAGCCAATGACAAGACCCGACGTCATGATTTTGGAGGCATTATCGGACACTACTGCGGCAACAATAGCAACAATAGCGGTTGTGGAGATGAGCGGCAGGATCTCCACAATTTTCTCTGTCACGGCTTTAAAAAAGTGATGGATGATAAAGCCTCCTGCGATGGGTATGACAACAACTTTAAGGATAGATAAAAACATGCTTAGAACATTAACCTCTACTCTGGTGCCCGCAAAGAGATAGGTCAGGGGAGGGGTTAGAAAGGGTGCGAGTAAGGTGGAAACACTGGTCATGCCCACGGAGAGCGCTACATCTCCTTTGGAGAGATACGTCATTACGTTGGATGAGGTCCCTCCCGGACATGTCCCCACGAGGATTACGCCTATGGCCAGATCTGTGGGAAGAGAAAAAAGCCTGGTCAGCAAAAATGCCAGAAGAGGCATGATGGTAAATTGGGCCAGGCACCCGATGATAACGTCCTTGGGACGGCTGAAAACCACTTTAAAATCATTTGGCTGTAAGGTTAATCCCATGCCGAACATGACAACGCCCAACAGCGTATTGACATAAGCAGTTTTTATAAAACAAAAGGTATCCGGAGTGAAGAGAGCCAGAGCTGAGACGGCTATTACAATAACCGCCATATAACGGCTGACAAAGCTGGTGATTTTTCTTAAGGTATTCATAAGGGGGTCTCCTTTGACAAAAGTATCTTGTGTGGTTTGCCGGTTAAGTAAGGAACAGAAAGGCCCCTGTCTCTACAAAGAGACAAAGGGCCTAACCTTTGCGATACTGTTTTTATCATAGCAATCTGTGATACGAATGTCAACATGAGGCGTACCAAAAATAAGGCGAAATCTTTATAAAAACCCGCAGCCCAGTTCTTCCAGTTTTTTATCCAGCCAGGGCTTGGAATGCCCTTCTTCGGTTTTTATCATGAGGGGAGTCAGCCGATAATGGCGCTTACCCATAAAACATTTCCGAATAATGCACAAGTAAGACACATGTATCAAAAGATGTACGGGCTTACCAGAGGACCTGCCAGACAGTGCCATACAAGCTGTCTGAAAGGGGTACAAATTAAAACAAAATCTATGTAATAAAACAAAATATGTGTTGATTTAAGAGCAGGATTATGTTATATTGATGGTGAATCCGGATAAATTGCTAAGAATATTAGGTGAAGTGCACAAAAACTCCGGACAAAAAAGAACATTAGAAAGGGAGGAAAAGGATGAGAAATAAGTTTTGGAGAAAATCAAAACGGGGACTCGCCTTGTTTATGGGTATTACCGTGAGTCTGACTTCCATGAATATGCCGGTTTTGGCGGCTGAGGCGGATGATCTTCCGTCAGCAAATGAGGCTGTTCTGGATGAGGAACCCGGAACCTATGAAGGTGATGTTCCGGATCTCTCACAGAATGAAACGGATGGAGAAAACCGGGAGGACGAAGCCGGGGATAATATACCATCAGAGGAGGACACAGACAGTGGAGAGGCTGCCCCTGTCATGCTCAATCAGGAGGCAGGCACAAATTATACTAATGAAAGCCCGTCCCTTCCGGGCATGGGAGAACAGCTTTACATTAACGATTTCACAAATATGGATGAACTGGATACCTATCCGGGGAACAATGCCGGTGATTTTAACTGTGTGGATAATGCACTTACTATAACCGGAGGTTCAGGTAATAAGGCAATCGTAAAGGAGCAAAGTTTTACAGATTTTGTAATAGAAGCAGATGTTACCGTGGATGCTCAGGCAGATATGGGTGACAAGTCCAGCTCTCAGGCCGGTATCCTGTTTCGTGCTTCTGAGGCCTCAGGCAATGTAGCTGATGGATATAATGGATATTACTTCTGTGTAGATGCTAAGAACAGCAAGGTCACTCTTGGAAAAACCAGGGGAAATCAGTGGACAGAGCTTGCCTCCAAGAAAACAACCGTTAATTTCGGGGAGACCTATCATCTGACCGTAGCTGTCTCAGGAGATAAGATCTCTTGTTATGTAGATTATAATGGAAATAATTTTGCCAAGATTGAAGCAAAGGACAGCGATCACGCGGCAGGAAGCGTAGGTGTCAGAAACTGGCTTTCCAATGCATCCTACAGGAACATCAGAGTCTCTGCCTATACAGAACCGGAAATCGAAGGGGATACTTATACAAACCCGCTCCTTTCCATGTGCGCAGATCCTGATGTACTGTACTACAATGGCACCTATTATCTGTATCCTACCAATGCAGGGGATGCCAATGACGATCAGGGAATTAAAGTCTATACATCAACAGATTTGATTCACTGGGCCGACAAGGGCTGGGCGCTCTCCAAGGATGATGTCTGGGGGAATGCAAACTTCTGGGCACCGGATATTATTGAGCGTGACGGTACCTTTTATATGTATTATGTATCCGAGGAACACCTCTGTGTGGCAACCAGCAAGTCTCCTCTAGGTCCCTTTGTCCAGGAAGAAAAGAAACCCATGCATGATGATATCAAGGAGATTGATGCTCATGTATTCCAGGACGACGACGGACAGTATTATATTTATTTTGTAAGATTCGATAACGGAAATGTGATCGAAGGCGCAAAATTAAATGATGATATGATGACCATGGATGACAGCACTATTACCCGTGTTCTGACACCTGACACAGGCTGGGAGACGGATATGGCCAGAGTGAATGAAGGGCCCTTTATGCTTAAGAAAGATGGTGTGTACTATCTTACATATTCAGGATCTCACTTTGAGAGCAATAATTACGGATCCGGGTATGCAACCAGCGACTCCCCTCTCGGCCCGTATACTAAATACGAGAACAATCCTATTATGCAGTCGAACTCCATGGTACACGGCGCGGGCCACCACGGAATCGCGGAATCCCCCGACGGCCAGGAGCTGTTCATGATCTATCACTGCCATAATAATCTGAAAGATACAGAACCCAGGCGTCTGTGCATTGACCGTCTTCAGTTTACAGAGGACGCAGACGGCAATACGGTACTGGAAGTAAAAGGACCTACAGTGACACCCCAGGCGGCTCCCTCAGGATCCGTGAATGTGGATAACCTCATTGAGGTAAAGAGTCCGGAAGGGGAGAATGTAGTAGAAAACGGAACTGCACCGGAAGACTGGAATATTCAGGCGAGCCTTATCACTTCTGCTCAGGAAAAAGGGGTGGAAAAGAAGGCTGCTGTAGAATGGAATGCTGAAGGCTACGACCCAGCAGACAAAGAAGAACAGAAACTTCAGGTAACGGGTACCGTGATTCTGCCGGAAGGCGTAGAGAATCTTGGAAATATTCCTCTGACAGTCACAGCCAATGTTACGGTTAAGAGAGATATGTCCACAGAAGATTCTCTGGACGAGATTCTGGGCAAGGTTGAGATCCGAAATAAGGATAACATTATGGAAAACATCACGCTTCCCACAGAGCAGGATGGCCTGGCGCTTACCTGGAAGTCTGATAAAGAATCCGTAATCTCAACAAAAGAAAAAGAGAATGACAATTATTACACCACACCTGCCGGTGTTGTTACCCGTCAGGACAAGGATACATCGGTGACCCTTACGGTTTCGGCGGAGAAGGACGGGGTAACCAAATCCCGGGAGATCAAAACAACCGTAAAGGCTAAGCCGGAGAAAAAAGAGTATACTGCTTATCTGTATGCCCACTTTAAAGAGCATCCGGGACAGGTGGGAGAACAGGATGTTTTCTTTGGCATCAGCAAGAACGGCCTGGACTGGACGGCCCTGAATAATAATGAAGCAGTATTAAAGTCTGAGGTTGGCGATAAAAAGGTCAGAGATCCTTATATTATCCGTTCCGCAGACGGGGATAAATTCTATCTGATAGCTACCGATCAGAATATCTACCAGTACGGCGGCGTTGACTGGGACAAGCTTTCCACCCAGGGAAGTCAGGCACTCACCATCTGGGAATCTACGGACCTGGTAAACTGGACAGATCACAGAAGAATTGTTGTGGCAGATTCTGTCAATGCCGGCTGTGCCTGGGCGCCGGAGGCTATCTATGACGAGGGCACCGGAGAATATCTGGTATACTGGTCAAGCAAGGTGGCTGACGACAATTATGCAAGGCAGTATAACTTTGTATCCAAGACCAGAGATTTCTATACCTTTACAGAGCCTGAGGTATACAATGATCTGGGAAGTAATATTGATACGTCCATTCACAAAGAAGGCAATAAGTATTATAAGCTGATTAAGCTGGAGGAGGGTGATAACACCCATGTGATTCTTCAGTCTGCGGAGGAGCATCCTCTGGCATACGGGGAAGAAGTAAATGAAGTAGTAATCGGCGACAAATCCTACAAGAATCTGGGGGCAAATTATACCCAGATCGATAACTCTGCAGACGGCTGCCTGGAATCCTTCAGGGGTCCTTACGAAGGCGCCACCATGTTTAAGTTTAACGACAGAGACGAATGGTGCGTCATGGTAGATGAATACGGCGGACAGACCAGAGGTTATATCCCCTTTATCAGTGATGACCTGGATAAACCTAATAACGTAAAAGCCCTGTCTAACAATGATTATATTATGCAGGACGGCGGTAAACACGGTGTCATTCTTCCGATTACTCAGGAGGAGTATGATGCTTTAACCGCTAAGTGGGGTGTTGCAAAAGAAGAGATCAATGAGACAGAACAGAAAGAGCCCGTAATTTCCTATGATTTTGAGGAAGAACTTACAGACGGCACAATAAAAGATAAATCAGGGAATAATTTGAATGCCGCACTGTTCGGCAATGCTGCATACAAGTATGACGAAGAGAAAAAGAGTAATGTATTATACCTGGATGGTTCTAAGGGTACTTATGCACAGCTGCCAACCGGATTCTTCGACGGTATGGATAATCTGACTATAAGTATGGATGTAAAGCCTGAGACAACAGACACAAATCATGTGGACTTTAGTATAGGCCAGGATAATAACCGGTATATGTTTATCAGATTCCGTGACTATGATATTACTTCTGGTATCACAACCAGGAGCTGGCAGAACGAATATAAACTGGTAGACGGTGAGACCGGAAGACTTAATAAATGGGTGAATGTAAAGGTTGTGGTAGAGGGGCACAAGATGTCTATGTATGTAGACGATCAGCTCATCGCTGTCAATCCCCATGTGAGAAGTATCCAGGAGCTGGGAGCTGATCTGATCTCTTATCTTGGAAAGTCCTTCTATGATGACCCTTACTTTAAGGGATGCTACGACAATATCCAGATTTACAACAGAGCCATGAGCTCTGATGAAATCGTAACTGCGAGAAAAATGAAGGTAAAAATGGAGGCGGAAAACGCAAGACTTACTTTGCCTGCCAAGGCGGTGGACAGAGGAGACGCTTCCGGCGGCAGAAAAGTTGGAACGATTGATAATTCCAGCGCCACAGTAACCTTTACCCTGGATGCGCCAAAGGCTGGAACCTACAGAGTTGATATTGTATCAGGAAGCGGTACGGATCAGCCAAATGCATCCGCCAAATACTATGTAAACGGAGATATCTCCAACGCAAAAATTGTAGATTATATCCCTAAGGGATGGGATGTATGGACGGCCTATCCGGTGGAAGTGGAACTGAACAAAGGACTGAATACCTTTACCGTTACACATTCCGGAAGAGCAAACAGCTTCTCTGAACTGGACTATATTACATTCTACAATTATAATCCCAAGCTGGATTCCATCACATTGGACGGTGAACCTCTGGAAGGCTTTGACACTAACACTCATGAGTATTCCGTGGAAGTCAAAGACTTGAGCAAGATTCCGGAGATCAAAGCGCAGATGGCAGAAGAGTCCAAAGATTACTTTGATGTAAAGGTAACTCAGGCAGACAACGAGCTGCTTACCGGAAAGGTTGAGGTAACCTCCCCGCTGGATGAGAGCTTCCATGAGGAGTACACCATCCGCCTCTACGACAGCAGTGCATTTTCCAATCCTCTGGTGAATTATGGGGCAGATCCCTATGTGACTTACCAGGATGGATATTACTATTATGTAAGGGTGCATAAGGATAAAGAAATCTATGTATCCCGCTCAAAAGAATTGAACAGAATCGCTGCAACGCAGCCGTATATGGTCTATACACCTGCGGAGGGTGAACCGGACAGAGAGCTCTGGGCGCCGGAAATCCACTATCTGAACGGCAAATGGTATATCTATTACACCGCGGGAGCCGGTAATGACCACAGAATGTATGTGCTGGAAAGCAAGACAGACAATGCTCTGGGCGAGTATGAATTTAAAGGAAAATTAGCACCGACCACAGACAAGTGGGCCATTGACCAGACAGTTCTGGAATACAACGGAAAATTATATGCCGTGTGGTCCGGCTGGGAAGGGGATGTAAATGTAGAACAGAGAATCTACATTGCCCAGATGTCAGATCCGTGTACCATTTCCAGTGAGAGAGTGGAACTCTCCCGCCCGGAATACGCATGGGAATTGAATGGAACACCAAGAATCAACGAAGGCGCACAGATTGCAGTATCACCGGACGGAATAACCAACATTATTTACTCTGCCAGCGGAAGCTGGACCGACGACTACTGTCTGGGCAGACTGACGCTGAAGAAAGACGGAGATCCAATGAATCCGGATGACTGGGAGAAGGGAACAGAGGCTGTATTTATGAAGAATGCACCTTCTACCTATTCCACAGGCCATGCCTGCTTTACAACTTCACCAGACGGCACAGAATCCTATATTGTGTACCATGCAACAAGAGGAGCCGGACAGGGATGGAACGGTAGAGGCGTGCGGACCCAGAAATTTACATGGAATGAAGATGGAACTCCTAATTTTGGCAAGGCAATTGCATATGATGCAAAAGTAAACAAACCTTCAGGAACACCGGATACAGAGCGGACCCGCATAGAAGCGGAAAGCGGAGAGCTTGCCAACGGTGCGGCTGTGGAAGAAACCTATAACTCCTCTGCAGGAAAGAAGGTAACAGGTCTGGACAATGAAGGCGCGAGTGTAACCATCAAAGCAGATGTAAAAGATAAAGGTACCTATAAACTGTATCTCGGCGCAGCTACCAGCGCGGACAATGCGGGGCTGGCGGTATCTGTAAACGGTGGAGAAGCGGTTGCTAAAGAAGTGGTTTCCTTCAACGCTTCCCCAGGAAACGGATTATGCGTAGACAACTGGATGGGCTATGAACTGGAGGTTGAGCTGAACAGAGGTGAAAATACTATCTCTGTGGGCAAGAGTGCGGAACTGACAGCAGCGGATCTGGACTATATTGAATTAGAGCTTCTGGAGAAAGCGCCTTCAGCAGCGTGGGTTCAGGACGGAGATCGCTGGATGTATCAAAATGAGGATGGGTCTTTTGTTAAGGGTGACTGGAAACTCATTGAAGGCAAATGGTATCATTTTGACCAGGCAGGCTACCGGCAGTCCGGCTGGATTCAGGATGGAAAAACCTGGTACTATCTGGCGGATGACGGAGTGATGGTAACGGGCTGGCTGTCATATGGAAATGCCTGGTATTATCTGAAGAGCAGCGGAGCGATGGCTACTGGCTGGATTCAGGACGGACAACATTGGTATTACCTGAAGGGCGATGGAAAGATGGCCACCGGCTGGCTGCAGGATGGTAAAACCTGGTATTATCTGAAAGGCAATGGAATGATGGCTACCGGCTGGCTGCAGGATGGCAAGACTTGGTATTACCTGAAGAGCAATGGGGCTATGGCTACCGGCTGGCTGTTGGATGGTAAAAACTGGTATTACCTGAGAAGCAACGGAGCGATGGTAACGGGCTGGCTGCTGGACGGAAAGACCTGGTATTATCTGAAGAGCAATGGAATGATGGCCACAGGCTGGCTGAAGGACGGAAAGACCTGGTATTACCTGAAGAGTAGCGGAGCCATGGCTACCGGCTGGCTGTTAGACGGAAAAACCTGGTATTATCTGAGAAGCAGCGGAGCCATGGCCACGGGCTGGCTGAAGGATGGAAAGACCTGGTATTACCTGAAGAACAGCGGAGCCATGGCCACAGGCTGGCTGAAACTTGGCAGCACTTGGTATTATCTGAAGGATAATGGAGCAATGGCCACAGGCTGGATTAAGGTGCAGGGCAAATGGTACTATTGCCAGTCAAGCGGCAAAATGGTTGCGGATGCATGGGTTGGTAAGTATTATGTAAATGAGTCAGGCGTATGGACAAGAACAAGGTAGTATGAAATAAGGAAAAGAAAAGGAGAAGGACTGTTCCCCAAAAAGGGAGCAGTCCTTCTCCTTTTGTCAGCTTCTGTGCATAGCCCGGAATGCTTTAGGGGTAATCCCCGTTAATTTTTTAAAACATTTGTTAAAATAACTGATGTTAGAAAAGCCTGACATAAGGGCGATTTCCAATACTGGCTTCTGTGTGGAAAGCAGCATGCCGCATGCCTTTTCAATCCGCAGATAATTCATATATTCCATGAGTGTTTTCCCAAAATGCTTTTTAAAGTATCTGCAGAAGTATTTGGGGGACATATGAAAGAAACCGGCAATCTCATTCAGATATAGTTTCTCAGAATAATGATCCTCCAGATAGGAAAGAATAGACTTATCAAAGCCGGAGGACTGCACGGTCTTCTGCTGGGGAACCAGCATATGTTCTTCGTACAGACAGCTGATAATCTGATAAAGCATGGCTTTTGTATAGAGCTGGTATCCGGGGCACTGCTGTTTGTTTTTTTCAATCAGCGTGAGGATGCAGCTGCTGATACTGTTTCGGCATGCAGACTGGCGGGGAATACTTGTGGGAAACAAAAGGGTTCCCTGTATAAGGGGCTTCAGATAAAAAGCCTGGCTATAATCTTCCCGGGCGAATCCCAGGGAGTCCAGAGGGAATACATAAGCGTAATAAAGGGATTGGGAATCCTCGGATTTAAACTGGTGAATCAGTCCGCTGTTAATAAAGCAGATATCCCCCGGCAATAGATTGTAATCCGTACCTTCCACTGTGAGCATAGTGGTTCCCTGAATCTGGCAGATTACCTCTATCTCCCTGTGCCAATGGGCGCTGACAAACAAATGCCCTGTCTCGTTATTCATTTCATAGTGCTGAAAAGGGAAGAGAAAAGTCCCCCTCTGCTGTATTTCCTGAAAGACTGAATCCATAGGCTCCCTCCCTTTTATGTGGTGAAAATAATGTTATTCCAAAGGCGAAAAAACAGAAGAATCCTGCAGTTATGTGAGATATAATTCCAGTATAATAAAAATCTGATAAAAATCAAGGAGAAAACAGATGGAGAAAAAATGGTGGCACGATAAAGTAGCATATCAGATCTATCCAAAGAGCTTTTGTGATACTAATGGAGATGGAATTGGGGATCTGCGGGGAATCATAGAAAAACTGGATTACTTGAAGGAGCTGGGGGCAGATATTATCTGGATATCTCCGGTATATTGTTCTCCTATGAAGGATCAGGGATATGATATTTCTGATTATTATAACATAGACCCTGTCTTTGGAACCATTGAGGACATGGAGGAGCTCCTGAGTGAAGCCAGGAAAAGGGAACTCTATATTCTGATGGACTTGGTTATCAATCATTGTTCCTCCGAGCATGAATGGTTTCAAAAGGCACTGCAGGATCCGGAAGGAGAGTACGGGCGGTATTTTTATATTCGAAGAGGAAATGACGGGATGCCTCCCAACAACTGGAGAGGGAACTTCGGGGGCAGCGCGTGGTCCCGGATTGAGGGGACGGATCTGTATTATCTGCACACATTTCATGAGACCCAGCCGGATTTGAACTGGGAAAACCCGGCTGTGAGGAGAAAGCTGTATGAGATGATTAACTGGTGGCTGGAGAAAGGCCTGGCAGGATTCCGTATTGACGCAATTATTAATATAAAAAAAGAACTGCACTTTAGAAATTATCCTGCGGATCGGGAGGATGGTACCTGCAGTATCCGATGCATGCTGCAGGAGGCCCAGGGAATCGGGGAATTCCTCACAGAATTGAGAGAGAACACATTTGACCGTTACAATGCATTTACAGTGGCTGAAGTCTTTGACAATAAACCGGAGGAACTGGAAAAGTTTATCGGAGAAGACGGGTACTTTTCTACCATGTTTGATTTCAGCATTGAGTCTGCACGTACAGGAGACAACTGGTACGAGATGATCAGCTGCGTCCGGAGGAGATAAAAAAAATTATCTTTGACAGCCAGGAGAGGACCCGGGAGATAGGTCTTCTGGCAAATATCATCGAAAATCATGACGAACCCAGAGGTGCCAGCGCCTTCTTTGCGGAGGAACCGGACCGTGAGGAGAGCAAAACCATGCTTGCCGTTTTACAGCTTCTCCAGCGAGGCATTCCTTTTCTGTATCAGGGCCAGGAGATAGGAATGACAAATGTTGTTTTCCAGGATATTGCTCAGGTAGACGATGTGGCTTCCAGGGATCAGTATCAGGCAGCGCTGGAGGCGGGATACAGCGAAGAAGAGGCCCTTAGAATTGTAAATCTGCGCAGCAGGGATAACTGCCGGACTCCCTTTCAGTGGAGCAGTGAAAAAAATGCGGGATTCACTGACGGCACTCCCTGGCTTATGGTAAACAGTAATTACAGAAAAATTAATCTTAAGAGCCAGCAACGGGATGAGAGATCCGTTTATTCTTTTTATAAAAAGCTAATCCGGCTGCGAAAAGAGGAGGAGTATAAAGATACCTTCGTATACGGAACATTCCGTCCGGCATACGAGGAACACAACAATATTTTTGCTTATTACCGGGAGAGTGAGAGGCAGAGAATTGCTGTGATAGCAAACTATCAGAAAGAATCACAGGAGCTTATGCTGACAGACCAGTGCGAAAAGGTTCTCCTCAATAATTACAGAGACCTCAGTCTGAAGGGTGGGAGACTGTATCTGGAAGGATATCAGGCGGTTGTTCTTCTGCTGAATAAAATTAGCTGTTAAGTATTGTATAAAACAGACAAAAAGTACCATGCTAAATTGTAGAAATAATGGAATTTATTTTTAAAACTTGCGGCACACTGTAAAGTGTGCTACTATAAAATCGTCAAATGGAAACGTTACCGGTAAAGATACCGACAACGTTTCCGAACGAGCGAAAGGATAACCGATAATTTAAAAGAATAAAGGAGGATTTATCATGAAGAAGAAGCTGGTAGCAGCAGCACTCTGTATGGCAATGACTGCTGTCACATTGGCAGGGTGCGGAGAGGACAAGGGAGCGTCATCTGCTGAGGGGAGCGTATATTACCTGAACTTTAAACCGGAGGTAACGGATATCTGGGAAGAGATTGCTCAGAAATACACGGAAGAAACGGGTGTAAAGGTAAAAGTTGTCACTGCAGCGGGAGGAAATTACGAGTCAACCCTGAAATCTGAGATCGCCAAGTCAGATGCACCTACCCTCTTTCAGATTAACGGACCTATCGGATACCAGTCCTGGAAGGATTACTGTGCGGATCTGAGCGACACAGAATTCTATAAGGCTCTGACCGATCCGTCTCTGGCTATTACAGGAGATGACGGCGGGGTATACGGAGTGCCCTATACAATTGAAGGCTACGGCATTATTTACAACGATGAGATTATGCAGAAATATTTTGCTATGGAAGGAGCAGCAGCTTCTTCTGTGGATGAGATTACAAGCTTTGATAAGCTGAAAGCGGTTGTTGAGGACATGCAGAGTAAAAAAGATGCCCTGGGAATAAAAGGCGTGTTCGCCTCCACCTCCCTGCTGCCCGGAGAAGAGTGGAGATGGCAGACACATCTTGCCAATATCCCCGTGTACGCGGAATATAAGGATAAGGATGTGGATGACTTAAAGGAAATTGATTTTACCTACGCGGATAATTTTAAAAATACCTTTGACCTGTATCTGAACAATTCCAGCACAGAGCCTACCATGCTGGGCAGCAAGGGTGTGAATGATTCTATGGCAGAATTTGCCCTTGGCCAGGTGGCTATGGTACAGAACGGAAACTGGGCATGGAGCCAGATTGGAGAGGTTCAGGGGAATGTAGTCAAAGAAGAAAACATTAAGTTTATGCCTATCTATACCGGCCTGGATGGAGAAGAAAATCAGGGCCTCTGCATCGGTACAGAGAACTACTTCAGCATTAACAGCCAGACCTCAGAGGCAAACCAGAAGGCATCTGTTGATTTTGTGAATTGGCTGATTAATTCTGACACAGGGAAAGATTATATGACCAATAAGCTGGGCAATGTGGCGCCGTTTACTACCTTTAACGATGAAGAAAAACCACAGGATCCTCTTGCAAAATCTATGCTGGATTCCATGGAAAGCGGCAAAGAATCCATTCCGTGGGTATTTACTACCTTCCCCAGCCAGACCTTTAAAGATAACTTTGGAGCGGCCCTTTTAGAGTATGCACAGGGCAGCATGGAGTGGAGCGATGTTGTAAACACAGTAAAAGAACAGTGGAAGGCTGAGAAAGCAGCCGTTCAGGAGTAGATATCAGAGCGGGCAGCTTTGGCTGTCCGCCGGTACTACCGGATAAGGAGAAGGAAATGGATAAAAATCTGAAAAAATATTTTCCTATATTTGTACTTCCTACTCTGCTTGCATTTTTTATTGCTTTTGTGATTCCCTTTATTATGGGTGTATACCTGTCATTTTGCGACTTCACTACAGTAACGAATGCAAAATGGGTTGGAATCGATAATTACATCAAGGCGTTTACCAACAAAGAATTCCTCAATGCCCTTTGGTTTACCGTCCGGTTTGCAGTGGTAGCGGTTATCTCCATAAATGTGTTTGGATTTCTTCTGGCCTTGCTCCTGACCAGAGG
>OLQH01002003.1_pt1 | contig 13247 bp, 12 predicted proteins | sample 1672671 | NCBI WGS metagenome assembly OLQH01 (sample SAMEA3136712, study PRJEB25190) | human gut metagenome
TATTTATTTGCTTGATTTAAAGCAGTAGAGACAAGGTACATCGATTCCCGTACTTTCTCCAACAGGAATTTGTTCAGCAACATTTACTGGTTTTTCAAAACCAAAATATGTTTCAGTTGTCCTTAATGTTTTTCTTTGAATTTCTAAAACAATATCGCCTACAATCAATGGGACATTTTCATCAATCATGACATAACGTGAAGAAAGTTTCGGCTTATCAAATGTATTTAACATTGGAATACTCTTTCTATATTCATCAGGTGATGATTTCTTGACTAATCTTTTAAACAAGTGTTGATAATAGAATGTAGAGAGACAAGCGATTTTCGCCAATTTCTCTGTTTCAATTTTCTCATTCAAATGCTGTTCAATATAATTTAATGACATCTCAATAGTTTCATATGCGTACATATCTGTACCTCCTAATATAATTCATAGTTAAAGTATATATAAAAAATTTTTATTCGGCTTGTCGCACAATGCTAATTTATTCAGTAATTAAGAAAAATACTTGGATAATACGTTTTATATTTTCCCTTGCAAATCCACCTACTGTTTAATATTATCCTATAATCTTCCGGTTACTATCTTTATGTCGTAGAAATAATAAAGAAAAGGATTTTTTAATGCAACTCTTTACTTTTGGCTGGTAAGTGTTATACTAATTTCATGGGGTATTAGCGCAGTTGGGAGCGCGCAACATTCGCATTGTTGAGGTCACGGGTTCGAATCCCGTATACTCCATTTTTTATTTTCTTTCATAAATCCGCAAATCCCGTATTTTCAAGGGACTGCGGATTTTAAAGTTATAGGGTATATTTCTTTTTAACTAAGAAAACATACCCACGTGCAACACGAAATAGTATAGAGACTTTGCCGAAACTTCCTAAGGGCATGAAGCCGCGGCATGTCCATGTAATGGATGTAATCGGAGAAATGGAGGAGCGAGGGCGGCTATGGCAGAGGAGAATAAAAAGGAAGCATCATTTACACAAGGTCCTATCTTTGGCTTAATTGTAAGATTTGCCCTGCCAGTGCTGGTGGTCCTTGTGCTGCAGGCAGCCTACGGCGCCGTAGACTTACTGGTAGTCGGGCAATTTGGGGATGTTGCCAGCATATCGGGGAGAAGAGACCTAAGGCTGCCGGAGACGCGGTAGGGACGACAATCGTACTGTTTTTCATCATTGGCATTGCGCTTACCGTGATTTTAGAAATCTTTGCGGGAAATATCGCCGAGATCATGAGAAGAAGAAAACAGAAGAAAACAGCCTGAAAAGATGTATTGACATGAGGTGTTCCATAGTTTATAATTGAGACAAATTTTTAGACAGAGGTAGTTTATGTTAATTGTAGGGAGAGTCTTATAGACAACGAATTGAAGAGTTGAGAAGAGGTAACTATAGGTTAGAGATATAGTTATGTTCTTTTTGTCTGCCTTACAAGATGCTAACATACACTTCTGACAGAGAACGGTAAATGGAATGATAAAGCATGGCTGTATGGTCATGCTTTTTTAATCCTATTTTGTAGAATTCTATTTAAGATAACTCTGTCCGATAACGCCACAGAAGCGGTATGCCCATACAAAGGCAGAAGTTTTTGTGGCGTTTATAAATATATGATTCGAATGGAGAGATTGAAATGACAGATACGGAAAAGATATTAGAATTTGACCGGATAAAGGAAAAACTGGCAGAATTGGCATGTACAGAAAAAGCCAGACTGCAGATACAGGAGCTGAAGCCCAGTTTAAGCGAGTTGGAGGTAAAGGCCTTTCAGAGGGAGACTACGGAAGCCAGAAAAATGATAGAAATCTGCGGAAATCCGCCGGTCACGGCACTACAGGGAGTTGACGAATGGATAGAATTTGCGTCCAAAGGCGGCTGTCTGACTCCCCGGCAGCTGGAACAGATATCCATGGTACTGGCTGCGGTAAGGCGGCTGAAGGACTATTTGCGCAGGGGAAAGGAGCATGAGATAGGCCTGGCTTATTATGAGGAGAATCTGGACGGACTCGATGACATTCGAGAGGAATTGGGCAGCAAGATCAGGAACGAAAGGGTGGACGATTATGCGTCCAAAACGCTTAAGTCGCTGCGGGAAGCGATCGATCGGGCGGAAACAAAGATGCATGAAAAGGCAGACGCTATCCTGAAGGCAAATAAGCAGTATATGGCAGATAATTTCAGCACGTTAAGAAATGGACGCATCTGCGTACCAGTGAAAAAGGAATACAAATTCAAGATCCAAGGCTCCGTCATAGATAAATCGTCAACAGGGAGCACGCTGTTTATGGAGCCTTTGCAGGTTGCCAGACTTTACGATGAAGTGCAGGAATTGAAGATTGACGAAGAAAATGAGGAAATCCGCATTCTGTATACGCTGTCTTCCATGCTGTCGGATAAGGAAGAGATAATCCGGTCAAACAGCCGAACCGTAGAAAAACTGGACTTTATCTTTGCAAAGGGTAAGCTAAGTCTGGAACAGGAGGGGATTCAGCCGGAGATAAATACGGACAGACATATCCGGATCAAGAATGGAAGACATCCTCTGATGGATAAGGCAGTGAACGTACCATTGAACTTCGAGATCGGAAACGGGATAACTGGGGTGATCATTACCGGTCCTAACACAGGGGGCAAGACGGTGGCGATTAAGACCGTGGCCCTCAATTGCATGATGGCCCAGTGCGGCCTTCACGTACCCTGCGAGGAGGCGGAGATCTGCATGAATAATGCGATTCTGTGCGACATAGGGGATGGGCAGAACCTCTCTGAAAATCTGTCCACATTCTCGGCTCACATCACGAATGTCCTGGACATTCTCAAAAAGGCAGGAAGAGATAGCCTGGTTGTTATGGACGAACTGGGATCAGGGACGGATCCGGCAGAAGGCATGGGGATTGCCATAGCCATCTTGGAAGAATTGAAGAAGAGCAAAGCATTATTTCTGGCTACCACGCATTATCCGGAGGTAAAAGAGTATGCCCGCAGAACAGAAGGGATCATCAATGCCAGAATGACCTTTGATAAGGAAAGCCTGAGGCCTCTTTATCAACTGGTTATCGGAGAGGCTGGGGAGAGTTGCGCCTTTTATATCGCCGGGAAACTGGGAATGCCGGGATACATGCTGAGCAGGGCGGCAAAGGCGGCCTATGGCAGCGAGGGAGAAACTAAAATAGAAGGAATGGCAGGAAATGAAGGATTGAAGAAATCTTCCCATCCGAAGATACAGAAAATAAAGAAGGCCGTCACGCAGAAGGAGGCTAAGAAGTACCGGATCGGCGATAGCGTGATGGTATATCCGGAGAAGAAGATTGGGATCATATGCAGGATGGCGGATGAAAAAGGGATGCTTCAGGTACAGATGAAAAAGGAAAAGAGGTGGGTCAGCCATAAGCGGATAAAGCTGCATGTGGCGGCGGAACAGCTTTATCCGGAAGACTATGATTTTTCTATTATATTTGACAGCGTCGAAAAACGGAAGGCGCAGCATGACATGAAGCGCAAATACGTGGACGCCGAATTGACATATGAAGAATAAAGTAGATCTGCTGCCTTGGAGGCCTAGAAGAAGGGATATTGGATGACAAAGTCAGTGAAGGACCGTATGGCTGGATAATCCAACAGTTCCTTAAGCGTGACGTAGTAAATGGTACGAAGGAGTACATCTTCCAAAGGAACAATCCTGCAGTCCTCCGTTTTCAGAGCCTGCGCGATAGAGTTTGAGGCAAATCCTATAGCCAGGTTCTGGCTGGCCAGCTGCATGACGATATCAGACTGGCTTGTCTCGCAAAGTATGCGGGGCGCAATATAATGCTGATCGAAGACCTGCTCCAGTTCCTTGCGAAATGCAGACTCTTTTGCAGGCATAATGATATTTTCCGATTGCAAATCCTGCATGGAAATATATGGCTGGCCGGATAGCGGATTCTGCCGGGAAACAATAGCCACATAACGGTCATCCATAATCCGGTGGAAAAATATATCTTCCTTATGCTGCAAGGCTGCCTCGGAACTGATTACAAACGCCGCGTTGATAGAGCGGGAATCCAGCATCTGCAGCAGCGTATTGCTGCCGTCTACGGTCAGCGAATAGGAGATGCCAGGATAAATGCGGTGATAATCCGTAAGTATATGAGAAAGATTCAGATAGCTGGCTACCCATAAAAGCCCTATGCGGAGCGTTCCATTCTGAAGCTGGCTGTGCTTCTGCATCAAGTCCGAGAGTTGATCGACTTCATTTACGATACGTCTGGCAGACTTTAGAAACTGCTCTCCGGCATCCGTCAGGGTGACGGATTTGGGGTGGCGCACGAACAGGGCAATGCCCAGTTCTTTCTCCAGATTGATGATCTGCTGGGACAGAGATGGCTGCGCGAGGAATAATTTCTTCGCGGCGGCAGAAAAACTTTTATTTTCAGCAACTGCAAGGACGTAGCGTAATTGGTGGATTTGCATAATAAATCTCTCCTCATGAAAGTGAATAGCGTGCCGGATTAGGCATTCCTACGAAAATTGAAATACCTATAGGATTAAACTATCGACTATATAATATATGAATATTTTACAAATAGCAAGCGGACAGATATGATAAACCTATCAAAAATAAAAGACTTGAAGGATGAGAGGAGAAGAAAGAACATGGGAAAAAGAGATACAAAAGCAAATGTATTCTTAATACTGGCTCTTGCAGTTATCATAGGGTCAAGGCTGATGCCGGGAATAGGAGGATTGTCGGCGGATGCGATGGCAGTGCTGGGAGTATTCTTCGGATCATTGATTATGTGGATCGGGATATCCATTGACTGGCCAAGCATGATCACGCTGCTGGCGCTTGGAATCATACCTGTATTTGGATTTTCCGGCACCTTTGCCGGAGCCTTTGGCAATACGACGGTGGCATTCTTGATATTCACGTTCATGCTGGTATATCCGTTGTCAAAGACAAATTTTGTGAGAAGATGTACGATTTCATTTATCACGAACAAAATCGCGCGCAAGGGGCCATGGTATTTTATCTGCTTCTTGTTTGCGGCAGTGACATTTATGGGATTATTCATTTCCCCTTCCGTGCTGTTTGTAGCGTTCATGCCATTCCTGGAAGACATTTTCCAGGTTTTGGAGTTAAAGAAAGGCGGAAAGGCAGCCAATGTAATCATGATGGGAACGGCATTCTGCATAAGCCTGTCCTCAGGCATGACTGCCATCGGGCACGTATGGCCGACTATGGCCATTGGCTACTATACGGCAGCGACAGGAAATGACGTGAACCAGTTCCAGTATATGGCAATGGGGATTCCTACGGGAATCATTCTGATCATACTTCTGATTCTGGTATTTAAGTTTCTCTATCGCCCGGATGATGTAGGGGAGATACGGCCGGAAAAGGCAATGAATCTTCGGGGGACTGTGCCTGCGGCTGACCGGAAGGAAAAGATTATTCTGGGAGTCATGTTTCTGACCGTCTTGCTTTGGGTTGCGCCAAGCCTGATCAAGGGAATTCTGCCGGAAGTATATACGATGGTAAACAGCTGGTCAACGGCAATGCCTCCGCTATTGGGCTGCGTACTGCTCTTTATCTTCCAGGTTGACGGGGAACGGATTATGAACTTCCGGGAAGTTGCCAGCAAAGGCGTATTATGGGGCAGCGTACTGATGACCGCGGCAGCCACCCAGCTAGGCGCGTGCCTGACCAATGAGGACATTGGCATCAGTACATGGCTGACTGGTACGCTTGAGCCGCTGACCAAAAGCCTGCCTGTGATCGGATTGATATTATTCTTCATGACATGGGCGGTTGTAGAAACGAATTTTTCATCCAATATTGTTACGACGACGGTTGTCAGCGCGGTCGCGTTATCGGTACTGACCGCGTTGCCAGAAGGTTCTGTCAATGTTGGGGCAGTAGTGTGCATGGTAGGATTTGCGGCAGGAATCTGCAATATGACTCCGGCAGGGCAGAGCACAGTCAATACGGTTGCCATTGGCTCAGGATGGACGGATACGAAATCCATGTTTGTCTGGGGCGGCGTATTTGCGGTAATGGCGATTCTGGTGCTGAGTTTTATCGCATATCCGTTGGGATCGCTCGTAATCTAGGAAACGCAAAATAGCAGGGAGGAACAGTAGCGTGAGAGAATATCAGTATGATGTTGTGGTGGCAGGCGGCGGCGCAGCCGGAGTGGCGGCTGCAGTAGGCGCCAGAAAGGCAGGAGCCAGAACTCTTTTGGTGGAAAGGAATCCCTATCTCGGAGGCGAGGCTACCCATTCCGGGGTAGCGGCCTTTTGCGGATTCTATACATGCGGCGGCAACCCTGTGAAGGTGGTGGACGGAGTTGGCGGGCTGGTTTTAAAGGAGATGGAGAGTCTGGGGCCAACCCTGGATTATATCGTATCTCCGACCGGCAACAAGAATATTAATTTCCAGCCGGAATATCTGAAATGCGCGCTGGATAATCTGGTGAAGAAAGAAGAAGTGTCCTGCTTCTTACATACAAGAATCATCGCGGCCAAGGCGGAAGACGGACGGATATGCGCAATCATCTGTTCCGACGATGAAGGCGTATTTTCCGTGGAGGCCTCCTGCTTTGTAGATGCGACAGGGGACGCGAACCTGGCCCATCTGTGCGGTGCAAAAACCGTGTGGGGGGATGCGCAAGGCCATGTCCAGGCCGCAACCCTTCCGTTTCGCCTCAGCGGCGTTGACACGTCCTGCGATATGTCTCCTGCCGCAGTAGAAAAGGCTATTGTGAAGGCCAAGCAGGAAGGGATTCCGTATTTGACCAAAGAAAAAGGGTTTATTCTAAAAAAAGAGAATTCCGATACGGTAGTGGTACTTCTCCCCAGCGTTATCCCAGAAGGCTTAGACGCTGAAAAACTGACTGCCATAGAGCAGGATGCCAGAAGACAGGTCCTCTATTATGTACAGGCTTTACGAAAGTATATGCCTGGAATGGAGAATTGCGAGTTAGCGGTAATAGGGCCGGCGGTAGGCTATCGGGAGACCAGAAGAATGGCTGGAAAGGATCAGGTAGTCACGGAAGACGTCCTGAGAAGGCGCAAGCGCGAGGACGGCGTGGCAAGAGGAGGCTGGAAGCCGGAGATCCACAAGGATGTCAACAAGATGGCAGATTATATGGAAGTAGAGGAGGGAAGCTACTTTGACATCCCGATCGGCGCGCTTCAATCAGTAAATATTGAAAATCTGTATGGAGCCGGAAGAATCGTATCATCACAGGAAGAAGCGTTTGCGGCAGTGCGCGTTATGGGCACCTGCTTTGCCACCGGACATGCGGCTGGCGTTGGAGCGGCAGTACAGGCCGGGACTGGGCAGGCAGATATCGAAGAGATACGCAGGGAACTAATGGAACAGAATGCATTGATATAGACAGATGGATTAGGGAGGGAACAGTATGACGTTAGACGAGATCCGTGTACGGATAGATGCAATAGACACGCAGATGAAGCCATTATTTGTAAATCGTATGGAATGCGCGGCACAGGTGGCGGCAGCAAAGGCGAAGACGGGAGGAGACGTATTCGTATTAGAACGCGAACTGGCCATTATCGAAAAACGCGCATCTGATATTGGCGCTGATATCTATGATGAATATGTAGCATTTCTTAGACACATGATGAGCGTAAGCAGAAGATATCAATATGGGATTCTTACGGATATGCAGGAGAGAGTCCTTAAGGACGCGCTTGAAGAGTCCGGGTTTGACGGGGGCAAGCCTCATGATCAGGTAGAGATTTCATTTACCTGTAAAAAAGAAGCAAGCGATCTTAACCTGTTTATGAATATGATCAGACTGAATAAGGTAGAGATAGACGGTATGAATCTTACGTCAAAAGACGGCGTTCAGACGATTGTCATGACACTTGACGGCAATATTCATGACGGCAATATGAAACGCCTGCTCTGCCAGATTGGAAAAGAGGCAGATGGATTCAAAATCCGGGATTTAAAGTAGTATCCTGCCGTATCTACGCAGCGTAGGTTGTAAGTAAAAAACTCCTGAATTAAGATAAAGACAGCGAAAGAAGGAGCAAATATATGAACTACGTTGTTAGAGTACGCTTGAAATAGCCAGCCTAAGACCAACAGAAACAGCTAATCTCAGTCCATTAGAAAAAGCCATTACCGTATGGTTTCATGCTCTATAATGGTGTTAGCCAATGCACCATGAAAGGAGAAACATGAACGAAATCAACAACAGTAATGACTTGCAATCTATCATAACACAAGCCTTTGAAGAAATGAAGTCAGAACAGGCAGACAGGTTCGACATCAATAAAATCAATCTTGCTGAACTTGAACGTCGCACTGGTCTGACAAGAGCCCAATTACGGCGGTTAAAAAAGAATAATTTTCAGGTAATACCGCATGCACTTACCGGAAGAAAGGCTGATACTACAATCATTTCAGGTTATTCCGGTGTGATCGATGACCTTCTGAAAAAAGGAGTATCTAATTCAGAAGTTATTCTTGAAAGGATCCAGAAACAGGTGTTTATTGTAAAATAGAATTACCGAAAGTTGCAAACGGGAATTGGAGAATGTTGCATCTCCAAATTGGAGAAAGTTGCAAGGCATTCGCTAGAAGCGCTCAGGAACGGTGTAGCGCTTGAGTGGCAGCCACCAATTATTCCGCCGATGCGGTTTATGACTGTGTTGAGGCCTGGAGTATTTGGATTCGAAAAACTATGACGGTTTGATCCTTGATATTATGATGCCAAAGCTGGATGGCATCTCCGTACTGAAAAAAATAAGATCCGAAGGAAATTCGATTCCGGTGCTGATGCTTACCGCCAAATCCGAGATAGATGATAAGGTGCTGGGATTGGACTGCGGTGCGAATGATTACTTAACGAAACCTTTTAATACAAAAGAGCTATTGGCACGGATTCGGGCGATGACGCGCAGAAAATCTGAGCAGATGGATTCGAAGGTGAAATTCGGCAATGTTGTGTTAGACCGGTCCACTTTTGAACTTTCCTCACTCTACGGAAATTTCCGGTTGGCAAATAAAGAATTTCAAATGATGGAAATGATGATGATGAATCTGCACAATGTCATTTCAGCAGACCATTTTCTGGGAAAGGTTTGGGGATATGACAGTGATGTGGAAATTAATGTGGTGTGGGTGTATATTTCTTATTTGAGGAAAAAGTTGACGGCGCTTCATGCAGATATACAAATAAAAGTACAGCGAAATGCCGGCTATTCATTGGAGGAGATGTAATGCTGCAGAAACTTAGAATTAAGTTTGTCGCATTAGCGATGTGCGTACTGTTTATTGTACTTGCAATCATTATCGGCACAGTAAACCTGCTGAATTACCGGCACATAGTGACTTCTTCGGACAGCACTTTAGAAATCCTGATGGAAAATGACGGCAAATTTCCCGATGCATTTGGTATGAGAGGCAAGCCTTTTCGCAGGATGGAATCCGCTGAAATTCCATTTGAAACCCGTTTTTTTACAATCCGGCTGGATAAAGGAGAAAATGTTCTATATGTGGATACGATGAAAATTGCCGCTATTACAGAAGACGATGTGGTCAGTTATGCGAAACAGGCTCTCAATTCAAAAAAGGACAGGGGATTTATCGGCGATTATCGATATGCGGTACAGGAAAAACCAACAGAATATTTAATTGTGTTTCTGGACTGCGGCAGGCTGTTAAATGCAGTAAAATCCTTTTTGATGATCAGCGCAGGAATCTCGCTTGCGGGATACGGTATTGTTTTCGTTTTCCTCTATATCTTTTCAGATCGAATTGTAAAGCCGATTGCTGACGGTTATGAAAAACAAAAGCAATTTATCACCAATGTCGGACACGACCTTAAGACGCCGCTTACAATCATAGATGCGGATACAGATATTCCGGAAATGGATTATGGTGAAAATGAATGGTGTCAGGATATAAAAAACAGACGAAAAGGCTTACCGGACTGATACAGGAACTGATATTCCTCTCGAGCATGGAAGAAAAAGGGAATCAGTTCCAAATGATTGATTTTCCGATATCCGATATCGTAAGCGAAACAGCACAGTCTTTTGAATCTCGTGCGCTTACGCTGGAAAAGAATCTTGTTATACAAGTAGAACCCTTTCTGTCCTATTGTGGTGACGAAAAGTCTGTTCGGCAGCGGGTAACGATTCTATTGGACAATGCGTTGAAATATTCTGATGATAGGGGAAGTATTGTGCTTTCTCTTACGAAAACAGAACGCATTCTTCGATTGACGGTGGAAAATACTTGTCCGCCGATTGCGGCAGAAGATATTAAATACCTTTTTGACCGGTTTTATCGTACGGATAAGTCAAGAAATTCTCAGACCGGCGGATATGGAATAGGATTATCTGTTGCAAAGGCCATTGTGGAAGCGCACAAAGGCACAGTGAAAGCTATAATGGGCTCATAAATTAAGACACTTTTTGCCGGATCTTAACCGCATATATGATAAAATGAAAACAATCTCAAGGAGACGCATCATGAGAAAAAATTTGATCCGCAATATAGGAATTTCAGTAGGAATATTTACACTTGCTATTGCAGGAAGCAGGATTCTGCAGATACTTGATGTACAGAAATACAGTACAACGGTTTTCATTTTTGCAGTCTTTCTGATTTCTCTTTGTACAGACGGCTATGTGTACGGCGTGCTTTCCGCATTTGCCGGAATGCTGATGGTTAATTACGCATTTACATATCCGCTTCTCCAGTGGGATTTCATTGCTACAGAGAATGTGATTTCAGCGTTTATTATGATCATCATTGCTATACTTACCGGAACGTTGACCACTAAGCTTAAGGCTCATGAAGCAATAAAAGCGGAGAGCGAACGAGAGCGTATGAGAGCGAATCTGCTGCGTGCCATTTCCCATGATTTGCGAACGCCGCTCACGAGCATCTCGGGCGACGCCGATATGTTGCTCGCCTCGGGGGACGTCCTGGACGAGGCGCAGAGGAAGCGTTTGACGTCGGATATCCATGAGGACGCGAATTGGCTGATCAATCTGGTGGAAAATTTGCTGTCGGTGACGCGGCTCGACGACGGCGACGTCGAAGTGTCGCGCGCCCCCGAACTGGTTTCCGACGTGTTGGCCGATGCGCTGCGCCATGTCAGTCGCTTTGTGAGCGAGCATCGGCTGACGGTGGAGATCGAGGATGAGTTTCTCCTGGCTCAGATGGACGGACGTTTGATTGTGCAGGTGGTGGTGAACCTTTTGAACAACGCCATCGCCTACACGCCCGCGGGGTCGTCCATTCGCCTCACCGCGCATCGCGAGCGCAGCGCTTCCGGCGATAGGGTGGTTGTCGCGGTGGCCGATGACGGTCCGGGCATCCCTCCCGCCGAGCAAGCGCGCGTGTTCGATCTGTTCTACCACGGGGGACGGGTGGGCACAGGCTGCGAGGACGGCGAAGGGGGCGATGCGCGTCGAGGAATGGGGCTGGGTCTTTCGCTTTGCCGCTCTATCTTAAGGGCGCACGGCAGTGATATCGTGTTGCGCGATGCCTATCCGCACGGTTGCGTGTTCTCGTTCGCTCTTCCCGCGGCAGAGCTGCGCGAAGAGGCTCCGGTTGGCGTCGTCGAGGAAGGGAGTGCGGACGATGAGCGATAGAGACGAGGGCGTTATCCTCGTTGTGGAGGATGACCCGGCGGTGCGCAATCTGGTTACGTGTGCCCTTGACGTGCACGGCTATCGTTCGCGCGAGGCATCCACGGCTACGGCGGCTCTCGCTGACCTTACGTGCGCGAGGGATGTCAACCTCGTCATTTTGGATTTGGGACTGCCCGATCGCGACGGGACGGAGGTCATCGGAGCGGTGCGCGGGTGGTCGCGCGTGCCGATCATCGTTCTGTCGGCGCGCCAGGAGGATGCCGATAAGGTGACGGCTCTTGATGCGGGGGCCGATGATTACCTGACAAAGCCCTTCTCAGTTGCGGAGCTGCTTGCCCGAGTGCGCGTGGCGCTGCGTCGCGTCGCCTTCGACGAGACCGAGGAAGAGGCGGGGGAGACGTATCGCAATGGCGATCTCGCCATCGACTTCGATGCCAAGGTTGTCGTGAGGGGCGACGACGAGATTCATCTGACTCCCATCGAGTACAAGCTTCTGGTGCTTTTGGCCCACAATACCGGCAAGGTACTCACCCACAACTACATTCTGAAGGAGGTGTGGGGCGCCGCTCTGGCGAGCGACTTGCCCAGCCTGCGCGTGTTCATGGCCACCTTGCGCAAAAAGATCGAGCCCGATCCTGCCAGCCCGGTCTATCTCCAAACCCACGTTGGCATCGGCTACCGCATGCTGCGGAAGTAGCCGCCCTCCTCCTACCGAGACAGGAGAAGAAATTCATCGGCGGTCAGTCTTGAAGCCTGCCCTCGTCCGGCGCTCCCGCATCCAGCAGCCGGTAGAACTCCTCGGGGGGCACGGGGCGCGAGAACACGAAGCCCTGCACCATGTCGCACTCGGTCGTGCGGAGGAACGCCAGCTGCTTGGGCGTCTCCACGCCCTCCATGACGGTTTCCATGCGCAGCTCCTTCGCCATGGTGATGACGGCACGCGCCACCGTCTCCTCGGTGCCGGGCATCGACCCCTCCAGCAGGAAGTCGCGGTCGAGCTTCAGCACGTCGGCGGGCAGGTCCTTCAGCACGTTGAGCGACGACTGGCCCGAGCCGAAGTCGTCGATGGCACAGCGGAACCCGGCGCGGCGCATGCCCTCCATGATGTCGGACATGCCGTGCAGGTTCTCGATGACGATGCTCTCCGTGAGCTCCAGCTCGCACAGCCCGTCGGGGATGCCGTGCGCGTCCTTGATGCGCACGTACGTGGGCAGGAAGTCCGGGCGGTGCAAATGCAGCCGCGACACGTTCACCGAGAGGGGCACCACGGGCAACCCGGCATCCAGGCGGGCGCGCAGGCCGCGGCACACGCTCTCGAACACGAACTCGTCGAGCCGCAGGATGAACCCGTTCTGCTCGAACAGCGGGATGAACTCGTCCGGGCCCACGATTCCCTCGCCGGGACGGCTCCAGCGCACGAGCGCCTCGCCTCCCAGCACGCGCGTCCCCGCAACATCGTACTTCGGCTGCACGAGATGGAAGAACTCCCCTTGCCGAAGCGCCCCCTCCATCGAACGCTCCAGATCGGCGCGGCGCAACAGGGCGTCGCGCATGGGCTTGCTGTAGGCGCGCAGCTTGGCGCCGCGCTTGCGCGACTCGTGCTGGGCGATGTGC
>OLQH01002006.1_pt1 | contig 13234 bp, 11 predicted proteins | sample 1672671 | NCBI WGS metagenome assembly OLQH01 (sample SAMEA3136712, study PRJEB25190) | human gut metagenome
CCATATCTAACCGAAGGGCTTCGGCAAGCTCTGTTGGGCTGCCTTCCCATTCGCGGTTCGCGTCAGATACGATCTTCGCTACCGCTTCCAGCACCGGGTCCGGAGGCTGCTTCCAAAGCTCATTCTCTGCATGGTCGAGCCCCCAAACCAGGTTCTCTTGGTCTTTGCTCAGATACAGCCGCTGATCCGGCTGGTCTCTGCCCACCACCTCCAGAGTGGCCTTGCTATCCGTCCGTTTCTCCTTCTGCATCAGGAGCGAACCATCCGCACAGCCCAGCAAGCCCGTGGTGCCGGAAATCATTTCAAAGCTATCTCCCGCAGGCTGCTTTCTGGTGTGGTGGACAATCAGGACGCAGACGCCATATCGGTCAGCAAATTGCTTCAGCTTGCCGATCACCTCATAGTCGCTGGAGTAGCTATAACTATCGCTCACTGCCTCCCGGACTTTTTGCAGGGTATCCACGATAATCAGCTTGGTATCACTGTGTTCCCGAACAAACTTTTCCAGCTGTTCATCTAGGCCACCACCGATCATCTTGGCGCTGGTGGCAAAATGCAGGGAGCTTGTTCCTTCCACACCAAACATGCGGAACATCCGGCGTTGCAAACGGCTCTCGTCATCTTCCAGAGCAAGATAAAGGACGGTTCCCTGGTGGACTTTATAGCCCCACAGGTCTTGCCCGGTACTGACATGGTGGGCGATTTGCGCCACCAGGAAGGACTTGCCGATTTTCGGCGCTCCGGCAAGGATATATGCTCCAGTATAGAGCAGGTTTTCAATCACCGCAGACTTTACCTCAAACACATTGTCCATCAGCTCGTCCAGGGTCACAGTATGCAGGTAAGCCGGGTCGCTCATGCGCTGTATCCTGCGGTACATTTCCTCCAGGCTTTCCTGAGGATTTACAACTTCATCGTTGATTTCTCCCTTAGAAGTGGTTATACTAATGTCAGAGTTTTTAGAGATTGACTGCCCATCGTCTGCGCCAACAGATGAGTCCTGGGCGGTCATTTTCTTTTTTTCATCGATCATAGGCAATATCCTCCTGCATTCCTTTCATAATGGTTGCGATCATCTGGATGGTGTCCAGCAGATCATTGTTCATGCCCTGCCCGGCTTCGATCCGGCGCAGCTCGTCCAGCACAGCGGCCAGCTGGTCCCGCAGGGCCTTGTAGATCCTGGGGTTGCCCTGGACCACCACATCCCGGCAAAGCAGCCGCCGGATGATGTAATCCTGCTTGGTCAGTCCGGTGAGCTTGACTGCTGTTTCAATCTGGGCATCCTCCTCAGGGGAGACCCGGAAAGATACGGCCTTGTTTCTCCAACGGTTGTGCTTGTCCAAATTCTTTGCTGACATTTTTAATTGCCCCTTTCCATATTTAATTTATCTGCCATTTCCGTTTGCTTGGACGGAAACAGGTGCGCATAATTGTAAGTGATGTCGATGCTCTCATGACCCACCCGATCTGCGATAGCTGTGGCGGAGAACCCCATGTCGATCAAAAGCGAAACCGCGCTGTGACGAATATCGTGGATTCTGATACGCGGTACTCCTGCTTCTTTGGCTCCCCGGTCCATTTCCCGGTGCAGATAACTCTTGGTGACGGTGAACATCCGGTCGTCTGGCTCGATCCCGTAGAGCATCTTGATGTAATCCTGAACTTCCTCTGCCAGAAACTGCGGCATAGTGATGACACGATTGCTCTTTTCCGTCTTAGGGGTGGTAATCAGGTCCTCGCCGTTCAGCCGCTGATCGGACTTGTTGATGGACACGGTGCGCTTCTCAAAGTCAAAGTCCGCCGGGGTCAGGGCCAGCAGCTCCCCCTCTCGGATACCGCACCAGTAGAGCATCTCAAAGGCATAGAAGGACAGCGGCTTGTCCATCATCACCTCGGCAAATTTCAGATACTGCTCCTTGGTCCAGAACATCATCTCCCGGTTTTTCTTCTTGCCCATGCTGCCTGCCTTCTTGCAGGGGTTCTCCCGGAGGTTGTAGTACCGAACCGCGTGGTTGAAGATGGCGCTGAGCTGGTTGTGGACCGTTTTCAGGTACACCGGCGAGTAGGGCTTGCCGTTCTCGTCCTTATGGTTCAGCATCTCGTTCTGCCAGGTAATGATCTGCTGGGCGGTGATGTTACACATTTTCAGCCTGCCGAAGTAGGGCAGCAGCTTGGTGCGGATGATGTGATCTTTGGTGGCCCAGGTGTTTTCCTTGAGCCGGGTTTTCATATCCGCCGTGTAGAGGTCCACGAAGCTCTTAAAGGTCATATCCAGATCAGCGCTGGTCTTATTGAGCTGTTCGCGCTCCCAGGCCTGCGCCTCCCGTTTAGTCTTGAAGCCCCGCTTCTGGGTCTGCTTGCGCTCGCCGTTCCAGTCAGTATAGCGGTAGACCGCCCGCCAGGTGTTTGTCTTTTCTTCCTTATAGACTGCCATGATTAGCCCTCCTTTCCCGTCTTGCCATAGCAGAACTTCTCCATGAAAAAGTTCCGATTGACCCGCCCGGAGATGGTCAGATAGCCCTTCTCACGGAGTTCGGCGTTGAGCTTGTGGATCACCTTGTAGGCGTGGGACTTGGAGATGCCCAGCTCCTGGGCCACTTCCTCCACGCGCATAAAGTTTTGTGCCTGCATTGAAAATACCTTCCTTTCTTCGTTGATGGCTGCTGCGGCTGGATATTGTGTTCCATAAATGCCTCCTCACTTCCGTCCGCCACTTTTTTCCCGGATGTATAACCGGGGGATTGTGGCAGTTCTTTTCCATTTATTGATTCCAAGCTATTATGCTTAGTCTATTGTCATTATACTAAGCAAAATAGCTTGTGTTAATCAGAGCACGAAAAATAAATTAAATAAAATTGTTTAGGATCCCCTTGACTTTACTAAGCATTTCTGCTACGCTTTTCCTAAAGACAATCAACGATTGGAGTGGATGATATGGCGATTGGCGAACGGATTCACTTTTTCCGTCTCCTACGGGGGATGACTCAGAAATATCTCGGCATGGCGCTGGGCTTTCCGGAAAAGTCCGCCGATGTGCGCCTTGCTCAGTATGAAACAGGATCAAGAACCCCTAAGGCGGACCTTACCGCCGCCCTGGCCCAGGTACTGGATGTCTCGCCCCATGCCCTCTCTGTCCCGGATATAGACTCCTATGTGGGGCTGATGCACACCCTGTTTACCCTGGAGGACAACTATGGACTCAAGATCAGCGAGATGGATGGAGAGATCTGTCTGCGGGTGAATGTCCGCCAGAACAAGGACGCCGCCCGGCTGCATGAGATGCTCTGCTCTTGGCAACAGGCCGCCGCCATGCTGGAGGCCGGAGAGATCACACAGGAGGACTACGACCGCTGGCGCTACCACTACCCGGAGTTTGATCAGACCCAAAAACAGGTAAAGGTTATGTCACAAAGACTAAGCGACATGCTGACAGAGACAATTAAAATTCCAAATAATTCCCAGGAGTGATATCATGGCAAATTCAATGTTTGAATCGACCTATGCAGCGTGCCAAGAAATAACTAAAACTTTTGATATGGTATGGGCTCTTGATGCAGGCCTTTGGAACTTACGGAGAGATGCACAAAAATATTATGCTGAACATCCTGATGCCACCGAGGAGGAAGTCAAGGACAATTTGGTGCAAGGCCTAACCATTCATGGCCTTAACCCAAAACAAATTGCGATAGAGTTAAGTTGGGAATATGAAGAACAATATATTGCAAAATTATTGCTTATAAATGCAACTGCTATCTTTGATACATGGGTTGATGCATTTGTAGAGGCAACAATTTCTAAGAATATACTACAGCAAATAATTTATCCCAAGAGAGCTCACAAAAAGCCGTATACATTAGGCGATAAAATTAAAGCTGATTTCAAAGCTGGCTTCTTTGACACTTATGTAAAACAATTAAAGACTGAGCAAAAGTCAACATTATCTGGAAGCTTTGAATTCACTGCCGAGAGACAAGATAATTGCATCGAAAATCTTCGATTAACTTATAAATATTTCAAAAGTTGTCGAAATTGCTGTGCCCATGGTGATGTAAACTTCACCGCAGCTACTGAGAAAAGCTATAATGCGATCAAAACTCTCACCAAAGCTGACTGTGGGCTCAAAGAATTCCCAAAAATTGAGCCAACTGTTCAAGGAAATCCCTTCAAGCTCTATCTGCGGGGTGTTGTTGGATTTTATGACATTTTAATACGAATTATCAATCATTTTGACTTGTTTGCAGCTGATTATATAGCAGTTGAAAAAGAACTATTAAAACGTTGGTCACAAATTCCAAACGTCAAATTATCAGCAAACTCCGAGAAGAGAAATCGATCTATTAGGAACTACATAATAAGTGTAAATATGTGTCCTCCTTACTCAAATAAAACAGACGATGTGTTTCTCTTTCTCAAGGGAATGAAAATTGTAAAATAAAAAGAGAGCTAACTGACTAATCAAAATCAGTTAGCTCTCTTTTTATGAATAATGAAAAAATGTTGCCAAATCGTTGCCACAAAGGGCCTTAACCCCTCAAAAACCCAGTAATATCAGGCTTTTCCGGGCCTCTGAAATCATTCCCACTCAATGGTTCCAGTGGGCTTCGGCGTCAGGTCATACAGCACACGGTTAATGCCCTTGACCTCATTGGTGATACGGGCGGTGATCTTCTGCAGCAGAGCAAAAGGAACATCCTCCACAGTAGCGGTCATCGCATCCACGGTGTTCACAGCGCGGAGGATGCAGGGCCACTCATCGGCACGCTTGCCATCCCGGACGCCCACAGACTTGATATCCGGCACGACCGTAAAGTACTGCCATACCTTGCCCTCCAGGCCGTTTGCAGCAAACTCCTCCCGCAGGATGGCGTCGGACTCCCGCACAGCCTCCAGACGGTCGCGGGTGATCGCACCCAGGCAGCGCACGCCCAGGCCCGGGCCGGGGAAGGGCTGGCGCTCCACCATGTTCTCGGGCAGCCCTAGCTCACGGCCGACGACGCGCACCTCGTCCTTGTACAGCAGCTTCACGGGCTCCACCAGGTCGAACTGCAAGTCCTCAGGCAGGCCGCCGACGTTGTGGTGGGCCTTCACGCCGTCCTTCGACTCCAGAATGTCGGGGTAGATGGTGCCCTGGGCGAGGAAGTCCACCTCGTCGCCCACCTTGCGGGCCTCCTCCTCGAACACGCGGATGAACTCGCCGCCGATGATCTTGCGCTTGGTCTCGGGCTCATCGACGTCGGCCAGAAGATCCAGGAAGCGGTCGGTGGCGTCTACGTACACCAAATTCGCGTCCATCTGGTTCTGGAACACGTCGATGACCTGCTCGGACTCGCCCTTGCGCATAAGCCCGTGGTTCACGTGCACGCACACGAGGTTCTTCCCGATGGCCTTAATGAGCAGCGCCGCCACCACCGAGGAATCCACGCCGCCGGACAGCGCCAGCAGCACCTTCTTGTCGCCCACCTGCTCGCGAATGGCGGCAACCTGTTCGTCGATGAACGCCTGTGCCAGCTCGGGGGTGGTGATGCGCTCCATGTCGTCGGGGCGAACGTTCTCGTCCATTGAGACCTCCTCGGTTTCAGTGCGGCTTTTCCGATGGCGAGATTATAGCGTACAGGGGCAGGGGGCGACGGAGCCTGCCCTCCGGTTTGGCGGCGAACTGCGGTCAAGTGTGCAGGATTTTGCGATAGGGAGAGTGCTTCGGAATCGTTGTGTGCAAGATTTTGCGATAGGGAGAGTATGAACGCCCTTTTTGCGCCCGTTGAGTTCTCCCTATCGCAAAATCCTGTGCGAATTCCCTGCGTGCTCTGCCGAACGGGGCAGTACGCGGATGAACGGGGCGATGGGCCTGCGATGCCTGGGATGCTTTTCCGCAGCGCGAGACGTGACGGGGGCGTGACGGGGATGAAACGGGTGCGGGACGTTGGCACCACGGAAATCGCGGCGTCGGCATAATAGAAGCCGTCAATGGGAAATTGCGTGAGGAGAAGAGGCGCACGTGGAAGTTTTGGAACTGGCGCTCATTGTGCTGGCTTGTGTCATCGGCTCGGCGGTGCTGTGCCAAGTTGTGCCGCGGCTGTCGTTGCCGCTCGTGCAGATCGCCGTCGGCGCGGTAGTGGCCCTGGCCGTTCCAGCTGTCCGCGACGTGAGCATCTCCTCCGAGCTGTTCCTCGTGCTGTTCATCGCCCCGCTTCTGTTCAACGAGGCTCGCGAGACGAACCCTCGCGACCTGTGGGAGAACAAGGGCTCCATTCTGTCGCTGGCCGTGGGGCTTGTGCTGCTCACGGTGCTTGTGGTGGGCTTCGTGTTGAACTGGTTCGTGCCCTCTATCCCGTTGGCTGCCGCCTTCGCCTGCGCCGCCGCCCTGGCCCCCACCGATGCCGCCGCTGTGGGCGCACTCGCGTCGTCGGTCAGCCTGAAGAGGCGTCAGTCGACGCTGCTCTCCGGCGAGTCGCTCATCAACGACGCGTCCGGCGTTGTCGCCTTTCAATTCGCCAGTGCCGCCGCCCTCACCGGGGCTTTCTTGGCCCTCGATGCCGCTGAGGAGTTCGGCCGCCTGTTTCTCGGCGGTATCGCTGCCGGCGTGGTCGTGGGCGTCGTGGGGCTGTACTCCATGCGGGCCCTGCGGCGCGGCGGCTACGAGAGCACCACCATCAACGTGCTCTACGAGGTATTCTCGCCGTTCTTCGTGTACCTGTTCGCCGAATGGCTCGGCACCTCTGGCATTCTGGCTGTGGTGGCCGCGGGCCTCATCATGGCCGATCGCTCCCAGCGCCTCACCTCCGCCTCCATCGCCCAGCGCCAGCTGGTGTCCCGCAGCTTCTGGCGCATCATCGTGTTCCTCATCAACTCGGTGGTGTTCGTTCTTCTGGGTATGCAGCTGCCCCAGGCCTTCACGCCGGCCATTGCCGACCACTTCTCGCTGCCGTTTCTTTTGGGGGTGGTGGCCCTGGTCACGGCACTTATCGTGGGGTGCCGCTTCGGGTGGGTGCTCGTCATGGAGGAGGTCTATCGCGTCGGCCGTCGTCGCAGCCGGCGCCGCACGCTGCGGAAGAAGGCGTCGAAGGTGGAAACGGTGGAGACGAACCAGCCTTCGCCCACGCCGCACCTGCGCCATCGCCGCCCCCATTGGCGCGAGCGCATCGGCAGCTTGCTGAAGAACGCGCTGGTGCTTACCGTGGGCGGTCCGAAGGGCGCCGTCACCCTTTCTATCATCTTTACGTTGCCGCTCACGATGCCCGACGGCGCGACGTCCTTTCCCGAGCGCGATCTTATCGTGTTCCTCACGGCGAGCGTCATCCTGTGCACGTTGCTCCTGGCCGACGGCCTGCTGCCGCTGCTCTCGCCGCGTGTGGCGGAAGCTTCCAACGAGCAGGAACTGTCCCGCGCTGCCATCCGCGTTTTGGAAGGCACCTTGCGCGAGTTGCAGGCCATGCTGGCCTCCGACGAAAACACTCAGTACGATCCGGCTTTGCGCCTGACCATCGCTCACTACTGGGTGCGCCTGGCCCGTGCGCGCGAGTCGGTGGACGATACGTGCAGCCAGCAGATCGGCGCTCTGGCGACCCAGGTGCGCGAGGTGCAGGAGAAAGCCGCCGATGCCATTCATGAGAAAGGTGGCTACGACAACGGCACGCAGGCTCCTTACTACGCCATGCTGCGCGAGGTGCGTCGCTCGCTGGGCTACGATGGTGCCGACGTGAAGGTGGGCTCGCGGTTTTCCACTCTGCGCGGCCGAGCGCGACTTCTGTGGCAGCGCACGAAGCCGCCGGCGGTGGAAAGCGACCAGGACGAGCGCGTCTACTACGACACCTGTCTGTTTGCCATCGAACTTGAGCATGCGGCCATCGATTATCTGCAGGATGTTGTCGACCAGCATGACGGCCGCCAGGGTGCCGCGCAGCTGCTTTTGGAGGAGCATCGCATGGTGCTGAACTCCCTGTGGAACCGCATCAACCACGGCCAGGACGTGAAACAGCAGGATCGCCCCGACATCACGCTGACCCACCACCAGGCGCTTCCCGATGGCATACAGCCCCTGTTCGGAGGCCAGTTCGCCGAGGCCGCCCGCTACGCTGACGAAGTGGACGCCGACGCCCTTTCCATCGAGCTGGACCAAATCCGGCACTTGCAGGATCGCGGGGAAATTTCCCTGCCCGTCGCCAACGAACTGCGCCAACGCGTCTACGTCCTGCAAATGAGCCTGGGGGAGTAGCGTGTCCGGAGGCTGGAAATGCACTCAATGAGTGCGGTACAGGGCAAGAATGTGCACTCAGTGAGTGCAGCAATTTCGCGGATTTCGGAAATCCTTCGGCAAATGCCACTTCGACCCCGCAATGGTCGATGGGCGCTGGGGCTCTCTGCCATTACGGGCCTGAAGTGGCAGAAAAATGCCAGTTGAGGGCAGTTATGGCAGAGGGGAGAGATTCGGTCTTGCCATTTCTGGGTCGAACTGGCATTTCCCCCTCGCTTTCGCGAAAAAGCAAGTAGAGGGTCTCGTCGCGTTGCTACCCCTCGTCCAGCGCGCGCACGGACTTCGGGAGGTACAATGCGAGGCCCAGGGCCAGGCAGGCCAGGCCGTCTACAATGAAGAACGGGGCGACGCCCATGGCTTCGGCCAGCACGCCACCGATGGCGATGCCTACTGGGGTGGCCAGCCCCATGGCGGCGGTGAGCAAGCCCATGGCGCGGCCCATCTTGTCGTCGGGCACGTTGCGTTGGGTGAGCGTCATGGTGGGGCCGTTGAACCAAGCACAGGCCACGGCCATCACAGCCACCAGCCCGATAAAGGCCGGGAAGGCGTCGGGCGGCAGAAGCCCGCAGACCGCGGTGGCCACGCCCACGACCACGGCTGCCACGGCGATGAGCCCTGCGAGGCGCTTGCCGCCGCCCCAAGCGATAAGGATGCCCGAGCCCACGAACATGCCGACGCCGAAGGCCGCCTCGGCCAGAGACGCCGCATAGCCGTCGCCGCCGAAATGCTGATAGGTCATGAGCGGGAACACCGCCGACAGCGGCCCGAAGATCATCATGCCGACGGTGACGCCGCCGATCAACAGCACGAGCCCGCGCGTCTTCGCAATGGCGCGCCAGCCATCGCGCAGGTTCGCCAGTACGTGCTGACCTTCGGCCGTCGCATCCACCACCGTGGGAATCTTCGCCAGGGCCAGGCCGAGGATGGCCACGCAGGCTCCGGCGAAATCGAGGAACATCACCGAGGAGAAGCCGAGGGTGGTGTACAAGAAGATGCCGAAGGCCGGCGCTCCGATGGAGGCCACCGAGCCCAAAAGCTGATCCAAGGTGTTGATGCGCAACAGATGCTTGTCGGGCACGAGCATGGGCATGGCCGCCATCATGGCCGGACTGTGGAAGGCTTGGCCCACCGCCCGTGCGATGCAAACGGCAAGCAAAAGCGGAATGGACACATCGCCAGCCAGAATAAGCAGTCCCGCCATCAGTGAGATGATGCCCACGGCTCCGTCGGCTGCGATCATGATGAGCTTGCGGTTGTGCTTGTCGGCCACGATGCCTCCGAAGGGCGAGATGAGTCCGACAGGCAGCATGACGGCAATGTTCATGGCCGCCAGCATAAGGGCGCTGCCGGTGCTCTCGGTGACGTACCACACCACTGCGTAACCGGCGGCGTAACTCGTTATCATGGAGGCAGCCTGACCGGCCCAGATGAACGCAATGATGGCAAGCCAGTTCTTCGGCAGCGACAGGCCGGCGGCACTCAGGGGCGGCGTGGGGGCGGTGTCGGTGCCCTCTTCAGCGACGGTGCGGGAATGCGGGGACAATTCAGTCACGGGAATCTCCTTCGGGATATAGAGGCGATGCGCGGAAAGGGCGGATCCTTTTTAGAGTGCAGTTGCAGATGGGGTTGCGCCAGCGATTTCGAGTTGCAAAGGGCGGCGCGGAGAAAAACGGCGCAACAAGAAGTTGCCCGCACGGGGCAACCAGACGCTCTCGTTCGCGAGCGATTTCTGTTAGCGCGCCAGCAGTCCCGCCATCAAAACACCTTGCCTTGGTCGATTCCTGTGGCGCCCAGTGTATCCTGTGGCGCCCAGTGTAAGAGAGCATTTTATGCTTGTCAATCCGACTACGATGCGCGAAGGATCCGAGCGATGGAGTTCTCGCTCGCTATACTGGGCTCAGTGCAAAGCGGGGAAGGAGCGCGGCATGGTGGAACTGACGAAAGAGAATTTCGATGCGCAGGTGACCAATGCGGAAGGGATGGTGCTCGTTGATTTCTGGAGTCCGGGCTGCGGTCCGTGCCGAGCCATGGAGTCGGTGCTGGAAGCAGCGGCCGCGCGGCATCCTGAGGTGCGCTTTGCGAAGTTGAACGCGGCGGACTATCCCGACATAGCCTGGGCCTTCAAGGTGGTGAGCGTGCCCACCCTCGTGCTCTTTCGCGGCGGCGTGCCCGTGGACGACATCGTCGGCGCGGTGCCCGCCCAGCGCATCGAGGAGCTATTGGTTGAGAGCGGGCGCGAAGGGAGAGGAGCCTGATGGGCAAAAAGGCAGAGGCGCTCCACAAATCGCTAACCGGGCAAGGGCTGGCGAGCCGCGCGACGGGCTCCTCGCTCGTGCACAAGGTGGCGAGCCGCCAGGTGAAGACCCGGGAAGCGCCCGTTCGAGGGCCTGAATACGAGGCGTCCCAGCAAAAGGGGCAGGCCTGTCGACAAAAGCTGCCTCGCAGCGATCTGGGAAAATGGGAGGTACGTCCAGGCCGCAGCGAGGCGGTCGACCTCATCTTCCAGCAGGATGCCGATCGCCTGTCCTTCCTGGTGCCTGAGCGGCACCGCCGCATGGCGGCCTCGCCGTTCGCCTTCTTTCGCGGCGCGGCCCTTCCCATGGCCGCTGATTTGTCCACGCTGCCCACCACGGGGCTTTTGGTGCAGGCGTGTGGCGACGCGCACATCGCGAACTTCGGCGGCTACCGCTCCCCGGAATCGCACCTCGTGTTCGACTTGAACGATTTCGACGAAACCGCCCGCGGCCATTGGGAATGGGACGTGGAGCGCTTGGTGGCCAGCGTCGCCATTTGCGGGCGCACGCGCGGCTTCGGTGACAAATGGTGCCGCGAGGCCGTGCGTCTGGCGGCCCAGAGCTACCGGGAGTCCCTGGCGTTCTTCGCCACGCAGGGATCCTTCGATGTGTGGCGGGCCTACCTCGATGTGGCCGAGGTACTTCAGGGACTTGCCGACAAGGTGTCCAAGGCCGATCGGCGCCAGGTGGCCGACGATTTGGAGCGGGCATTCTCCAAGACCAACGAGCGAGCCTTCGAGAAACTGGTGCACATGGAAGACGGCGAGCCGCAGATGGTCTACGACCCGCCGGACATCGTGCCCCTCAGCCATTTTCTCTCCCTGGACAACCAGCGGCGCGTCCGACGCAGCCTGGTGCGTATGCTCGATGACTATCGCGCGACGGTGAGGCCGCCCTACCAGGAGCTGCTGAAGAACTACCGGTTCATCGGTGCGGCGCAGAAGGTGGTGGGTGTGGGCAGCGTGGGCACCCGCTGCTGGGTAGCGGCGTTCTCGGGCAATCAGATGGCCGACCCGCTGGTGCTCCAGATAAAGGAGGCGAACGCATCGGTGCTCGAGCGGTTCTGCGGCCGAAGCCCCTGCCTTTCCCATGGCGAGCGCGTCGTGGCGGGGCAGCGCCTCATGCAGACAACCAGCGGAGTGCTGCTCGGTTGGACCCATGCCCGGGACGAGCATGGCCGCCGGCGCGACTACTACGTGCGTCAGTTGTGGAATTGGAAGATGTCAGTCGACTTGGACCATGTCAGCGCCGATGAGCTGGAGATTTACGGCCAGTTGTGCGCCTGGACGCTCGCCCGCGCCCACGCCCGCACGGGCGAGCGTGTGGCCATGGCCTCCTACCTGGGAACGTCGGACAAGTTCGATGCGTCCATGGTGTCGTTCGCGCAGAGCTACGCCGATCAGAACGAAGCCGACTACGAGCAGTTCCTGAAGCGCATAACAGTAAGCTGAGCTCCTGTTTCAAAGCGATAAAGCATATTCCGTGGTGGATGGCCGTTTTGCTTCGGCCGTTCAGTCTGGAAAATTGTTGACAAAACTGCATATCTTCCATCCGATTTTGCAGGAGCGGCGAAAGGGCAGAGTGCTATCATAGGAACTTACCTCACGAGGATGGCAGCGTGTCTCGTTGCCGCTTCGGGCCTATGAGAGGTTGAGGAAAAGGAAGGTTTCATGGTGTCTTTGAGCCGCCTCTTTCACAAGACGGACGAACGTGAAAAACCCGCGACCGCTGCGACGGCTCCGGCGGAGCCGGCCTGCGCGCCGACGGCCAAGGCGACGGTGGCTCCCGTAGAGCTTCCGCAAGAATTTCTCGACAAGTTCCCTGGCGGCATGCTCCGTTACAAGGCCGAGGAGGCCGGCGCGATCGACCGGGTGAGCTCGGGGCTCGTGCGCCTGTTCGGGTGCTCGGATGCCGAGCAGTTCCGCGCGCTTACGGGCAATACGTTCAAGGGCATCGTGCATCCCGACGATTGGGAATGGGTCAGCGCGTCCATCAGCGAGCAGATGGAGCGCAGCGACAGCGACTACGTGCGCTACCGCATCATCCGCGCCGATGGCGAGGTGCGCTGGGTGGACGACTGGGGGCATTTGGTGGAAGACGCCTCCGGCACCCGCTGGTTCTACGCAACGATCATGGACGCCACCGAGCGCGTGCGCGAGAAGGAAGAGCTGCGTCGGGCGAACGAGCGGCTGGAAATTCTCACGGCGCTCTCCAACGACGTGCTCTTCGATATCGAGTGCGGCACGGGCAAAGCCCACGTGTACGGCGATTTCGAGGGTCGCTTCGGTCGCGCGCCCCAGCAAGAGGATTTCGTGGTGAACCGCCGCTGCCAAAAGCCGTGCGAGCTGGCTATTACTTCCCACGACCTGACGCCGCTCATGACACAGATCGGCGAGAACTCACTCGTCGATTTTGAAACCTCGGCGCCCGGTGCCGACGGGGAGCCGGTGTGGTACCGCTACCAATCGGTGGTCCTCTACGACGAGGAAGGCGGTCCGGTGCGCCATGTCGGCCGGCTGCTGGACACGAGCGAGGCGGCCATGCGCGAGAGCCAGTTCCGACGCAAGGCCGAGCGCGACAGCCTCACGGGGCTCTACAACCGCGCCGCCGCCCTCGACCGTATCGAGACCGCGCTGCGTACCGAGAACCGCCCTTGCACGCTCATCGTCGTCGACGTGGACGACTTTAA
>OLQH01002007.1_pt1 | contig 13231 bp, 11 predicted proteins | sample 1672671 | NCBI WGS metagenome assembly OLQH01 (sample SAMEA3136712, study PRJEB25190) | human gut metagenome
GATAACTTGCTGTGAGGATTGTTATACTATAAAGACGTTTGAAAGGGGAAAAGTGTTGGGAGAAAAAAAGAAAAATTTGAAAAATCGCATTCATTTGGCGGTCCTGCCGGAGTGCGTATGTCAGACAGGTCTTGGCAGGGCAGTCAAACTGGTATCGCGAAATCAGAACAAAGGATGAAAGCAGAAGGGATGCAGGCTTTGTGCGCCCCTATAAAAAATGATTCCAGGCCGGCAGAATTTTCCGGCCTGGAACTGTCTTGGCGTTTCTAGATTTCTCCGAGGAAATACCGTCCGTATCCGTCCGCTGCCAGGATCGCCGCACAGACCTTCTCAGGAGTCACCTCAAAGGGCATGTTGTGGAGGGTATCCGTTTCTGCGCAGGCTGCGGTGGCGACAGCCATGATCTTGTCCTGTGTGACCGTTTCGATTCCCAGTTCTTTCAGCGTGACAGGAAGCCCCACTTCGATACAGAAATCGATCACATCTTCCAGTTCTTCTTCCGGCACATCTTCCAGAACGAGCTGAACGATGGTTCCAAAAGCGACTTTTTCACCGTGATACATGCTGTGGCATTCTTCCAGAACGGTGAACCCGTTGTGGATAGCATGCGCTCCTGCCAGGCCGCCGCTTTCAAAGCCAATGCCGGAGAGCAGCGTGTTGGCCTCAATGATTTTCTCCACAGCGCTGGTGCAGGCGCCGGACTCCAGCGCGATTTTCGCCTTTACGCCTTCTTCCATCAGAGTGTCAAAACAGAGCTTTGCCAGCGCGTGTGCGGCCAGTGTGCCGTGTCCGCCTGCGCAGGTTAGCGCATCCTTCGCTTTGCAGGCCCGCGCTTCAAAATAGGTGGCAAGCGCATCTCCCATGCCGGATACGGTCAGACGAACCGGAGAGTTGGCAATGACCTGTGTGTCCATCAGCACCATGTCAGGGTTGGAAGGGAGGAAAAGATATTCCTCAAATACGCCATTCGGCGTATAGATTACGGACAGCGCACTGCAGGGCGCATCCGTGGAAGCGATGGTGGGACAGATGATGACCGGCGTATGCCTGTAATAGGCAACCGCTTTGGCGGTATCCAGGATTTTGCCGCCGCCGATGCCGATGATCAGATCGCAGCCCTGTTCCTCCATCAGGCCGGACAGGCGGTTGATTTCGTCTTTGCAGCATTCCCCATTAAAATAGTCGAACTGGATGGAGCAATCTGTCCCCTCGAAGCTCTTTTCCAGCACGTTTCCCGTTCTCTTATATCCGGACGCGCTGATCAGAAGCAGCGCTTTGCGTCCGTATTCTTTCGCATAGCTTCCCAGCCGGGAAAGCTCTCCGGCGCCCTGTACATAACGGCCCGGACTGTTTAAAATGTTAGCCATAACCCGTTCCTCCTATATCTATACCCTTGTTTTTGTGCGGCACCGCCTTGATTGAGCCGTAGGCATCCGAAATAGAATGCCTTCCGGCTGCAGTTTTGATCGGTTCAAAAGGCGGTGCAGCAGTTTCATCTTCATTGTATCGGGAGGGGTGGAGGCTGTCAATAAAAAGCCTGCGGCCAGGAGGAAGTTTAGCCTGCGGCCGGATGGGAGTTTCGCTGTTCTGCTCCGGGGGAGGAAACGTTGGAACAGACAGAAAGGCATGCGGGAGGCAAACGGCGTCCGGCTACTTCTTCTGGCGCATGGCTTTCTGCTCTTCTTCGCTCAGTTCCGGCTGGCCAAAGGGATAGAGTTCCCGGTATGCGTCCAGTTCTTTTTCATTTACGGTTCCGGATGGGATCAGGCCGGTGCAGTCTGTGGAAGATACGGCGCTGATATAGTCTTGATCCTCTGTGATGTTGTAATCCTTGTCTTTCATGAGGTCTCCTTTCGTTATGCGGAAAAAGGATTGTTTAACAGGAACAGTATGCGCGCCGCACGATCGGATTATGCAAAATGGCAGCAACGGATAACATCAAGCTTTTTATCTTGCCCTTTACGAGGACATTTGCTAGACTGATAAGCATGAAGAAGATAAGGAACGGAAGGGTTGGTATGTGAGAGAAGGATGGGCTGCGGCGGTAATCCAGAGGGAGGATGCAGATGGGGCGGGATAACAAAGAAGTGCTCAAAGATACGATGCGGATTCTGGAACAGGGATATTATGAGGTGAATGGGAAGCGGGTGGATCTGAAGCTTTCCCGGAGGCAGATGAAGCAGACAGCGGTCTATCTGCCGCAGGATGTGGAGGCCATTTGTTCTGCCAGAGAGTTTCCCCATGTGCATACGATGGGGAGGATTGGCGTCAGCTGTGAGAATATGGACGCCTATGCGCTGGCGAGAAAACGATATAAGGACTGCTTCCATCTGTTTTTCGGGCCTGAAGAGAAAGAGAAGCGGATTCTCGTGCTGAACCTGGCGAATCCGGTCTATCCGGGCGGCGGGGTCCGGGATGGAGCGAAGGCGCAGGAAGAGGATCTGTGCCGCAGAAGTTCCCTACTGCTTTCCCTGGAAAGCGAGGAAGCGCTTCCTTATTATCAATATAATCGCAGCCTGCGGACGCGGATGGGCTCGGATGGGCTCATGATCACGCCGCTGGTGGAAATCATACGGGATGAAAAGGACGAACTGCTGGAAGAGACCGTGCTTGTATCCGTGATGACCTGTGCGGCCCCGATGGTTGTCCAGGGCAAGGAAGGCCTTGGTGAAGAGGAATATCGCGCGCTGCTGCTGCGGCGCATCACCGGCATGCTGAAGGCAGCCGCTTATCTGGGGTATAAAGTGCTGATTTTGGGAGCGTTTGGCTGCGGGGCGTTCGGAAATGACGCGAGGGTGGTGTCCGACCTGTTTTATCAGGCCATGAAGGGATTTGCATATGGAGGGATGGAGGCCGAGGACTTTTTTGAGAGAATTGATTTTGCAGTTCTGGATTCTTCGGCGGATCAATATAATTACCGGGAATTTGCCAGGAATTTTACCGATTTCTACAGGGATGAGGACAGGGAGATAAGACGGTGCGTACAGGAACGCATGCGGAAGGAGGAAGCGTATCTGGATGCGATCCAGGGCTGCCTGATGGGAGGGGCCGTCGGAGACGCGCTGGGGTATCCCGTTGAATTTTGGACGGAAAAGGAGATTTTTAAAACCTATGGGCCGGAAGGGCTCACCTCTTATGCATTGGATCCAGATTCCGGCAAGGCACTGATTTCTGACGATACGCAGATGACGCTGTTTACGGCGAACGGCATTCTATGCGGAGAGACCAGGATCGCCCTGCGGGGAATCGGCGGCCCGCCAAGAATCTATGTGGCTGAGGCATATCAGGATTGGCTGAAGACGCAGAACCAGCATAGCCCTGGCTGCACGGACGATTCTGAGATAAGGCGGATACGCTGTCGGCTTGCGGACGTGCCGGAACTCTATGCGCGCCGTGCGCCGGGGAACACCTGCCTGTCTGCGCTGGCTGAAAGAAAAAAACGAGGCGCTGTTTCTGATTATATCGGCAATCCGGTCAATGACAGCAAGGGCTGCGGCGGCTTGATGCGCGTCGCCCCGCTGGCGCTGAAATACCGCGTGGGAAGCAACTATCGGGGCAGCTTGGAAGACCTGGATCTGGAAGGGGCACAGCTCGCGGCGATCACGCACGGGCATTCCCTGGGCTATATGCCTGCGGCGGTGCTGACCCATGTGATCGGAAGGATCCTGGAAGCGCGCGGGCAGGCGGAGCTGGAAGAAATCATTCTGGATGCCCGCAACGCGGCGATAAAGCTTTTTGAAAAAGACGCGCATCTGAAAGAACTGACGGACAAGATCGATCTGGCCGTGGAACTCGCCGGAAACGGACGGACAGATCTGGAAAATATCCGCCTGCTGGGCGAAGGCTGGGTGGCGGAGGAAACGCTCGGAATCTCCCTTTACTGCGCCCTGAGGCACAGGGACGATTTTTCCGCAGGCGTGATCGCCGCGGTAAACCATGGAGGGGACAGCGATTCCACCGGAGCGGTGACGGGAAATATCCTGGGCGCGCTTCTCGGATATCGTGCGATAGGAGAGAAATGGAAGGAAAAGCTGGAACTGGCCGATATTATTTGCGAGATGGCGGTCGATCTGTGCCATGGATGCCAGATGGGCGAATACAGTTGGTATCAGGATCAGAACTGGTTGGATAAGTATGTATAGGAGGCATTCAGTCGCATATGTGACGGAGGAAAAGAGATAGAGAAAGGGGTCAAAGATGGATCTGTTTGAGTATATGGCGCAAAGCCAAAAGGAAAAGGAAGCCCCTCTGGCAGCCAGGCTGAGGCCGGAGACGCTGGAAGAAGTGGTGGGACAGCAGCACATCATCGGAAAGGATAAACTGCTGTATCGGGCGATCAAGGCGGACAAGCTGGGAAGTGTGATTTTCTACGGGCCGCCTGGAACGGGAAAGACCACGCTGGCCCGTGTGATTGCGAATACTACCAGCGCCCAGTTCACCCAGATCAACGCCACTGTGGCGGGCAAAAAGGATATGGAAGAGGTGGTGGCAAGGGCGAAGGAAACCCTGGGCATGTATGGGAAGAAAACCATCCTGTTCATAGATGAGATCCATCGCTTTAACAAGGGGCAGCAGGACTATCTGCTTCCTTTCGTGGAGGACGGAACCATCGTCCTGATCGGGGCGACCACGGAAAATCCGTATTTTGAGGTGAACGGGGCGCTGATCTCCCGTTCCATCATCTTTGAACTGAAGCCTTTGAATAAGGAGGATATCAAAGAACTCCTGCGCAGGGCCGTGGAGGATGAGAAAAAAGGGATGGGCGCCTACGGGGCCGTTCTGGATGCGGACGCTTCGGAATTCCTGGCCGAGATGGCGGGCGGAGATGCCAGGCTGGCGCTGAACGCTGTCGAATTGGGAATTCTCACCACGCCCAGGGGAGAAGATGGGAAGATTCACATCACGCTGGATGTGGCGGCGGAATGCATCCAGAAGCGGGTGGTGAAGTATGACAAAACAGGGGATAACCATTATGATACGATTTCCGCGTTCATTAAGAGCATGCGGGGATCAGATCCGGATGCAGCGGTCTATTATCTGGCGAAGATGCTCTATGCAGGGGAGAGCGTGACCTTTATCGCGCGCAGGATCATGATCTGCGCCTCTGAGGATGTGGGGAACGCGGATCCGCAGGCCCTTCAGGTGGCCGTGGCAGCATCCCTGGCAGTGGAACGCGTCGGCATGCCGGAGGCACAGATCATTCTGGCCAACGCGGCGACCTATGTGGCCTGCGCGCCGAAGAGCAATGCGGCGGTATGCGCCATCAGCGAAGCGTCCGCCTGCGTGCAGGAGACGGGCAACCTGCCCATTCCGCCGCATCTGCAGGACGCACATTATAAAGGAGCGGCAAAATTGGGACACGGACTGGATTATAAATATGCACATGACTATCCGAACAATTATGTAAAACAGCAGTATCTGCCCTATGAACTGAGCGGGAAAGAATTCTACCATCCATCCGGCAACGGCTACGAAGCTAAAATCCGGGAACACATGAAACGGATAAAGAAAGAAGCGGAAGAAAAGGAACAGAACAATCCATGAAAAATGGACTTGCTTATAGATAGCCAGCCGGAAAGCGTCACATATGCGGACGAAAGCAAAGAACCCGCATATGTGACGCTTTCCGACTGGAATAGCTAAACCACTACAAATACAAAAACGAATACGAATACTCCACCATATCCTGACCGAAGAAGAGAGGTGGAAACAGGGAGGCGGCGTTCTTGGCCGTAGGCCATTCCTGCGGGCCGTATCTTCCTTTCAGAGGCCGTCTAAAAACGTCGGTCCTTACGGAGCGTCCTTTGCTCCGTTATGTACCGCTACGTTTTTAGCCGAGCGCGAGCGTGCCTCTGAAAGGAAGATACAGCCCACGGGAATGGCCTACGGCCAAGAACGCCGCCTCCCTGTTTCCCATTTCTTTTTTTGGTCAGAACAACTGTTCGGTTAAGTATTGGTAAATTTCTTTGTTTTTTTTCTGCCAGTTATTGCAGATCGACGCAGCCAGTTCCGGCGTGGGCACACTGATACAGATGCTCACCAGCTCCACATCTTTATCCTTTGCCACCAGCCTTGCTTCAAATTCCCCGTTTACCAGCTTGTAATAGTTGCTTTGGATGGAGGATTCGTTGCGCATTTCCAGCTTATGGTTTTTGAAGTATTCCTGAATATCCAGCTTAATGGCGTCGCTGATGCGGTTTTCAAAAAAACGCAGCGTCTCGCGGCCTTCATCGGTCAGCTGCAGCCGGGTCCGGTTCAGGGTGGTTTTGGACTCCGCCAGCCCGGTCTGCACGAGCTCTGAGATCACCGTCTGCAGCGTGAGAAAGTTCGTGTATTCCTTATCCAGGATGAACTCGCTGATCTGGGCGGTGGTCAGGGGAAAATCAACCCTGTCGAGCATATAGAGCACGATTAATTTATAGAGCGTGGTTGGTTCCTGATTCATAGCATTGTCCTTGTCTGATAGAATTCTGCTTCAGATAACGGTGAAGCAGATTTAATACGTTGCGTTTGTTTGCGCTCCATTCGGGAGCGATCAGAAGCTTTTTGGGGCCGTCTCCGGTTACGCGGTGAATGACGGTTTTTGGGGACAGTGCAGCGATGCAGTCCGAAAGGAGCGAAAGATACTCATCTAACTCCAGCGTCCGGAAACGCCCGGCCAGATAATCCGCGGCCAGATCCGTTCCTTTGAGAACATGAAGAAGCTGCAGCTTTATGCCCCAGATGCCGCAGCGGTTCAGATAACGGATGGTGTCCAGCATCATATCTCTGTCCTCCCCGGGGAGTCCAAGAATGACGTGGACGATGACGGGCACGCCGATGGAGTTCAGGCTGCGGATCGCCGAATCGAAACAGGAGAGCGGATAGCCTCTGCGGATATAGGCGGCCGTTTTTTCATGGATGGTCTGCAGCCCCAGTTCCACCCAGATGAATTTATCCGGAAAACGGCGTTTTAACGTTTCCAGAAGATGAAGAACCCCTTCAGGCAGGCAATCCGGCCGGGTGGCGATGGAAATGCCCGCCACATCCTCCACCTCCAGCGCTTCCGTAAAGATGCGCTCCAGATAGGGAAGGGGGCCATAGGTGTTGGTATATGCCTGAAAATAGGCGATATAACGGCTGCCTGTACGCTTGGAGGAAAGGAGGGCCTTGCCTGCTTCCAGTTGCTGTCGGATGGAGCCGGGAGCAACCGGAAGAGAAACCGAAGCAGAGGGAGCGGGCAGAGCGCTTTCATCCGGAGGAAGAACATCCGGATGAAGAACGGCCGCCTTGGCGGCAAATTCTCCGCTGCCGCCCGCGCTGCAGAAGATGCAGCCATCCTTTCCCAGGGTTCCATCCCTGTTCGGGCAGCTAAACCCTGCGTCCAGAGCGATTTTGTACAGCTTTTCCCCATACTGTGCAAGACACCAGTCATTTAAGGTATAATAAGGCTTTTCCCATTCCGGCATGATGGCGTCACCTGGGGATATGCGCCTTAACCGCTTCTGCCACCACTTCCGCCACCTTCGGGTCGAAGGCTTCCGGCATGATATTGTCTTCGGACAGGGCATCATCCGGAACCAGAGAGGCGATGGCCAGCGCTGCAGCCAGCTTCATTTCTTCCGTGATCTGTCTGGCGCGGCCTTCCAGTGCCCCCTTGAAGATGCCGGGGAAGGCGACCACATTGTTGACCTGATTCGGAAAATCGCTGCGCCCGGTGCCTACCACTTTTGCACCAGCTGCCTTGGCCAGATCCGGCATGATTTCCGGAACAGGATTGGCCATGGCGAAGAGAATGGCATCCGGATTCATAGAAGCGACCATTTCCTGGGTGACAATGCCGGGTGCAGAGACGCCGATGAAGATATCGGCCCCCTCCATGGCATCAGCAAGCAGGCCCTTACGGCCCTCCAGATTGGTGACCTGAACCATTTTTTCCTGCATCCAGTTCAAATTCGGCGTTTCTTTGGAAAGGATGCCGCTCTTATCACACAGGGTGACATGGAGGAAACCATAAGAAAGCAGCAGCCTGGCGATGGCGATGCCCGCGCTTCCGGCGCCGTTAATGACTACACGGCAGCCCTCTTTTTTCTTTCCCACAACCTTCAGCGCATTGATGACGCCGGCGAGAACTACGATGGCCGTTCCGTGCTGATCGTCATGAAATACGGGAATATCCAGCATTTCTTTCAGCCTTTCTTCAATCTCAAAGCAGCGCGGCGCGCTGATGTCTTCCAGATTGATCCCTCCGAATCCGGGCGCCATCCAGGCCACCGCCTTGATGATTTCCTCTGTATCCTGGGTATCCAGACAGATGGGAACCGCATTGACGCCGGCGAATTCCTTAAAGAGAGCGGCCTTGCCTTCCATCACGGGCATGGCGGCATAAGGGCCGATATTGCCCAGCCCCAGCACCGCAGAACCGTCCGATACCACGGCGATGGTATTGGCCTTGATTGTATAGGTATAGGCGGCCTCCTTATCCTGGGCAATTACCTTACAGGGTTCAGCGACGCCCGGCGTATAGGCCAGAGAAAGGGCCTCCCTGGACTTGATGGATACTTTGGAGACGGTTTCGAGCTTTCCGTTCCATTCTTTATGCAGTTCAAGAGCTTTTTCATTGATCGTCATATGATGCGCCTCTTTTCGTAAAAATATTTAGAAGCCTTTATTCGGACAGACAGGGCTTCCTACCGTATTTAATGATATAATATTTATTTTTAATTCGCAATAGGGCATGTTGGAGAACGTATCGGTTCCGTTACTGCTCACGAGGTGGGGGAAATGCCCATTGGCTGCGTACCAAACCTTCCCTCAGCCAATGGGCATCTCCCCCACCCCGTGAGCAGTAACGGACTGACCAGAAAATTGGCGGAACCAAAGATTTTTAAATTGAGTTTTTCTCCGGAGTAGGGTATGATAGGAGGGAAAAGAAAGGGATGCATGGGATGAAGAAAGGGAAAAAGAAGGCGCTGCGGGCTGTCGGCGTTGTTTTGGGCTTGGTTTTGCTGGTGGTTGCAGGGTATGTGCTGTATGTGGTTCTGTCCTGGCACAGGATGCCGGGTCACCTGGAACTGGAGGTAAAGTCAGCTGAAGAGACGTATGACGTGTTATCTGTCCAGGAAGAAGTGGAACCGGGACAGGAATATGGAATCCTGACCTATAATATTGGCTTTGGCGCCTATACGCCGTCGTTCAGTTTTTTCATGGACGGAGGGAAGTCCTCTGTGGCGGACAGCGAAGAAAGCGTGATTGAGACGGTGGAGGGTGCGGCAAAGCTGGCTGCAGGGTATGAGCCGGATTTTCTTCTGTTTGAGGAAGTGGATCTGGACGCTACCCGGAGTTATCATGTGGATCAATATGAATTGCTGGATGAAACCTTTGGCGGATACGAATCAACCTTTGCGGTGAACTATGATTCTCCGTTTCTGATGGTTCCGCCCTGGGAGCCTCATGGCAAGAGCCTGGCGGGAATCGTATTTTATTCCAGATATCTGATCGAAGGGGCGGAAAGAAGGAGCCTGCCGGTCTCTGATTCGTTTGGAAAGTTCCTGGATCTGGATCGCTGTTACAGCGTGAACCGCATTCAGGTATCGAACGGAAAAGAACTGGTTATCATCGCCCTGCACATGTCCGCCTATGGGAACAGCGATGAGGTGAGAGAAGGGCAGATCGCCATGCTGGCGGAAGAGATGCGGACGGAGTATGAGAAAGGCAATTATGTCATCTGCGGAGGCGACTTTAATCACGATCTGAAGGCGATGGAAGAGGACGGGCAGGAACGGGCTTCCTGGGCGTATCCTTTTCCCAGGAAGAGCCTGCCGGAGGGATTTACTTTCTGCATAGATCAGCTGGAGGAAGCGGAAAGAGAGGCGCTGCATAACAGCGCCAGAAATGCGGATATGCCATATGAGGAAGGCGTTACCTATACGGTCACGCTGGATGGATTCATTGTATCAGATAATATAGAAATGACCGCTTATGAGAATGTGGATACGGGATATCTCTATTCGGATCACGACCCGGTATGGATGCGCTTTGTCCTGAAATAAAGCGGATGGGCAGCCGCCGGAATGGAGAGGCTGTGCCGGGTTCCTTCCTTTGGGAAGGGAACATAATATAGAACTGGTTATGCAGCGAGGCGCGCAAGCATGCAAACAAGTATGCATGCAAACAAGTATGCATGCAAACAAGTATGCATACTTGGCTGGCTGACAACGAGGATAAAGAGGAGAGGCAGAAAGGCTGAAAAGGCACTTCGGAATGGAGGGAAAAATGAAGGATGTATTGCAGCGAATCTATGAAATAGGAATCGTCCCGGTCATCGCCATTGATGACGCGAAGAAGGCAGTTCCTCTGGCAAAGGCGTTGGTCGCAGGAGGGCTTCCCGCAGCGGAGGTGACATTCCGCACGGCGGCGGCGGAGGAAGCCATCCGCAATATCGTGGCTGAGGTGCCCGAAATGCTGGTGGGAGCGGGCACTGTGCTGACAAAGGAACAGGCAGATCGGGCCATTGATGCGGGTGTTTCGTTCATTGTGAGCCCGGGCTTCAATCCGGAGATTACCAGGTACGTTCTGGATAAGGGGATGCTCATGATTCCCGGAACAGCGACGCCCGGAGAGATGGAACAGGCGATGGGCATGGGATTGTCCGTGGTGAAATTTTTCCCGGCGGAGCAAAACGGAGGCGTGGCCAAGCTGAAGGCGCTGGCAGGACCCTATACGGGACTGAGATGGATGCCGACGGGCGGAGTGAATGAAAAGAACCTGGTTGAGTATCTGAAGTTCAATCGGATCATTGCCTGTGGCGGAACCTGGATGGTGAAAAAGGATCTGATCGAGGGAGAGTGCTGGGATGAGATCGAACGGCTGACGAGGGAAGCTGTTAAGGCAATGCTGGGACTGCGCGTGGATCATATCGGAATCAATACGGAGAACGAGCAGGAAGCGAAGGCAGCTGCGGCCCTGTTCGCAGGAATGTTCGGATTGGCCGAGAAGGAAGGCAATTCCAGCATCTTTATGGGAGACAATGATATCGAGATCATGAAGAAACCTTATCTGGGAAAGAACGGACATATCGCGATCGCAACCCACACGCTGCCGCGTGCGATGGCATATTTCAAGGCCCGCGGATTTGCTTTCCGTGAGGAGACCGTTACGGATAAAGCGGCGTACTTCCAGGATGAGATTGCGGGATTTGCCCTGCATCTGGTACAGAGATAGAAAGGCGGCCGGCAGGAGCTGTTTTGTATGTCCGGCCAAAGTTAGAAAATCGAAAGGATTGACGGCAACAGGCCGGAAGGAAAGGGAGGATATAAAGATGGCAAAAGTAATTACCTTTGGAGAAGTGATGCTGCGGCTGCAGCCTTATGATTATCTGCGTTTTGTGCAGGCGGATTCCTTTGAAGCGACGTTTGGAGGCGGTGAAGCGAATGTGGCCGTATCCCTGGCGAATTTTGGAATGGATGCCCGTTTTGTGACGAAGCTTCCTTCCCATGCGATCGGACAGATGGCGGTAAACAGCCTGCGCAAATACGGGGTGAACACAGAACACATCACCCGCGGTGGAGACAGGGTCGGCATCTATTTCCTGGAAAAGGGCGCATCCACCCGGGGCAGCGTCTGTATTTATGATCGCGCGCATTCTGCTATCGCTGAAGCGAAGGAAGAAGATTTTAACTGGGACGCCATTTTTGAAGGGGCAGACTGGTTTCACTTTACGGGAATTACGCCTGCTCTGGGAGAAAATGTGGTGCGCATCTGCAGGCAGGCCTGTGAGGCGGCCAAGCGCCACGGCGTGAAGATCAGCTGCGATCTGAACTATCGCGGCAAGCTGTGGACGAGGCAGCAGGCCAGGGAAGCCATGACACAGCTGTGCCAGTATGTGGACGTATGCATTTCCAATGAAGAGGATGCAAAGGATGTGTTCGGAATCGAAGCGGAGAACACGGATATCTATGCGGGCAAGCTGAACAAGGAAGGCTATAAGTCGGTGGCGAGGCAGTTGGCAGAACGGTTCGGCTTTGAAAAGGTGGCCATCACGCTCAGGGAAAGCAAATCCGCATCCGACAACGACTGGAGCGGCATGCTTTATGATGCAGCATCGGATGAGTATTGTTTCTCCAAGCTGTACCATCTGCATATTATTGACCGCGTGGGAGGCGGAGACAGTTTCGGTGCCGGCCTGATCTATTCGCTCCTGAACCAAAAGAGCACGCAGGAAGCGATTGAGTTTGCGGTGGCGGCTTCTGCCATGAAGCATTCCATTGAAGGGGACTACAATATGGTGTCCGTGGCTGAAGTGGAGAAACTGGCCGGCGGAGACGGTTCAGGGCGCGTGCAGAGATAATTGCCGGATGCAGTTATAGTTCTGCTGAAGGATGAACTGTAACGATATAACAGCGCTGCAGGCAGGAAGGCTTGCAGCGCTGTTGTGTGGGAAAACGTCTATTCGGCCTGGCAGCGGATCGCTTTGACCGCCTCGTTCAGGCTTTCAAAATCCACGAAATTTACCGTTTGGTTATAGGTCTCGATCATCGCCTTCGTTTCAGCGTCCTGCTTGTCGGAAGGCGTTTTTTTGGATACATGGTAAAGTAGGCTCATCATGGCCTTGTGCGTGGGACGCAGCCTGTGGTAATCAATGCCGCCTCTGACGTGGAAGAGAAGGGCGCTCTCAAAGATATGGGCGGGAAGCTGGCCGCGCAGAGCGGAACGGATATTGGAACGGTTCACAGGATCGTTCGGATCCGCAAGGCCTACGGTAAGGATTAGAAATCTGTGGCAGCGTTCCTCCGGGTAGCCGCGGAAGGTTTTGGCAAGCCCCAGAACCCCGCCTGCATAGAGGGCTCCGACATAAATGATCAGGTCATAGGATTTGTTCCGATCCAGGTTTGTATATTCGTCACAGGAAATTCCCGTCCGCTCGGAAAGCGCTTCTGCATACTGTTTGGCTGTTCCATAGCAGCTTCCGTACAAAATGATTGCATTCATTCCCCATCCTCCCCTATAGCGGTTTCCAACCGTTCGATTCCGTCATAAAGCTTCATAAGCAGCCGAAACAGCTGGGCCAGTTCTTCGTCGGTATAGACGGAGAAAAGCTGTTTCATTTCTTCCAGATAGACAGAAAATTCATTTTCAAAATATTCGTTTGCCTTTGGTGTGGAGAAAACAGAATACGCTCTCAGGTCGTTCGGGTTCTGCCAGATGGTGACGAAACCTTTTTTCTCCAGGGCGACAGCCAGTTTTTTCACGT
>OLQH01002010.1_pt1 | contig 13222 bp, 9 predicted proteins | sample 1672671 | NCBI WGS metagenome assembly OLQH01 (sample SAMEA3136712, study PRJEB25190) | human gut metagenome
TTCAGGTCCGTGTGGTAGCAATACCATGAGAGTTCAAGTCTCTTTTCCTGCACTGGATTTAAAAGCTTTCAGCTTCACGCTGGAAGCTTTTTTGTTCAACAGTTTTTTCCCATTGAACAAAAAGCGTTCCTCTGCGGATATACACGCCGCGGAAAGGGGATTCCCCTTTCCGCCCTCTGTATCTTCAGGAAATTCCCGCAGATTTTCTATTCTGCCGCCTTAGGATACTCGTTGCAGAGCAGGCGATAAGGGGGCTCGTCCTCTTCAATCTCAGGAAATCTTCCCACATTTTCATAGAAGCGGTTATCCGTATTGTCGTCATTACACATGGACACCTCACCGATCAGCACGTCTCCCGTTCCGGGCACCACGTCAAAATCATGGTACTGATGCGGCCAAAGCGTGATGCTTTCACCAGGTTTCAATTCCACCCCCGTGCCTGCAGGCACATAATAAGAACGCCCGTCAGAATTTACCAGGACATCCGTATCATCCAGTTCTCCATCCTTATCATTGTAAACATGGATGATCAGCGTTCCGCCGCCGCGGTTAATGATATCCTCGCTCTTCTTCCAGTGGAAATGCATGGGGGAGTGCTGATTCTCTTTGAGCATCAGCAGCTTTTCTGCATAGACCTTCTTATACTTAGGATTGTTCTGATTGCCGTTGCGCAGGGTTATCAGGGCAAAACCTACCTTTTCAAAGTTCCCCAGCCCGTAATCTGTAATGTCCCATCCCAGCATATTATCGCGGATCTCATCATACTCGCTGCTCTTGGTTTTCCATTCTTCCGGTGTAAAGTGGCAGAACGGAGGCAGTTCAAAACGATGCTCCGCAATCAGCGCCTCCATGTCCCGGATTGCCGCATTGATTTCTGATCTTTTCATTTTACCCTCTCTTCCCGCCGTGTACGCGGCTTTCGCATACGCCGGCTTGTTTTTTGAAAATGCTCCGCCAGTCAGAGCACTCTTTCATTGACCATCGTTCTTTTTTATTATAAAATCATTAAAAACGTATTGCCATTATTTATATACGCCGTACAGAATTAACGACAAATACCGGCAGAACGGAGGAATATATGCAGCCTGCCTTGGAGTGGATCGACCATTCCCATCGCTCAAAATATCGCATTGTATACACCGATCAGGAACTTGGCATCCCGGGACTGCGCATGTTCGGCAAGCATACCATGAACCAGGCATGCGCCCCGCTGGCTCCCCATTTTCACAGGGATGCCTATGAATTCACCTTTGTGACAGAGGGTGCAATCAACTTTACCGTAGGGGATGATGATTATGGGCTCTCCGGCTATGATATATTCATGACGAAGCCGAACGAGGTGCACAGCACCAATCTTCTCCCCCTTTCTGCCGGGGAAATCATCTGGTTCCAGCTGGACGTCTCCGATCCCGGTCATTTTCTCTTCCTGAACCGGCAGGCGGCCAAAGATTGTATCCAGCAGCTGTCCCTTCTTGCGCGGCACCGCTTCCGTCCCGGCCGGGGACGTATCTTTGATTCCATCAAGCGGTCCTTCGCATTGGCCGCCCATCCGCAGCAGCGCTATCTGGCCTCTTCCTGCCTTCTGACAGCCCTATATGAGATCATGGCCCTGCCCGGAAGCGACGGCCAGGCTGTTACCCCGGACATCGAACGGGTTCTTTTATACATCCGGGAACATCTGTCCGGCGAGCTTCCTTTGGAAGAACTCGCTGCTATCTGCAGGCTTTCCGTGTCCCAATTCAAGCAGAAATTCCGCACCCAGGTGGGCATCGCCCCCCGCCACTACATCAATTATGCCAAAATCGGCCTTGCCAAACAGCTTCTTGCACAGGGCAAATCCGTAACGGACACAGCAATGGAACTGGGCTTCTGCAACAGCAGCTATTTCACCGTGGTATTCAAGCGATATGCCGCCCTCACTCCCACCGAATATCTTGGGAGCCTGCAGGCGGCTGACAGAGGATAACCAACTGCCCGTTTTCTGCCGGTACTTTTAGCCATCCGAATATCCGCCTTTCTCTCTGCTGTTTCGTTTTCCCGCCGTTCTGGCCCGTTTTTCCTTGTTCAGCCCGCCGCCGGTATGGGATATGCCGCTTTTGAGGAAGCTGGCCCGCATGACTGCATCCTCCCCGAAGCGGGAGCGAATGGTGTCTATCGCTCTGTTGCATTTCTCCAGCTTATCATACCTTCCCTGGTCGAAGAGATTATACTGCCGGTATTCCTCGTAGGATACGCGGCTCGTGGAGATGCCGATCAGGCGCAGGGGCCTACCGTCCCAGAGTTCATCGAACAGCCTGCATGCGGTCTCATAGATTTCCTCTGTCACGTCCGTGGCGCTCTCCAGCTGTGTCTGACGGTTTCTGTTGGAGAATTCGCAGTCCCTTAAGGTAATGCTCACACAGCTGATCCTTGCCTGATCCGCCCGCAGCCGCATGCCCACCGTTTCGCTCAGGGAAAGCAAAAGCTGCTTGGCATAGCGCGCATCCGTCACGTTTACGGGAGTGGTCATGCTGTTCCCATACACCTTATTGCCCTCCCGGGCTTCCAGCATCTCTTCCTCTTCCCTCCCCCAGGCATAATTCCAGATCACTTCCCCGTGTTTCTTCAGATGGGCTTTCAATGCGTTCACATCATATCTGGCCAGATCTCCGATCGTATGGATTCCCAGATCATGGAGTTTTGCCGCTGCAGATCCTCCCACCAGAAACAGCCTTTCCACAGGCAGAGGCCACAGCTTCTCCTCTATTTCTTCCGGAAACAATGTATGAACCAGATCCGGCTTCTTCAGATCCCCGGCCATTTTCGCCAGCAGGCGGTTGCTTGAGATACCGATATTCACCGTAAAGCCCAATTCTTCCCGAATCTGCTTCTTCAGCTTCCAAGCGAAGGACTCCATATCCCCATAGAGCAGTTCATACCCGGTAAAATCCGCCCAGGCCTCATCTATGCTGTACTGAACCACCTGCTCCGAATATCGTTTCAAAAGTTCGATCAGCGCCTGGGAGGACTCCACATACAGGTGGAAATCCGGAGGAATCACGATCAGATTGGGACACTTCCTTTTGGCTGTAAGAATGGGTTCCCCCGTCACGATCCCATATCTTTTGGCCGGCGTGCTTTTGGCCAACACGATTCCATGCCTCGCTTCCTGGTTCCCTCCCACGATGGAGGGAACTGTGCGCAGATCCACCTCTTCGCCGAGCACATTCTTCCGGTAACAGGCGCTCCAGCTCAGGAACGCGCTGTTCACATCGATATGGAAAATCACCGTTCTACTCTTCACTTCCTCTTTCCTTCTTCCCGCTCTCTTCTGCGCTTCCTTCTCCGCCTTCCCGCACCGCCCAAGTCTCCGCCTTCTGCATAAAGCGCAGGGCCGTATTGACATACGTTTCTTTATCCTTCAGGCTGGAGGCCGCATGGCCGGCGCCTTCTATAATCAACAGTTCCTTCGGAGCCGTGCAGGCCCTGTAGTTTTCCATCGTCATTTCCACCGGAACGAAATCGTCCGCTCCGCCATGGATGAACAATACAGGGATCTGGCACCGCTTCATCACGTCGAGGGTATCCGCATCCAAATAGCCGAACCCAGCTCTCCGACGAGTCACCCATTCCGTCAGATTCATAAACGGGAAGGGGGGCAGATGAAAATTGCGCCGCAGCACATGGCTCAGAATCGCCCGCGGTGAAGTGTATCCGCAGTCAGCCAGAATCCCTTTCACATTCCCAGGAAGCGGCAGACCCGCCGCCATCAGCACTGTTGCCGCTCCCATAGAGATCCCGGCCAGATACAGGCTGCATGCCTCCCCAAACCGATCCGCAGCATACTGCGCCCATCTCAGACAGTCTTCCCGCTCTTTGACGCCGAAGCAGATATAACGCCCTTCGCTGGCCCCATGGCTTCTCTGACTGGGAACGAGCAAATCATATCCTGCTTCATGAAAAGAACGGTATAGATTGGAAAAATCCGCCAATTCTTCCGCCCGATATCCGTGCATCATGAGTATCAGCTTTCTTCCGGGTTCATCCGCCGGAAGATAGTATGCAAAAAGGTTCAGTCCATCCTCCGATTTTATATATATCTTTTCCGGATTCTGAGACCGGAACCAACGGATGCCCTCCCGCATCTGCGCTTCATATTTTCCATAATTCTTCTTGTTCTTCTTTCGCTCCGGCCTTCTGACCACCGAATAGCTGTAAAAGAAAGCCGTCCCCACAGCCAGCAGGGCCAAGGACGCCCCCGCCGCCTTTGCGCAGCGCATATACATCCTGTTTGTCTTTGCCAGTACGCATCCCTTTTTCACTCCGCTTCCTCCTTCCGCATCCTGACAGGCCGAATCGATCTGTTATATTACTACCATATTACCACTGAAAAAAAAGGAAAACAACAGAGGTTCATGGCAGACAGCAGCTGAAAACGGATTTGCCCGTACGGAAAAACATATTGGCGCATTTTTGCGGAAAACCTATATAAACGCACATTTCTGTTTATACTTATACAGTCATACCTTCTAAGCTGTACGCCGGTTTCCATTCAGCACGCCGCCTCCCCCTGCGCCTGCAGCGACCCTCTTCTCTTGGATCGGCACAGATACAGAGGGCTGCAGGCTGGGCTCGAAGCATACTGTGCAATGTATCCGGCAAGCCGCTTGACAATCATAGAAGTTTGTATAAATTTTCATAATAAATGGTTTATTCCCTGCACCATCTCTGATATAATATGGAACAGACGGCTGCGGATGCCTGATTTTTTTATGACATCCCCTGTTTACTCAGATATGCCGATACGTTTTCGGTAAGCGGGCTGAATGTATCGGAAAGACAAAAGAAAGGAATGAGGTGTCAAACGTATGAAAACATTTTTCGGCCTCTCGCCGGAGGATACCGCAAAAGAGCTCGGTGTGAATCCTTCCACAGGGCTTAGTGCAGCGGAAGCTGCGAACCGTATGGAAAAATACGGGAGCAACCGCCTGGAAGGCGGTAAGGAAAAATCCCTGATCCAGATGATTCTGGAGCAGCTGAAGGATTTCCTCGTCATCATCCTTATGATTGCCGCGGTCATCTCCATCTTTTTGGGAGAAGAACTGGAGGGCGTGATCATCCTGGCAATCGTTGTACTCAACACATTCCTGGGCGTTTATCAGGAAAACAAAGCGAGCAATGCTCTGAAAGCTCTGAAAGAGATGGCCAGTCCCCATGCCAAGGTGCTGCGTGACGGCCAGATCACAGAAGTGCCTTCATCAGATGTAGTTCCAGGTGATATCGCCATCCTGGAAGCAGGAGATTATGTTCCTGCAGATGTCCGCTTAATCGAATCTGTCAACCTCAAAATTGACGAAGCGGCTCTCACGGGAGAATCCGTTCCCGTAGAAAAGGATGCGGCAGCCATTCTCCCTGAAGACGCAAGCCTGGGCGACCGTATCAACTGCGGTTACATGGGAACCGTCATCACCTATGGCCGCGGCCGCGGTATTATCACGAATACAGGTATGGAAACACAGATGGGCAATATCGCCGGCATGCTCAACGATACCCCGGATGAATCCACACCGCTTCAGAAGAAGCTGGACAGCCTCGGCAAGCTGCTGGGAATCGTCTGCCTGATCATCTGCGGCATCATCTTCGTGCTGGGCCTGCTGCATGGAATGGAAATCTTTGACATCTTCATGACTTCTGTTTCCCTTGCCGTAGCCGCCATCCCTGAAGGCCTGACCGTCGTGGTAACCGTTGTTCTCGCCATGGGCATGCAGAAGATGGTAAAATGCAATGCCATTATCAAACGGCTGAGCGCAGTGGAAACGCTGGGAAGCACTACCGTAATCTGTTCCGATAAAACGGGTACGCTCACCCAGAACAAAATGACGATCCAGAAGCTCTATGACGCTTCCGGCCATTACAATGTCAGCGGAACCGGCTACAGCCCCAACGGTGAAATCACGGATGAATCCGGCAATGCGCCCGCAACCTATCCGGAACGCCTGATTGAAGGGGCGCTGCTGTGTAACGACTCCACCTATAACCCTGAGGCAGAAACAATCATCGGCGATCCTACTGAAGGCGCCATGGTCGTTCTCGCTTATAAGCACGGCATGAAGAAAACAGAATGGGAGGCCAAATATCCTCGTATTCAGGAAATCCCCTTCGATTCCGACAGAAAACTGATGTCCACGTTCCATCAAATGGGAGATTCCATCTGCATGTATACCAAAGGTGCGCCGGATGAACTGCTGCGCCGCTGTACCCGGATGGAAATCGACGGCAAAGTTGTCGCCCTCTCTCAGGAAAAGCGTGAAGAGGTTCTCTCCGTCAACCAGGAAATGGCGCAGTCCGCTCTGCGCGTAATTGGCGTTGCTTACCGTGAGGTTGCACAGGCCAATCCGGATCCCAGTGAAGAGAATGACCTCATTTTCGTCGGCCTCGTAGGAATGATCGATCCTCCTCGTGAAGAGGCGAAAGCCGCGATTGATGTATGTAAGACCGCCGGAATTCAAGTGAAGATGATCACCGGTGACCACAAAATCACTGCCAGCGCCATCGGCCGTCAGTTGGGCATTGAGACAGACCGTACCGTAGAGGGACGCGAGATCAATGAAATGACGGATGAGCAGCTGCAGGAATGCGTAAAGACAACCAATGTATTCGCCCGTGTATCTCCGGAGCACAAGGTTCGCCTGGTGGATGCCGTAAGGGCAAACGGCAACATTGCCGCTATGACCGGCGACGGCGTCAACGATGCCCCTTCCCTGAAGCATGCTGATATCGGTGTTGCGATGGGCATTACGGGTACAGATGTATCCAAGGAAGCGGCCGACATGATTCTGACGGACGATAACTTCGCCAGCATTGTCCGCGCCGTAGCGGAAGGCCGTACCATCTACAGCAACATCCGCAAGGTGGTTGGTTTCCTGCTCTCCTGTAATATCGGTGAAATCCTGGTCATTTTCCTGGCCATGCTGTTTAACCTTCCGGTGCCTTTGGTTGCCATACAGCTCCTTTCCATCAACCTGATCACGGATGCCTTCCCGGCCTTCGCGCTCGGTATGGAAAAAGAAGAGCCCGGCACCATGAACCGCCCTCCCCGCGATCCCAGCGAGCCGATCGTGAACAAAAAGATGGCGGTGGCCGTGCTCATTCAGAGCGTTGCCCTTGCTGCCGGAACGCTTTGTTCCTTCATATATGGCTATGTTGTCCATGGCGAACTGGAAGTGGCGAGAACCGCCTGCTTCCTCACCCTGGTTCTGGGCGAGCTTCTGCGTGCATACTCCGCCCGTTCCGAAACGAATTCCATCTTCAAGATGCATTTCTTTGAAAACGGCTATCTGAACAAATGTGTGCTGGTTTCTATACTGTTCATGGTCGCGAGCATCTATGTACCGTTCCTGAATCCTGTATTCAGCACGGTAGCGCTCACCTTCGATGAACTGATTATGGCGCTCATCCTTGCATTCCTGCCTATGCTTGGCGGAGAACTCGCAAAGCTGATCACCAAAAATATGTAATATGCATCCAGTTTAAATGGATGAGGCAGTCGCCTAATCCGCCTTGTTCCAAGATCATTTATAAAAATACAACAGGCAAATCAACTGTTTCTGCAGCGAAACTGTTTGGTTTGCCTGTTTTAATATTCCTTTTGCTTATGGAAACGCTTCTACATCGGAAGGGCTCTTCTTTCTTCTGCTCCAATAAAAACAGCCTGTCAAAAGGAAAGAGCCGCAGCCTTCTGCGAACACAGGAGGTGCGGCCCCTTGAATCTTCCTTATTAAATGATTTGTCCTCAGATCTCATTTCCCGGGAACTTGGGAATCTGGTCAAAGCCAACCTGCAGATCTGCATCGGAAGGGATATAATCACTCATTTCTCCATTATGGAATTTCTCATACGCCACCATATCAAAGTAGCCGGTTCCGGTCAGGCCGAACACGATCGTCTTCTCCTCTCCCGTTTCCTTGCACTTCATGGCCTCATCTATTGCGACCCGAATCGCATGGCTGCTCTCCGGGGCGGGTAGAATTCCTTCCACCCGTGCAAATTCTTCCGCAGCCTTGAATACCGCAGTCTGTTCTACGCTGCGCGCCTCAATGAGGCCATCATCATACAGCTGAGAAAGGATGGAGCTCATGCCGTGATAACGCAGCCCGCCCGCATGATTCGGAGACGGGATGAAGTTGCTGCCCAGCGTATACATCTTAGCCAGCGGGCACACCATTCCCGTATCACAGAAGTCATACACATATTTGCCGCGGGTAAGGCTCGGGCAGGAAGCCGGTTCTACCGCGATGAACTCATACTTGCGCTCTCCCCTGAGCATCTCTCCCATAAACGGAGAAATCAGTCCGCCCAGATTGGAGCCGCCGCCTGCACAGCCAATGATCATATCGGGCACAATTCCATATTTATCCAGGGCAGCTTTGGTCTCAAGGCCGATTACCGTCTGATGCAGCAGAACCTGAGAAAGCACGCTTCCCAAAACATAACGGTAACCTTCCTGGCTGGTAGCGGCCTCCACCGCTTCGGAGATCGCACAGCCCAGGCTGCCGCCTGTTCCGGGATGCTCCGCAAGGATCTTGCGGCCCACAGCGGTTGTCTCGGAAGGAGAAGGGGTCACCTTCGCCCCGTAAGTGCGCATCACTTCACGCCGGAACGGCTTCTGTTCATAAGACACCTTCACCATATACACCTGACAGTCCAGGCCAAAATAGGAGCAGGCCATGGACAGAGCGGTTCCCCACTGTCCTGCACCCGTCTCTGTAGTAACGCCCTTCAGTCCCTGCTGCTTGGCATAATAGGCCTGTGCGATAGCGGAATTGAGCTTATGGCTGCCGCTCGTATTATTTCCTTCAAATTTGTAATAAATCTTCGCCGGGGTCTGAAGCTTCTCTTCCAGGCAGTAGGCCCTCACCAGGGGAGAGGGACGGTACATTTTATAAAATTTCTGTATTTCTTCAGGAATATCAATGTATGCGTCCGTATCGTTCAGTTCCTGCCTCACCAGTTCATCGCAGAATACGCCGCGCAGTTCTTCAAAGGTCATGGGTTTCAATGTGGCGGGATTCAACAGCGGAGCGGGCTTATTCTTCATATCTGCACGCACATTATACCACTGTTTCGGCATCTCGCTCTCTTCCAGATAGATTTTGTAAGGGATTTCTTTGTTTACTGACATCTCTTTTCTCTCCTTTTCTGTTTGGATTGAAACCTGAGGGAAGAGGCGCTTCCAAAAGGCGAAGCAATCTCTTAACGCAAAGCATGTAAAAAGTGTGCGCATCCACAGCGGAGCGTCTTTTCTTATACGATAGAAAACGAAATTTCCGACCGTATAAAAAAACCTCAAATCCCTGTTACAGGATTTGAGGCGGTAATAAACTTCCTATTATCGCGGTACCACTCAAATTGACTTAGCGTCCACTCTTCTCATACTTTGCGTATGCATGCACCATTATGCACGCCGGTCTGATAACGGGTCCGGATCCCCGCCGACGCCTACTGTATTCGGGCCGGCCTCAAAAGTCCATTCAGCAAAAGCTCCTATACCGCATTCCCACCATCCACGGCTCTCTGTCATATTTGCTAAAGCTTACTACTCTTTCTCACAGGTTTATTGTTTTCTGTTATTAACAAGATATAGCATAAATCCATTTCTGTCAATAGGGAATTTGAAAGCTTTTTCCCGCTTCGCCCTGCAGGCAGTTATCCCCGAACGCTTCCCGCATCCGCACAATCGCCTCCTGCCCGGTGCAGTGAACAGGTATGAGCCAGGTAAACCCGGCAGCCTTCAGCCCTGTTATCGTATCCTGAATGCGCTTCGCATCGCATCCGCGCAGGTGCATTCCTGCCAGAAGAAGAAACAGCTTTTCTCCTGGGAAGGCAGCTTTCACCCGCTCCACGCAGTTAAGAATTCCCATATGCGCACAGCCAGCCAGAACCGCCAGCCCTTCCGGAAGCCGGATCACAAGAAGCTGCTCATCTTCCATGGAATCCAATTCCATGGAATCCAATTCCATGGAAGATATTTCCTTGGAAGCCACGCTCCTATCCCCGCCCTTTCGGACAAAAAACTGTGTCGGTGCGGGCTCCTGCGGAACAACGCACTTTATCCCTCCCAGAACGTAGATATGGTCGAACAATTCCTCCTTTTCGCCCGTATAATGAAACGCATGCCCCACCGCTTCCCTTTCCCAGGGAATTCCAATATCTCTCAGGCCCGTTTTCCCTTTGGAATATTTCCCGTAAAACGCACTCTCTCTCACGAAAACGGGGATCCTCTCATCTTTTGGAAACAATTCCAGACCTCCCGTGTGGTCATAGTGCCCGTGGCTTAAGACGATCCCATCCAGCCCCTTCAGGCTCACTCCCGCGGCGGCCGCGTTATGCAGATAAACCCCGCTTTGCCCGGTATCAAACAGCAGTTTTCTCCCCCGCGCCTCCACCAGGACTGATAAACCATGTTCCGCCAAAAATCCCCGTTTATTCGCCGTATTTTCCGTCAGAATCGTCAGCTTCATCTCTCTCTCCCATCTGCGCTTTCAGCGCGTATACCGATTAACTTTATTCTACGACGCACAAAGCATAATGTCCAGCCATTGTCTTTGCAGCCTGTATCCGGTTACTACTCAGCCCTCCGCATATGCCGTTCCGTCTCCCTCGTTTGTGACACCTGGTTCCCCAGGCACGGACATCCGGCTTCTGCGGCGCAGGGTTCGGCTGCATTCTTTTCCGCAAACCTGTGAGAAAATTGTGCTGTTTCTTGGCCTTGTATGCGGGAAGTTCATCCGCACGCCCTGACGGCGTTGTTTGACGCCCCATAGGGGGCGGAGTTTAGCCGTCATGCGGGTGGACTTCCCACATGCAAGGCCAAGAAACAGCCAATTTTTAAAGTGGTTTGCGGAAAAAGAATGCAGCCGAACCCATATCCTAACTATCACTTGCCGCCATCTTCCCACGGGAGAATAATTTATTTATCGTCGTCCGTTTTTTTGTGATGGACAGGAGGCCGCTTATGCGAAGAAAAGACAGAGAGGTTACGGATCCCGAACAGATCCGTCAGATCATATTGGATTGTCCCTGCTGCCGTGTGGGATTTTATGATGAGGGAGATATCTATATCGTGCCGATGAATTTCGGATATGTGGAAAATGGAGAGCAGAAAACTTTCTATTTTCACGGAGCGGCCGAAGGGAGAAAGGCTTCCCTCATTCAGAATTCTCCCCATGTGGGGTTTGAGCTTGATGCCAACTACTCCCTCATCAAAGGGGAAAATGCTTGTGGATATTCCGCCTACTTTCAGAGTGTTATTGGGACTGGACGCATTCAGCGCGTAGAGCGTTTGGAAGAAAAGAAGGCCGGGCTGCTCGCGCTGATGCAGCACTATACGGACAGCCCGGACTGGACCTTTTCCACCTCCTCCCTGCAATCCGTTGAAATATTCCGGCTGGATGTGGAGACCCTTTCCTGTAAGGCACATCTTAATTTTGCATAAAGATTCCGCTTGTATGCTTGACGGTCATTGAAAATACCTTTACACTTTAAATAAAGGAGGATTATGCAGTCTGAAATCGGGAGCCATATCTGACTGACGAATGCTGCAGCAAATCAATTTATGAATTTAGAACGACAAAAAAATTTTATCATCCGCGTATTATTCTGGGCCATCATTCTGGCTTTCGTTTATTTCGGGCTGAAATATGCGATGCCGTTTTTCAGTCCTTTTGTTATCGCTTTTATCGTCGCTTTTCTGCTGAACCGGCCGATCCTCTGGTTCGGGAAGAAACTCAAATGCCGCCGGACCATCCCGGCCATCCTTCTTACAGCGCTCTTTTTTCTGGCAGCAGGTTTACTCTTGTGTTTTCTTGGAGTCCGTCTGTTTTCCTTCATCAAAAACCTCATACTGACGCTTCCATCTTTATATGAGTCCATGCTCCTTCCTACCCTGACTAAAATGTTTCAGGAACTGGAATTGGCATTTTCCGCCCTGGATCCTTCTGCTGTTGCTCTCTTGCAGGATATATCCGAGAATGTGATCGGTTCCCTCGGAAGCTTTATTTCCAACCTTTCCATGGGGACGCTCGGCGTTGTTTCCTCGTTCGCGGCTTCTGTTCCGGGCACCTTCCTTAACCTGGTCATTACCATCATTGTCAGCTTTTTCATGACGATTGATTATCCTGCTATCACAGGCTTCATCCTCCGTCAATTTCCGGAAAGCGGCCAAAGGGTGATCCATGAGGTCAAGGGATATGTCAGCGGCACATTAATTAAATGCATTCTTTCTTATGGTTTAATCATGTGCATCACTTTTACAGAGATTACCATTGGCCTGTTATTGATGAAAATCCCAAATGCGGTTCTGATCGCCGCCTGCATCGCTGTCTTTGACATTCTTCCGGTTCTGGGAACCGGCGGCATCATGATCCCCTGGGCGATCATCTCCCTCATTATCGGAGATTATTTCATCGGTTTCGGCCTGCTCGTTCTCTATCTGGTCATAACCGTTATCCGCAATATCATAGAACCGAAGATTGTAGGCCATCAGGTAGGGCTGCATCCGGTCATCACTCTGGCCAGCATGCTGGCTGGTTTGAATCTGTTCGGCATTATCGGACTGTTCGGCTTTCCCATCACGCTTTCCCTGCTGCGGAACCTGAACGACAAAGGGGTAATTAAAATTTTTAAATAAAGAGATTATGAATCAGCCATGCCATGTGTAGGCCACTGTCCTGTGGTCCGCATATGGCATGGCTGATTCGTAACATAAAGAGGGGGATGGTTATGCGCATCACACACCATGGAACTATTTCTGAATCTTTTCCGGTCGTCCGGACAAAGTACGGAAGGGTAGCGGGAGAAACGACAGAAGGAGTCGCTGTTTTTCGGGGCATTCCGTATGGCGGCCGATGTGATAGGGAATGTCGGTTTTTGCCTGCCAAAGAACCGGAATGCTGGGACGGCGTCATGGACTGCACACAAAATGGGCCGATCTGTGTTCAGACAGCCGGCAGTTCCAGTGATTTTTATGCCACAGGAGGACATCCTGAAAAATTAAAGCTGCAGTATGAAACACAGAGTGAAAATTGTCTGTGTCTAACGTATTAACTCCTGGCCTGGATCAAAAGAAGCGTCCTGTCATGGTATATATCCATGGAGGCGATTATTCTATTCTGTCAGGCACCATACTGACAGGGGCGGACAAACTTGCCCGGGAACAGGACATGGTTTTGGTCAGCATGAATCA
>OLQH01002014.1_pt1 | contig 13202 bp, 13 predicted proteins | sample 1672671 | NCBI WGS metagenome assembly OLQH01 (sample SAMEA3136712, study PRJEB25190) | human gut metagenome
CCGAATTATTTTAACCTGCTTTTTAAAAAGACTGTGGGAATAAGCCCCGGAACCTATAGAAAAGAGTGGAAAAGACGATAATTACAGAGTGCAGAGTAGATAACAGAGATGTTATTTATTCTGTTTTTTTATTTTAATTTAAAGATGACAATATAAATAAGAATTATAAGCTCTAGCAAGAAAGTTATATAATTTGCACAAAAATATATCATAAAAACAAAAATATAATATAATTTGCACAATAATATTAATAGTTTTACATAAGTATTTGGGATATTATGGGTAATATAAAGAAGGATCATGATTCTTGCTATAAAAAAAAGGAGGAAGTATATGTTTAAGTACAGTTATGATGCCCTGGTTTATTATGGTGAAAAAGCAAAAGACAGTATTGAGAGGTGTGCGAGGTATGGATATGATGCCATTGAGCTATGTGGGGAACCGGAGTATTACGATGTAAAAGAGGTAAATCAGTTGTGCAGGGACAATAAGATTAAAGTGTCTTCGATCTGTTCTGTTTACAATGAAGACAGAGATCTGGCACACCCGGATCCCGGAATGAGAGAACAGGCTCTTGAGTATGTAAAGAAGGTGGTAGACTTTGCTGCATCTATCGACTGCCAAATGGTAATAGCTAATCCAACTGCATGCTGTAAAACAGTACCTCTGGCTCCCTATGAAGATGAATATAAATGGGGTGTGGAAGGAATTATTAAGGGTGCTGAGTATGCAGCCAGGGCAGGTGTTAATCTTTGTCTGGAATGCTGGAACCGGTATGAGACGTATATGCTGAACCGTCTGGAGCAGGCAATGGATATGCTGAAAGATGTAAAGATGGATAATGTAGGCGTTATGGGAGATTTGTTTCACATGAATATTGATGAGGCTGATATTGCGCAGGCCATCCGGGATTGCGGCAGCAAGCTGACACATATTCATTTTGCAGATTCTAACAGGGCTGCGCCTTCCAAAGGGCACCTTGATTTTGCTCCTATAATGAAAGCGCTGCAGGATATTAAGTATCAGGGGTACATTACCTTTGAACTTCTGCCGGCAGGGGCGGACCCATTTGGAACATTAAAAGCCGGCGGTGGAAAAGAATTTTTTGATGAGTATACTGAGCTGGCTATCAAACACATAAAAGCCATTGAGCAAACTCTCTAAATAAGGTGTGGTGGGTATGGAGGTTATACTAAAGCATATTACAAAGTCCTTTTCAGGTACAAAGGCATTGGATGATGTAGAGCTGCACCTGAAGGGCGGGGAAATAAATTGCCTGGTAGGAGAAAATGGAGCGGGAAAATCTACGGTCATTAAAGTACTCGCCGGTGCACATATGCCGGATTCAGGGGAGATCCGTATCGATGGACAGGTAACTGTTTTGAGAAACCCCAGAGAATCCCAGATGAATAAGATTGCCGTCATTCATCAAGAGCTTTTATTAGTACCGGAGGTAAGTGTAGCAGAAAATATATTTTTAGGTGACTGGCCCAAGGGAAAGACCCGTTTTTTGGACCGGAAAGGGATGAATGAGAGGGCATCCGGTATACTTGCCAGGATCGGAGCCAATATAAATCCTAGGAGCATTGTATCTTCCCTCTCCACAGGAGAACAGCAGCTGGTCGAGATAGCGAAGGCACTCTCTAAGGATATAAAAGTACTGATATTGGATGAACCCACAGCTTCCCTGTCAGAGGTGGATGCCAATAATCTGCTCAGAATTGTTAAAGAACTAAAAAATCAGGGAATAGCTGTCCTCTATGTATCCCACCGTCTGGAAGAGGTTTTTGCAATAGCAGATAAGATAACAGTATTCCGTGACGGAAAATATATTGGCTGTGTGCCAGGCCAGGATGCCACGAAGGACGAGATTGTTAAGATGATGGTAGGAAGAGAAGCCGGGAACATTGAGGTCAGGCATCGGGTGAAACAAAAAGGGAAAAAAGTTCTGGAGGTAAAGCATCTGACCAGCCGGGGAATGTTTAAAGATATTTCCTTTGATTTATATGAAGGAGAGGTTGTGGGACTGGCTGGTCTGGTGGGAGCCGGACGAACGGAAATAGTACGGGCACTGTACGGCGCAGATGCCTATGACAGCGGAGAAATATTGGTGAATGGAGAACGCAGGAATTTTCATCACCCTGCAGATGCTATTAGGGAAGGAATTTCCCTGGTGCCGGAGGACAGGAAGACTCAGGGTCTGGTCTTGGGACAGTCTGTGGAGCATAACATACAGCTGGGAATACTGAAAAAAATCAGCAGTTATGGGATGGTACAGAGAAAGCAGGGGAGAGCGGTTGTCGAGGATTACAGGAACAAGCTCAGAATTAAAACAGTTTCTGTGGAAACCGATGTCAATTCATTGAGCGGCGGCAATCAGCAAAAGGTAGTATTGGCCAGAAGTCTGGCCATGGATCCCAGAATATTGTTTCTTGACGAACCAACTCGAGGCGTTGATGTGGGCGCAAGAGAAGAGATTCACAAATTAATTGATGAGGCGGTCAAAAATCGTCTGGCAGTATTGCTGGTATCTTCAGACATTCTGGAACTTCTTGCTCTAAGTGATCGCATTGTGGTTTTGCGGGAAGGACAGATAGCGGGGAAATTCAATGACCATAAGGTTTCAAAGGAGGAGGTGATTAAACTTGCAGCAAATTAAAACAAAATCAGGACAGCTAGGACAGATTCTGGATAAAATGGGGCTGTTTCTTGTGTTGTTGGTATTTATTATTGTAATGTCTGTTTTGACTCCCAGTTTTCTCACATGGAATAACCTGAGAAACCTGCTGATTCAGTCTACTATACTTTGTACGCTGTCTCTCGGGGTAACTTTTGTAATTATTACCGGAGGGATTGATCTGTCCGTAGGATCCGTGGAAGCGGTAGCTTCGGCAATAGGAATGGCTCTGATTGTAAAGACAGGTTTCCCGCCATTTGTAGGTGTTTTAGTTATGCTTGCAGTGGGAATTGCATTTGGTATCATCAATGGTTCTCTGGTAACACAATTTAGGATTCCTCCGATGATTGTTACGCTTGCCACTATGAGTATTGCCCGGGGTATTGTACTGGTGTTTACTAACAGTGCAAACATAGGACCTGTGCCGAGAGCTTTTACGGTGCTTACTTCTTCTTACGTAATTGGGATTCCCCTGATTGTTTGGGTAGTGGTAATCTTCTGTATAATAGCCTGGATCTGTCTCTCGAAGACTGCATTTGGGAGATCTATATATGCAGTGGGAGGCAGTGAACTGGCGGCAAAGCTGGCAGGTATCCGGACAAAGCGTATTATCATTATGGCCTATATGATCTCAGGTCTGTGTGCAGCCATTGCCGGTCTTCTTTTAACGATCCGGCTGGAATCCGCGGGCCCCAATGCCGGTGACGGTGTGGAAATGAATGCCATTGCCGCAGTAGTAGTGGGTGGCACAAGCCTGTCGGGCGGACGGGGCACCGTTATGGGTACTGTCTTAGGTGTTATTTTGATTTCTCTTGTCTCAAATGCGGTTAATCTATTGGGAGTTCCCCCTGCGTGGGATAAGATTGTAAAAGGTGTAGTTATTATTATTGCGGCCTTACTGGATGCAAACAGAAACAGAATTGGGAAACGCTCCAGATAAGGGACCAGTGTGAAGGAGGATTTTTATGGTAAAGAAAAGAATACTCAGCGTTATGATGGCAGTTTTACTTGTTGCAGTGCTTGCCGCTGGATGCGGAAAGAATGACAGTGCAGAGGAGACAGAAAATAAGGAGGCAACAGATACAGCAGCAGAACAGGAACCGGAAAAGAAAGATACATATAAGATATCTGCACTGCTGTACAGCCGCGGATTTGAATTTATGGTGGCGTTGGATCAGGGGATCCAGGATAAATGCAAAGAGTATGGGATTGAGGTAGAAGTGTTGGATGGAAACTCTGACAGTTCGACACAGATTACACAGATTGAAGACAGTATCACAAAAGGTGTTGATGCTATTTTGCTGGCTCCAAATAATTCGGAGGAACTGGTAGCAGGCGTAAAAAAAGCTAACGATGCAGGGGTTCCTGTTGTAGTTCTGGATGGGAATGTGGCAGAGGGATGTGAGGTGTTGGCGTCCTGTACCTTTGACAATAAAGCCGGCGGAAAAATGGCTGCCGAACATCTTATGGAAATTGCAGAGCCATGCAGTGTGCTGGAATGTACCGGTGCAACAGGCGCTTACCATGCAGTGCGGCGGGGCGGAGGCTTTGAGGATGAGATGGCCACTAACAGCAGCTACAAAGTAATTGCCAATGACTGTAACTGGGATGCGGAGACAGCCCAGAATGCTACTGTTGATATTTTATCCTCTAACAGCGAAGTTAACGCGGTGTTTACCCATAACGGAGAGATGGTCAGAGGTGTCATTGCGGGATTAAAGCAGATAAACCAATTAAAGAAAGTAGGGGAAGAAGGACATGTTCCCGTTGTTTGTATTGACGGAACACCGGCAGAGCTGGATTATATCCGGGATGGATATCTGGACGCCACTGTGGAACAGAATCCTTTTGATATGGGTGCTTTGGCAGTTGATGTGGCTTATAAGTATCTGAATGGAGAGGATGAGAATCCTGAAAAGGAACAGTATGTATATCCCAGACTCATTACCAGCGATAATGTAGAAGATCCGGAAAACTGGGCAAATCAGATCAAGTAGTTTTATATACATAAAGAAGGGTCGAAGATCATGAAGAGAAAACTTAAGGTAATACAGATAGGAACCGGAAGCTGGGGATTCAGCTGGGTAGAAAAGGCACTTCAGTCTCCCTGGGTGGAATTGGCGGGGCTGGTAGATATGAAACAGGAAATGCTGGATTACGCAGTGAATACCTATCATCTGGATCCCTCTATTTGCTTTCTGACATTAAAGGAAGCTGTCAAGCATGTTGAGGCAGACGCTGCCTTTGTAGTAGTTCCTCCGGCTTTTCATAAGGAGGTTGCTGTTGAGGCTTTGGAGTGCGGACTGCACTGTCTGGTAGAGAAACCTCTGGCTGAAGAGATGGAGGATGCGCTTAAGATGGTGCTTGCGGCCGAAAAAGCAGGAAAAAAATTAATGATCAGCCAGAATTACAGGTTTAAAAGGGCTCCCCAGACAGTAAAGCAAATAGTGGAAAAAGGATTTGTGGGGGAAATTGGAAGTGTATTTATAAACTTTCAAAAAGCGCCTCATTTTACAGGATTTCGCACAGAAATGTTTGAACCTCTGATTCAAGATATGAGTATTCATCATTTTGATCAGATTCGTGGGATTCTGGGATTGAACCCTGTAAGAATCAAAGCACACTCCTGGAATACCAGCTGGAGCTGGTTTAAGGGAAATCCTGCAGCCAGTGTTATTTTTGAAATGGAAAACGGCGCTGTTGTCTCCTATAACGGCAACTGGGTTTCCCAGGGATGGGAGACTACATGGGACGGTGACTGGAGGATTCAGGGCAGCGAAGGGGAGATTCACTGGCATAATAATCAGGTAATACTGCATCCTTCCGATCTTTTTGTCTCTGTATTCCAGGACGGAGCTGTGGAGAAAAACGGGGATCTTGTGTTTGATCTGGCTGCTATGGAGGAAGAGGAAAGAATGGCCTCTATTGCAGAATTTGCAGCGGCCATTGCAGAGAACAGAGAACCTGAGACAAATGGAAGGGATAATCTTTATAGCCTTGCCATGGTTCTGGGCGCAAAATATGCGGCAAAGACCGGAGAGAGTGTGGAGGTTGCGGATTTATTAGATCCCCGGCATTTTAGTAAATATTCTCATATAGACGATTAGTTTGACGGATGTCTCCTGCGCCTCCCCGCTGTTTTCGGAGGGCAGGGGCAGTCCCGGGAGGTAAAGGATATGATAAAAATTGGTGTAGCCGGATGCGGGAAGATCGCTCAGGTGCGTCATCTTCCGGAATATGCAGACCGGAAAGAGGTAGTGATCGCAGGGGTTTATGACCTGAACTATGAAAGGGCCTGTGAAGTGGCATCCCGGTATGAAGCCACAGCGTACAAAGATTTTCAGGACTTGCTGAGGGATCCGTCTATTGATGCAGTAAGTATCTGCGTGGCAAATGCATTTCACTGCGATATGACGGTGGAGGCACTCAGGGCGGGAAAGCATGTGCTTTGTGAGAAGCCTATGGCAATTACCCTGGAGCAATGTGAAAAAATGGTACAGACGGCCAGGGAGACCGGCAAATTTCTCATGATTGGCCATAATCAGAGACTGGCCAGGGCTCATGCAAAAGCCAGGGAACTGGTACAGGCAGGGGAGATTGGAAGCATTATTACGTTCCAGACAAATTTTCAGCACAGCGGTCCGGAGACCTGGACCATTGACAGCAGCAGCAGCCAGATTTGGTTTTTTGATAAAAAGAAAGCGGCTTTCGGTGCAATGGCAGATTTGGGGATTCATAAGACGGATCTGATCCAGTTTCTTACGGGACAGAGGGTACATGAGGTGATGGCTTATGTGGGAACTCTGGACAAACGGGACAAGGAGGGCAATTTCATCGGTGTGGATGACAATGCCGTTTGTATCTATCAGATGGATGGAGGCTGTGTGGGGATTATGAAGGCCAGCTGGACCTGTTACGGACAGGAGGATAATCACACCGTGCTGTACGGGACTGAGGGAGTGATGCATATTTACGAGGATCCCCGGTATTCCATAGTCATAGAATATAAGGACGGGACTCGTACCCTGTACGAGGCAGATGAAATTCAGACCAATGATCATCAGACCAAATCAGGAATTATAGATCTCTGGGTAGATTGTCTAGTTAACAATCAGGAACCTGCCATATCCGGGGAGGAGGCACTTTCTGCTATGAAAGCAGTTTTTGCGGCAATGGAGTCAGCCCGGACAGGAAAAAAGGTTACCGTAGAATAGGAGGTAAATAGTATGAGTCGTCCAATTACGCTGGCTTCCGGGCAGTTTGGAGATATGTCATTAGAAGCCTTATGCAGTTTGGCAGAATCTATTGGCTATGAAGGGTTAGAATTAGCCACTCATGCGCATTTTAATGTACAGAGAGCCCTGGAAGAAAAGGGTTATGTAGAGTATGTACAGGCAACCCTAAAAGAGCATCATCTTTCTTGTTATGCAATCTCTGCTCATCTTACAGGGCAGTGTGTGGGAGATGTGTGGGATCCGCGGCTGGATAATTTTGCGCCCTCCAGTATCTCAGGACAGCCGGATAAGATCCGGGAATGGGCAGTAGAGGAAATGAAACGCACGGTAAAAGCTGCCCATCTTATGGGGGTTCAGGTAATTACCTGCTTTACAGGATCCCCTTTGTGGGCCTGGTGGTATTCATATCCTCAGACAACAAAAGAAATGATAGAGCAGGGGTATCAGAGGATTTATGATCTCTGGTCTCCTATATTTGACGTCTTTGATGAATACGGAATTAAGTTTGCACTTGAGGTACATCCCACAGAAATTGCCTTTGATTATTATACAACAGAAGCACTCCTTGATACATTCAGACGCAGACCGACCCTGGGGATTAACTATGATCCCAGCCATCTGGTGTGGCAGGGAGTGAACGAGCTGACTTATCTGCGGGATTTTTCCGACAGAATCTATCATGTGCACATCAAAGATGTAAAGCTGAACCAGAACGAGAGGGCCGGAATCCTGGGATCTCATCTGGAGTTTGGAGATACCAGAAGAAAGTGGAACTTTGTATCCGTAGGACACGGGGATGTGGACTTTGACGGAATTATCAGGGAACTGAATCAAATGGGGTATGAGGGACCGCTGTCTGTGGAATGGGAGGACTCCGGAATGGAACGGGAAACAGGAGCCAGGGAATCCTATGCATATATCCGGAAGATGAATTTTTCACCCTCCGGCATTGCCTTTGACGCGGCGCTGAAAACAGAATAAGGAGGATGCTATGTACCGGTATAGTATGACCCAGTGGATTGTGGGAAACGAAAAGATAGAATATAGTTTTGAGAGACTGAAAAAATACGGTTATGACGGCATAGAATTTGCCGCAGAGCCATATACCACGGATCAGGATAAGATGGTTGATTTACTGGAAGAGTATGGTTTAATCTGTACCTCCCTGTGCGGAATCTTTCCGGAAGACAGGGATTTAACCTCAGGGGAACCCGGGGAGGCAGAAAAGGCGGTCCAGTATATAAAAGATAATGTGGATTTTGCAAAAAAGGTGGGAGCCCCGTATATGATTGTGGTGCCCTCTCCGGTGGGAAGAACGGAACCACTCCCCGGACGCTCCTATGAGACGGCCTGGGCCAATGCTGTGTCTAATGTACGAAAAGCGGCAGATTATGCACAGACCCAGGGAATACGCCTGGCTGTCGAGGCCATTAACAGATATGAAACGTATCTGGTAAATACACTTTCCAAGGCGTTGGCATTTGTCCGTGAGGTGAATCATCCCGCAGTGGGGATTATGGCCGACATGTTTCATATGAGTCTGGAAGAAAATAATATAGGAGCCAGCCTTCGGATGATAGCTCCGTATCTTATGCATGTGCATATTGCGGATAATACCCGGGAGGCGGCAGGTCTGGGGAGCACGGACTTTAAGGAGATGTTTTATGTTCTGAAGGATATCGGTTACGAGGGGCCTATAACTATGGAGTTTATGCCCAGGCTGGCGAACCCTTATGCCTCCGGTGATATGGAAACGCAGTCGAAATTAATGGATCAGTATGCAAAGCAGGCAATCTGCTATATGAAAACATTGGAAACAAGCATAAGATAAAAAAACCGGGAGTCTGCAGAGTGTTTGCAGTTCTCCCGGTTTTTTCTTAATCTACAGGGGATCCTTAGCAATGGACTGCAGTACTTTCAGAGCCGCCCGATCATCGTCTGTGAATGCAAAATGTTCATTAATTGCTTTTTGGGCCAGTTCCAGATCCCTGGTTTTTATTGCCTCATACAATTCGTTGTGTTCCTGCTGCAGCAGATCCTTAGGATAGGCATCTTCTATTATCTTAGATACAAGAGATATATTCTGGTAGTAGAGTTTAGACAGAGCGTTTAAAAGAAATACAAACATGCTGTTTCCGGAAGCCTCTATAATTTTGGAATGAAACTGCCGATCCCAGCCGGTCCGTTCCTTTGATGTGGCACTGGAATTGTAATGCTCAATAATTTCTCCAAGCTCATGGATAATATCGTCATTGCCCTGTTCAATAATATTTCTGATGGATTCAGACTCAATGCACCTTCTTAACTGAATCAAATCTTCGATTTTTCCATTATTAAGTGTGTACAGGAGTGAAAGGTTATTGGTCGTCCGTTCCTGTACCTTATTTACAATAAAATTGCCTCCCCCCTGCCGGCTTTCACAGATGCCGATCACCTCCAGGGCTTTTAGCGCCTCCCGCACAGAGGTGCGGCTTACACCAAATTTTTCAGAGAGTTCTTTTTCTGTGGGCAGCCGTTCTCCCACGCTAAGCTCACCGTTTATAATCATATCCTTAATCTGTTCTACAATGTATTCATAATTCTTTTTATTTCCAATGTGATTAAACATGACATCCTCCAATTTGTGCATCTCTTACATGATACCGGGTAAAAAGTAAAAGATAGTGTGTCGTATTTTGTATAATTGTTATAATTTTACCATATTATACAGAATTAATAAAGCATTAGTGCTAAAGGAGTTAAAAAGTTAACGATGAAAAATGCACAATAAATATTGACATGCAAAAGTTTCTGTGGTAGTTTATAACCATAATAAATTTGTATGACAATATTACAATAACATAATATTAACAATAAAGAAAGGGAGAAAGTAATAAATATATACAAAAGCATCAATTGTAATTTGGCATGCAAATAAACGGTGGAACCAGGCGGTAAAAAGAAAGGAGTTATGGGATGAATAGCAGAGCAAAACGTTACATTGCAATTACTGCGTTGGGGTTGGTATATGGCACTATGTTTAACCTGCCTTATATCAAGTATGTATTCTATGATGCCATGATTGATGGAATGGGGGTAAGCAATACAAAGCTGGGACTTCTTTTAACTGTTTACACCATAGTCAGCACGGCAGGACTGCTTCCGGGAGGGTGGATTGCCGATCGGTTTAAGACAAAAGGGATTATTGTAGGAAGCGCATTTTTAAACGGAATTATCTGTATTTTCTTTATGTTTACCATGAAAAACTATGCATGTGCCATGATTACTTGGATCGTATCTGCCATAGCAGGGGTTACTGCTTTCTGGGCAGCTATATTAAAGGCGGTACGCCTGATATCACCAGAGGATGAACAGGGAAGAGCCTACGGTTTCTGGGAAGGGGTCTGCGGCCTGTCGGCAACAATCGGCAATTTTGTAGCCTTGTATGTATTTTCCAGATTTGACAATTCTACAGCAGCCCTGAAAGGGGCAGTGGCAAGTATGGGTGTGATGTGCATCATAGGGGGACTTCTGGTATGGTGGCTCTACGATGAGAATATGACATCTACAGATGAAAGAGGAGAGGAGAGAAAGACAGTAAGTATTAAAGAAACATTTGCTGTCTTTAAACTGCCGAAGCTTTATCTGAGCTGTATCATTGTCTTCTGCAGTTACGGATTCTTCAGCAGCCAGTCCTTTTTAACTCCTTACTTCACCAATGTTTTAGGTGCCGCAGTGACCTTCAGCGGCGTACTTGCAATCTTCAGAAGCTACGGGCTGAAGATACTGGGAGGTCCTGTAGGAGGTGTGATAGCGGATAAGCTGCACTCTCCGTCGAAGCTGGCAATCGGCTGCTACATTATTATGGCAGCAGTGGTAATCTACATAGCGAACGCGTCGGGGGGAAGTGAACTCATCACTATACTTACCGTATTATCCCTCATACTTGCAACTGTATGTTTTATGGCAAGGGGGACTATGTGGGCAACCATTGCAGAGGCAGAGATTCCTCCGGAGATATCAGGGACGGCCATTTCCGTTGCCTCTATCATCGGATTTAATATACCCGATACTTTCCTGCCTCCGCTGCTGGGCAGCTGGCTGGACAAATACGGGAACACGGGATATCAGTACATCTTTTACTTTTTGATTGGATTGTGTGTAATTGGGGTCATTGCCGCATTGTCACTGATATTTGCCAATAAAAGGACAGCTGCAAAAAGAATTTCAGCAAATTAATCTATAGAGTTTACCGGAAAGGGAGGATATTATGCAAAAACTGAAACTGAACATTGAACGCTGCAAAGGATGCGGGTACTGCGTAGATGCCTGCAAACAAAAAGCCTTGTCACAGCCGGGACAGCTGAACAAAAAGGGCTACAGTATTGTAGTGGCAGACGAGGAGAAATGTATTCAATGCGGAATGTGCTACCGTATGTGTCCGGACTGTGTGTTTGAGATTTTGGAATAAGGAGGGGAAAAAATGGCAGCAGAAAAAGTCATGATGAAAGGAAACGAAGCATTGGCAGAAGCCGCGCTTAGGGCGGGCTGCAGATTTTACAGCGGATATCCCATAACTCCCCAGACAGAGATCCTGGAATATCTGTCCTGGAGAATGGAAGAGGTCGGCGGTGAATTTGTGCAGACAGAATCAGAACTGGCAGGAATTAATATGCTCTACGGGGCTACGGCAGCCGGGGCCAGAGTACTTACCAGCTCAGCTGGTCCGGGATTTGCGCTGAAGCAGGAGGGGATCTCCTATCTGTGCGCTGCGGATTTGCCCGCTGTCCTGATCGATGTTATGAGAATAGGAAACGGGCTGGGTGATATTGCACAGGGGCAGGGAGATTACTGGCAGCTTACCAGGGGCGGAGGAAACGGAGACTACAGAACCATAGTCCTTGCGCCCAACAGCGTGCAGGAGAGTGCGGACCTGATTTATGAAGCCTTTGATCTGGCGGAAAAATATCTGCATCCGGTTATTATTGGATCCGATGCGGCCATTGGCCAGATGATGGAGGCAGTGACCTTTCCGGAGATGAAGGAACACAACATTGATAAGTTTGACTGGACTGTGAAAGGGTGCAAACCCGGGGATACCCAGAGAATTATATCTAATGTCTGCTTCTATGGACATCCGGACTATGAGGAATATCTGAGAGAAAAATACAGGAAAATTGAGGAGAATGAACAGCGCTGGGAGAGCATGCAGACGGAAGACGCGGAGATTATCCTGGTAGCCTACGGCATCTCCTCCAGAGTTGCTAAGGAAGCAGTCCGCAACGGAAGAAAACAGGGGTTAAAGCTGGGTCTTATCCGTCCCATTACTTTATGGCCCTATCCGGTTCAGGCATTCCAGAATTTATCGGATCACTTTAAAGGATTTATCAGTGTGGAGATGAATATTCTGGGCCAGATGGTGGATGACATTAAGCTGGCCACAGACGCAAAATATCCAATTGAATTCTATGGTACTTTCTTTGATGTACCTGAGAGTGAACGAATCATTGAAATCGCAAAGACAATGGCAGAAAGATAGGGGGTTATGTCAGTGAAATTAAAAGCACCGGAAACAGTTACTTTTAGACCAACCTCATTCTGTCCCGGATGCGGTCATGGGATCGCAGCCAGGCTGATAGGGGAAATTATAGATGAGATGGGACTGCAGCAGGATTTTATTCCCACCGTGGATGTGGCGTGCGGAGCGCTGAATATGGATACCTGGCGTTTTGATACCGTTATGGCTGCACACGGCAGACCCGTTGTGGTGGCGATCGGAGTGAAAAAAGTCCGCAAGGATAAACTTTCAGTGGCTTATATCGGGGATGGGGCAGCCTATGCCATAGGTATGGCTGAGACGATGCACGCCGCATTGAGAAATGACAATGTCGTTGTAATTGTTATGAATAACGGAGTATTTGGAATGACAGGCGGTCAGATGGCGCCTACTACCTTGATTGGACAGAAGACAACATCTTCCCCGAAGGGAAGAGATCCCAAAAAGCAGGGGGAACCTTTTGATGTCGTAAAAGCCCTGGGAGAGTTTGATATTGCATATTTGGCGAGGGCGTCCCTGGACTGTCCGGCATCGGTCAATAAGGCCAAAAAATACATAAAGAAGGCATTTGAAAAACAGATGAATAACGAGGGATTCTGTCTGGTTGAAATTCTTGCCCCATGCCCCACAAACTGGGGGCTGTCACCGGTAGACAGCCTGAAGCATATCCGTGAAAAGACGCTTTCCTACTATAAGCTGGGAGAATTCGTAGATAAGAAAGGAGAAGAAGAATGACAGAAATTATTTGTGCGGG
>OLQH01002015.1_pt1 | contig 13182 bp, 14 predicted proteins | sample 1672671 | NCBI WGS metagenome assembly OLQH01 (sample SAMEA3136712, study PRJEB25190) | human gut metagenome
CCACACCCATTTGTCCGAGTTTGTCCCGGTTTCCATAAAAATGGCAAAGGAACAGGATCTTTCTCTGAACGGGGTGATCTATCAGATTATCCAGCTGATCGAAGCCAACGGAGATTCCATTACAGAAGATTTTCATATTATTGTAGATGAGAGCGGCAGTTATGCTTTTGATGTGACCGGAGTAGCACTGGATCGTTTCCGGGCGGATGTCTACGGTCACGCTTATATTGAAGATCTGACAGAGCGGGAGGCGAATGCCACTGCCGAGCAGATGATGGAGGATCTGATCGGCGACAGCTACAATTATTCCTATGGCCTGAAAGCGGTGAAAAAACCGTATACAGAAGAAGAACTGGCCAGTCATGGACTGCCGGTGGAACTGACCAAAGAGGAAGCGCTTAAAATAGTGACAGTCCGGTATCAGCTTTTTACCATCAGCTATCAGAAATATATGACCGTTACGGTGGCGACAGATGTAAGCGAAGATACGGTGGCTGCGATCATGGAGCGGCAGAGTCAGCTTCAGGGGGTTGACATTGCAGAAGATTTTGTACGGGTATATGAGGACAGCGTCTATTTTGCTTCCATCCTCGGTTATACCGGAAAAGTTTCAGCGGAAGAACTGGAACATCTGAAGGCGGAAAATCCGGATTACAACGTGAATTCTATTGTGGGAAAATCCGGGATCGAACAGTATATGGAGACGACACTCCAGGGACGGGACGGATCTGAGACGGTGTATGTGGACAGTATGGGAAAGGTTCTCTCTATCGATGAAGATTCCAGAAAGGATCCGGTTCAGGGAAATGACGTGTATCTGACGATTGACAAGGAAATGACCATTGCCACGTACAAGATCCTGGAACAGAGGATTGCCGGTATTCTGGTAAATAAGATTCAGAATATAAAGGAAGTAAACTGGGACGGTATTACGGATACGGTGCAGATCCCCATACCAATCTATGATGTTTATAATGCGCTGATTGAAAACAGTGTGATTGATGTCAGCCACTTCGCTCAGACAGACAGTTCTCCGATTGAACAGGATATTTATGCCCGTTTTCAGCAGAAACAGGAGAGTGTGTTTGCTGCTGTCGGTGCGGAGCTGACAGGAGATTCCCCCCAGGCTTATAAGGATCTCTCTCAGGAAATGAAAGATTATATTGATTACATTGTAGACATTTTCCTGGTACAGGAGGGTATTTTAAATAAGGACGCCATTGATAAGAGTGATTCTGTCTACCAGACCTGGACGAAGGAGGAGACGATCAGCCTTCAGGAATATCTGACCTATGCGGCAGGACAGAACTGGATTGATATCTCAGGTATTTACCGGGATGGAGATTACGGGGATTCCACGTATCTGGATTCTCAGGAGGTTTATCAGATCCTGACGCAGTATCTCTCAGATGCGCTGCGGACAGATCCGGAATTTTCCAAGATCCTTTACCGCTATATGATTATGAATGATGAGCTGAGCGGAGAAGATCTGGGACAGGTACTCTATGAGCAGGGAATTCTCTCAAAGGATGACAGTCATTATGAAGCTTTCATAAGCGGCTCTCTGTCTGCCTATGATCTGATGATCGCCAAGATTACTTCTCTGGAGATCACACCGGCTATGCTGGCTTTGGATCCCTGTTCCGGATCGGCGGTATTTACCAACCCGCAGAACGGTGAGGTGATTGCCTGTGTCAGCTATCCGGGGTATGACAATAACCGGCTGGCAAATCAGATGGATGCAGAGTATTACAGGAAACTGCACAATGATAAATCCACGCCTTTTTACAATAAGGCGACCCAGCAGAGGACAGCGCCGGGATCTACCTTTAAGCTGGTTACTTCTGTAGCAGGACTGATGGAGGGCACGATTACGCCCAGCACTACCTTTAACTGTACTGGTGTGTTTGATAAAATTGAGACGCCGCTGCACTGCTGGAACACCCATGGACACGGATCTTTGAACGTGGAGGGCGGAATTGCCAATTCCTGTAATGTGTTTATGGCAAATACTGTCTATGCCATGGGTCTTGACGAAAATGGCAAATTCAGCGATAACGCGGCGCTTCAGACACTGGCTTCCTATGCCAGAATGTTTGACTTTGATAAGAAATCGGGAATTGAGATCACAGAATCGGAACCTCATATTTCTGATTCCGCAGCTATCCCGTCCTCTATCGGACAGGGTACCAATAACTTTACAACTTCCCAGCTCGCCCGGTATGCCACTACACTGGCAAACAGCGGAACCAGTTACCGTCTGTCTCTGATCGACAAGGTAACAGATTCTCAGGGTGAACTGATAAAAGACTATACGCCGGAAGTGGAGAGTGAGCTGGATGTCCCGGCATATATCTGGGATGAAGTTCATGCCGGGATGCGGACCGTTGTTCAGAAGCTTGCGCCTTTCAGAGGATTTGAAGTGGAAGTGGCGGGAAAGACCGGTACAGCTCAGGAGTCTGACAAAAGACCGGATCACGGTCTCTTTGTAGGCTATGCACCTTACGATAACCCTTCCCTGGCATTCTGTGTCAGAATCCCGTTCAGTTATACAGCGGGGAATTCGGCAGTAGCAGCCAAGGATATGATGAGCTACTATTTCAATCTGGAAGATGAAGCCGACATCCTGACCGGAAAGGCAAGCATGGACGGACTTGTGAGTCAGCGTACCGACGGTTAAGACAGCGGGAGAATGTACTTAAGAGAAGTATACATAACCGGAATAGCAGGAGGATTCATATGAGTGAAGTAATTGTAGTTACATCAGGAAAAGGCGGTGTGGGAAAGACGACCACAGCCGCCAACATAGGAACGGGGCTGGCGGCTCTGGACAAGAAAGTGGTGATGGTGGATACGGATATCGGTTTGAGAAACCTGGATGTAGTTCTGGGACTTGAAAATCGCATTGTCTATAATCTGGTGGATGTGATCGAGGGAAACTGCCGTTTAAAGCAGGCGCTGATCCGGGATAAACATAATCCCAATCTCTGCCTTCTTCCTTCCGCCCAGACCAGGGATAAAACAGCAGTATCTCCGGAACAGATGAAGAAACTCTGTGAGGATCTGAAAGAAGAGTTTGACTATGTGATCCTGGACTGTCCGGCCGGAATTGAGCAGGGTTTTAAAAATGCTATTGCAGGGGCTTCCCGGGCAATCGTAGTGACGACGCCGGAGGTCTCGGCGATCCGGGATGCAGACCGGATCATCGGACTTCTGGAAGCGGCAGAGCTGCATAACATATACCTGATCATCAACCGTCTCAGAATGGATATGATCCGGCGGGGTGACATGATGTCTGTGGAAGATGTGGTAGATATTCTGGCTGTGGATCTTCTGGGAGCCATTCCGGATGATGAACAGGTGGTGATCTCTACCAATCAGGGAGAACCGCTGGCCGGTTCAGAATCTCTGGCCGGAAAGGCTTATCAGAATATCTGTAGAAGGATCATGGGGGAGGAGATACCACTTCTGGATCTGACACCAAAGAAAAGTGTATGGAAACGGTTATTTAAAAAATAAAAAGGAGGCTGTTTTTATGTTCTTTTCAAAAAGGGGAAAATCCGGAAATGTAGCGAAAGACCGGTTAAAACTTTTACTTCTTGCGGAGCATGTGGAGTGTTCTCCGCACACCATGCAGATGCTAAAAAATGATATGGCACAGACGGCGGGAAAATATTTTTCCGTGGACAGCGGACAGGTTGTGATCTCATTCAGTCAGTCGCCGCCGGTGCTGACTGCCCGGCTGCCGCTGAAAAATCCGGTACATTCCTTTTGATCTTCTGCAAACTACACAATAAGATAAGGGTGTTTACATGTTTCGATTATATAAACTGAAAAATTATAATTTCCGGCTGGTAATTCTGCTTGCAGCAATCTCTTCCATGGGAGTGATGCTGGTCGGGAGCGCTATGAAGTCCCTACAGATGCGTCAGCTGGGCGGAGTTCTGCTGGGCGCGACAGTTATGGTTGTCGTATCGCTGATTGATTTTTCCTGGATCCTGAATTTTTCCTGGATTTTGTATGGAATTAACCTGATCCTGCTTCTGGCTGTAGTGATCATGGGAAATGATGCCAAGGGCGCAACCCGCTGGCTCAAGATCGGGCCGATCCAGTTTCAGCCTACGGAGTTATCCAAGATCCTTCTCATTATCTTTTTTGCTAAATTTCTGATGGATCATGAGAATGATCTGAATAAGCCAAAAACAATTTTAAAGGCGACAGGGCTTCTGGCTGTACCCCTTTCCATGATTCTTATTCAGCCGGATCTGAAGAACACGATTACGATCGCACTGCTGTTCTGTGTCCTGATGTATCTGGCCGGGCTCAGTTACAAAATTATCGGAGGAATCCTGCTGGCTGCGGTTCCGCTGGCGGCTGTCTTTCTTCTGATCGTGGTACAGCCGGACCAGAAGCTCTTAAAGGATTACCAGAGGAACCGTATCATGGCATTTCTTTATCCCGGGGATGAGGAATATTCGGACGACACGATGCAGCAGGATAATTCCATTATGGCGATCGGTTCAGGAAAACTTACCGGAAAAGGATATAATAACAGTAAGGTGTCCTCTGTGAATAAGGCAAATTTCGTATCTGAGATTCAGACAGACTTTATTTTTGCGGTGGCAGGGGAGGAACTGGGATTTGTGGGAGCAAGCGCGATCATTCTGCTGCTCTTTGCCATTTCTGTAGAATGTCTTCTCACAGCCCGTCGGGCAAAAGATCTGTCCGGAAGGCTGATCTGCTGCGGGGTGGGAACCCTGGTGGCTTTCCAGAGCTTTCTGAATATCTGTGTGGCCACCGGACTTACGCCCAACACAGGAACACCGCTTCCTTTTGTCAGTTATGGACTCTCCTCGCTGGTCAGTCTTTTTATTGGGATGGGACTTGTTTTAAATGTGGGACTGCAGAATCGAAATTATTTTGGAGGAGAAAAGCATGAACATCGGATTAATCGCACACGATTCTAAAAAGAAATTAATGCAGAATTTCTGCGTGGCTTACCGGAATATACTGAGCAGACATAATCTTTTTGCCACCGGAACCACAGGCCGTCTGGTAGAGGAGGCGGCCAATCTGCCGGTTCATAAATTTCTGGCCGGACATGTGGGCGGAGTTCAGCAGCTGGGAGCACAGATTGAAACCAACGATATGGATTTGGTTATTTTTCTTCGGGAACCTTTTTCCCCGAAAAAGCATGAACCGGATGCCCATATTATTTTCCGGCTCTGTGATACCCATTGTATTCCGCTGGCCACAAATCTGGCTACCGCGGAACTTTTGATCAAATCTCTGGAAAGAGGAGAGATGGACTGGCGTGAAGTTTACAAATAGAGAAAAGAAGGCTGAAAAAATCAGCAAAAAGGAAAAAAGCAATATCAGGATTCTGAATCGGATGTTTCTGGCTGTAGTTTTGATCATTGTTGTTCTGCTTATTATTCTTGGCATTTTAGTCCTCAGAAAGAAAACGGGACTTTCTCTTGAGATGCCCTATGAGGAGCATATGACAGCCCTGTCGGAGCAGGAAGAAGGACTGCAGCTTGCCGAAAGTTTTGCTCAGGATCTGTGTGTATCAGGGGATAAAATCCCGCTTGAAGGAATTTCTTTTCCGGCAGAAGAGAAAGCAGGACTTTTTGATCTGGATGCAAAAGAGGTGCGCTTTGCCCAAAATATCCATCAGCGGGCATATCCGGCCAGTATTACGAAGGTTATGACAGCCCTTCTTGCGGCGAAATACGGAAATATGGATGAGGAAGTGACGATAAGTGCCCGGGCTGTGGATCTGGGTGAGGATTCCCAGCTGTGTGGTCTGAAAGAGGGGGATCGGGTAACCCTTGATGAACTTTACCGGGGAATGGTGATCTTTTCCGGAAACGACGCTGCCATGGCGATTGCCGAGCAGGTGGGAGGAAGTGAAGAGCAGTTTGTAGAGATGATGAATGAAGAAGCCAGACGGCTGGGGGCTACCAACACGCATTTTGTCAATCCCCACGGCCTTCAGGATGAGAATCATTATACCACAGTATATGATATTTATCTGATCCTCAGGGAGGCCATGAAATACGATAGTTTTATGGATGTGGCGAAAGAAGGGTATTGTACTTTGCATGTGACTCATAAGGACGGTACCCGGGAGGCGCTCTATCTCTCTTCTACAGATAAATATATGGTAGGTCAGGCAGAACCGCCAAAGGGAGTCACGGTAATCGGCGGAAAAACGGGAACTACGGATGAGGCGGGATCCTGTCTTGCGCTGATCAGCCAGAATTCTTATGGTCAGCCGTTTATTTCCATTGTGCTGAATGCCTCCGGAAAGACAGCTCTGTATGATCATATGAATCAGCTTCTTGGTCAGATAAATGTATAAAATTTTTATAATTTTCAAATTTTATTGTTGTTTTTTTGTGAAAAACACCGTATAATTAGGACTATAAATAAAGCTTTTCAGCAAAATTACATATCAAGATCTAAGGAGGAAACTGCTATGGTTCAATTAATTGTAGGCAATAAAGGAAAGGGAAAAACTAAGCAGCTTTTAGACAGAGTGAATTCTGCGATCAAAGAGGCAAACGGCAACATTGTCTATCTGGATAAAAGTTCCAAGCATATGTATGATTTGAATAATAAGGTGCGGCTGATCGATGTATCCACATATCCTCTCCGAAACTGCAGTGAGTTTATCGGTTTTGTCTGCGGTATTGTATCTCAGGATCACGATCTGGAACAAATGTATCTGGACAGTTTTCTGAAAATTGCTCAGCTGGAAGGGCAGGATATTACAGATGCGCTTGAAGAGCTGAAGAAGATCGGCGAGCTGTTCAATGTTAATTTTACCATCAGCATTTCTCTTGATGAAAAAGATATTCCGGAAACGTTAAAAGAAAACATTATCGTTTCCTTATAGACCAAAAGAAATTTTCTGTATGTACAGAAGAAAAGAGCTGTCCGGATAAGGATCAGGCGTATGCCTTCTTCCTTCGGACAGCTTTTTCCATGCCAGGCATTCCTGCTGATTGGCGTCAGGTATCAGTGTTCCTCTCCATTCCAGATCCTTCCGAAGAAGGTAAAAAGATAGAGACCGCATACCGCTACAAGAACGTAGATGATTCTTGAGAGCAGGGACATGTTTCCAAATAAAAATGCTACCAGATCAAAACGGAAAAGACCGATTAAGCCCCAGTTCAGCGCGCCGACAATGCTCAGAATGAGTGCTGTGTAGTCTAAAGCTTTCATGAGAATTCCTCCAATTCAATTAAAATTTTATCTTTTTCTATTATGTCCCCGGGAAGGAAATTTATACTTGAGCATTTCACAAAAAAATGGTAAAATTATTTTATATGTAACTGGATAATCCTTTTAGGAAAAGGAGGCATTTTTTTGCCGGAAAAGAAAAAAAAGAAAAAGCGCCGTATCTCTGTCCGAAATCTGTCCGGACTTTTCTCCTGGAACATCGGAACGATTATTTTCGGCGCAATTTTTGTGTATATTATTATCAGTTTTTTCCTTTACCTGACGGCGGATCACATTACTTCATACACGGTGACAGCAGGTCCTCTGGCGCAGAACCCCACCTTCCAGGCACTGGTTCTTCGGTCGGAGGAACTGGTTCAGGCAGATGCGGACGGGTATATCCATCAATATGTAAGGGAAAATACAAAAGTAAAAAAAGACGGAATTCTCTATGCAGTAGGAGATAAAGAGGAGGAGACTCCTGCGGGAGAGGTGGAGCTGACGGAGGAGATGCTCTCGCAGCTGCGATCCCGGATGGCCGGTTTTTCCTATAATTTTTCACCGGATAATTTTTATGACACATATAATTTTAAATACGAACTGCAGGGAACCATGCTTCAGTATGCTTCGGATGAGGGGGAATTATCACAGCTTCTGGGGGATCAGACGGTGGGAAAGGCGCCGGTGGACGGAACCGTTCTCTATACGACAGACAGCTATGAAGATCTGACGGAAGAAGATCTCACCATGGATGCTTTTAATCAGAAAGCCTATGAAGTGACCAGTCTGCAGCAGCACAGCAGAGTGTCTGCGGGAGATCCAGTCTGTCGGATGATTACCAGCGAAAAATGGTCGCTCTATATCCCGCTGACGGACAAGCAGACGGTTCAGCTGGCGCCCAACAAGTCTATGCGTGTAAAATTTCTGAAGGATGGGGAAACCCAGGTGGGGGCTTTCTCTATTCTGACGATTGGCGGACAGCGGTACGGAAGAATTACTTTCAGCAACGGAATGTTCCGTTATTCCAATGACCGTTTCCTGGAAGTAGAACTGGTAACCAACACGCAGACCGGATTAAAGATCCCGGTATCATCTGTGGTTGATAAGGAATTTTTCATTGTCCCTGCCGCTTTTGAAACTACGGATGACGGAGAAAACGCGGGATTTTTAAGAGAGACCACAGACAAAGATGGAAATACATCTACAGAATTTGTCTCTGCTACAATCTATCGCAGGATAGAGGGGGAGACGGATGAAGAAGATATGTATTATGTCGATATGTCAGATCTGAAGGCGGGTGATGTTCTGGTAAAACCGGATTCCCAGTCCAGATTCGAGATCAAAGAGACAGGAAGCCTGGAGGGAGTTTATTCCATCAATAAAGGGTATGCGGTATTCCGTCAGATCGCTGTTCTTGATAAAAATGAAGATTACTGCATTGTGGAGACCGGAACGTCCTACGGGATTGCTCAGTTTGACCACATTGTACTTGACGGCAGTACTGTAAATGAAGAAACTATTTTGTACTAAAAGGAGATTTTGTGATGATTCGTGAAAATCTAAGAGAAGTAGAAGAAAAGATTTCTCAGGCATGTATTCGTTCCGGTCGGGATCGGAGCGAAGTCCTTCTAATTGCTGTCAGCAAGACAAAGCCTCTGGAGATGATTGAAGAGGCGGCTGGCTGTAATCAGGTTGATTTTGGGGAAAATAAGGTGCAGGAACTTTGTACAAAATACGAAAAATTTCCCACACTGCGCTGGCATATGATCGGTCATCTTCAGAGAAATAAGGTGCGTCAGGTGGTGGGAAAAGCCTTCCTGATCCATTCCGTAGATTCTCTTCGCCTGGCAGAGACGATTGAGGCGGAAGCTGCCAAAATCGGCGTGACAGCCAAGATCCTTCTGGAGGTAAATGTGGCGGAAGAGGAGAGCAAGTTCGGGCTTAAGATGGAGGAAGTGATCCCTCTTGCGGAAGAAATCTCCAAAATGGAGCACATACATATTCTGGGGCTGATGACGATTGCGCCGTTTGTGTCGGATCCGGAAGAAAATCGTCCGATTTTCCGGAAATTGCGCCAATTAAGTGTTGACATTAAAGAGAAAAACATGAATAATGTGGATATGGATGTCCTGAGCATGGGAATGACCAACGACTATGAGGTGGCAGTGGAAGAAGGCGCCACAATGGTCCGGGTCGGAACCGGCATCTTCGGAGAGCGGGATTATTCCACAAGATAAGAATAGGAGAATAAAAAATGAATGTTTTTGATAAGTTTTTAAATGCGATTCGTCTGAATGATGATTTTGATGAGGATGATGAATACTTTGAGGATGAACCTGTAGAGGAGACTCCTAAAAAGACAAAGGAAAAGAAAAGTTTTTTTGCAAAAAAACAGGATTTTGAAGATGATCTGGACGATCTGGATGACTTTGATGATCTGGACGACGATTATTTGGATGTTTCCAAAAAGCTGGATTCCAAACCTGTTTCCAGTACAAAGACATCCAAACCGGCGAAATCCTCTTCCAAGATCACACCGATCCGTACGAAAAAGACAGGAGGCTCTCTTCCCATGGAAGTATGTGTGATCAAACCGACGAAAATGGATGATACCCGCGAGATTGCAGACAGTCTGATCGATCACTGCACAGTTGTTCTGAATCTGGAAGGCATTGATGTGGAAGTTGCTCAGAGGATTATTGATTTTGCCTCCGGTGCCTGCTACTCCATCGGCGGCAGCCTGCAGAAAGTATCCGGTTATATCTTTATTCTTACACCGGACAATGTGGAACTTTCCGGTGATTTTCAGAAGATTCTCAACGGTTTCGACGTTCCCTCCATTCGCACGGAGTTTTAAGGGATGGAGCAGGATGACAGCTTTCGGAAACGGATCCTGGAACTGGCGCGGACCGCTTACTACCAGGAATATCCTGTTTTTTCCGATTTTATGGATCTTCATCAACTTCATATCCTGCATAGTATTTCCAAAAAGGAGCTGGGGATAACTCTCCGCCTTTTTGGAGGCTATGAGCTGGCTGAACGCCAAATGGCATCCTTTCTTCCGGATGCTTTTTCTTATGAAACAGAATTTCCTATGAAATGTCTTCATGTAAAGCCGCTTGCCTTAAAATATGCGGAAGCGCTGACCCACAGAGATTTTCTGGGCGCAGTGTTAAATCTGGGGATACAGCGGAGCAAAATCGGCGACCTTGTAGTCCGGGAGAATCAGGCCTGGATCTTTGCATCTGAGGGTATCGCTTCTTTTCTGGCCGGGGAACTCTGCCGGATCCGCCATACAGCGGTGAAGACGGAGGTTTTGGATCACTGGGAATCTTTTCCGGGGCCTGAGCTGGAGGAAATCCGGGGAACGGTAGCTTCCGTTCGGCTTGACACAGTGATCGCCCTGGCATTTTCTTCCTCAAGAAGCAGTCTGACCGGCCTGATTGAGGGGGGAAAGGTGTGTGTAAATGGAGTGTATATCACGTCCAACGGTTATACTCTAAAAGAGGGTGACGTGATCTCTGTACGCTCCATGGGGAAATTCCGTTTTGATACCGTGTTAAACCAGACAAAAAAGGGGCGTTACAGTGTTCGCCTGTATCGTTATCGATAGGAGAGAGCTTATGAAAGAATATCTGAGAGTAAAAAGAGAAGGGTCATTTGATTATAAACTGGTCTGGAGAGAGGATTTTAATGATCTTGTTCCAGAATTGACTGCGCTGGAACTGAGGGCAAAAAAGGCGTGCATCGTTTCGGATGATAAGGTCTTTGCTCTCTTCGGGGAAGAGGTAAAAAAGTATCTCTCCACTTTTTTTGAAGAGGTTTCCGTATTTCTTTTTCCGACAGGAGAAAAAAGCAAAAATCTGGAAACGATTCAGAGACTGTACCGCCACCTTATTGAAACCCATGTGGACAGAAAAGATCTGCTGGTGGCGCTGGGCGGAGGAGTAACGGGAGATATGACAGGCTTTGCGGCTGCCACCTATCTTAGAGGAATTGATTTTATTCAAATTCCAACCACACTTCTGGCACAGGTAGACAGCAGTATTGGCGGAAAGACAGGCGTAGATTTTGATCAGTACAAGAATATGGTGGGTGCTTTTTGCCAGCCCCGGCTGGTGTATATGAATATTCGTCTCCTTTCTGCTCTTTCGGAGGATCAGTTTGCCTGCGGTATGGCGGAGGTTCTGAAAACTGCTTTGATCTACGACAGGGAATATTACAGCTGGATCCGGGCGCATAAAGAGGAAATTCTTTCCCGGAATCCTCATTTCCTGACACCGATGATCCGCCGCAGCTGTGAGATTAAAAGTCTGGTTGTGGAACAGGATCCCACAGAGCAGGGGCTGCGTGCTATCTTAAATTTTGGTCACACCATTGGCCATGCGATTGAAAAACTGATGGATTTTAAGATGCTTCACGGTCAGTGTGTGGCAATCGGTATGGTGGGTGCAGCATATCTTTCCTGGAAAAGAGGATGGCTGACGGACGGGGAACTGTCGGAGATCAAAGAAAGCATTTCTGAATTTGGACTTCCGGTCTCTATCGCCGAAGGAGAACTGTCTGCAGAAGATATCCTGGCTGCCGCCAGATCAGATAAAAAGGTGGAGCAGGGAAAATTAAAATTTATTCTTCTGAGCGAACTGGGAAAGAGCGTGATCGATAAAGCGGTAACAGATCAGGAACTGTTATCTGCTATCCATTTTATACAAGGAGTTTCTTGCTGATGAAAAATAAAAAATCATTGATACGATATGCTGCGGCAGGGATTTTGACAACTGTATTTCTGGTTTTTCTGGATCAGTGGACCAAATATCTGGCTGTAGAATATCTGGCAGGACAGTCGGATCGGGTTTTGATCCCCGGGATTATGAATCTTCATTATCTGGAGAACAGAGGTGCCGCCTTTGGCATGCTGCAGGATCAGCAGACCTTTTTTATTGTGATCACCTCACTTTTTCTTCTTCTGCCTGCCGTTTTGTTTTTTAAGATTCCGAGAACACGGCGGATGCTGCCTCTTCACGCGGTGGCAGTGGGAATCCTTGCCGGCGGTATGGGCAATCTGATCGACCGGGTGCGTCAGCGCTTTGTTGTGGATTTTTTTGAAACAGTATTTATGGAGTTTCCCGTTTTTAATGTGGCGGATATTTATGTGACCGTTTCTTTTGCTGTTCTGATCCTGCTGATTTTCTTTAAATACAAGGAAGAAGATTTTGATTTCCTCAGTTTCCGCCGCCGGGAGGAGAAGAGCTGATGGAAGATCTTAAAAATGGAGGAATCCGGATGTTATCCTGTCAGGAGGAAGGAATGCGTCTGGACAGATATTTGGCGGAACAGATTCCGGATCTGACCCGTTCCTACCTGCAGAAACTTCTAAAAGAGAATCTGGCAGAGGTAAATGGAAAAATTGTAAAAGCTGATGTGTCAATCGCAAAGAATTATTTAAATGACAAAGAAATATCCTATATGGAAAGGATTGTATCTTTATATCTTGATTATGCAGAATTGCAGGCAGAACGTCATATTCCGATGAGTATGGAAGATTGGGCAAAGCGGTTAGATGGTTTTCTGGAATTTAACGGAAACGAGATACTTACAGGTGCAGGTAAGATTAGTGCAGAGCAGGCAAAACTCCATGCAGAAACAGAATTTGAAAAATATCGTATTGTACAAGACAGACTATTTATGTCTGATTACGATAAGTTTTTGATGGAATTAGAAGAAAAAGGAAAACAGAATTTATAAAGTAGGAAACAGCAGAAGATAATAAATGGTGTAAAAATGAGTATTAAATATATTTTTTGTGGGAAAAGGGATGCACAATCAGTGTTAGTACTGTATAAGTATTGTCCATATTTCCGTGATTTTGTGGGGATATGTTTTAATTTGATACTCATGTGGAGACTTGTGTGTTGCTACAACGAAAAACTATGTAGAAATCCTTAATTTTAGGCA
>OLQH01002016.1_pt1 | contig 13174 bp, 15 predicted proteins | sample 1672671 | NCBI WGS metagenome assembly OLQH01 (sample SAMEA3136712, study PRJEB25190) | human gut metagenome
TCTGTTCATTATAAAAAGATTAAATTTGTGTCTTGACAACTGAACCACTATATTCAGAACCTTTATCCAACAATAAAAATCCGAAATTTCTGGCTAATGAAGCCGGTATTGCTTTTTGAAAGAATATCCATACATGAGCACCTTTCCCGGAACGAGAACGTTCAATCAGAGGTTTAATTCCATTAATCTCACACATTTTTCTAAGCGCATCTACTTCTTTATGCCACTCAGTGTCCACATTGGCAAAATCTGTTGCTTCTGCGCCTTTTTCGTGATTATCAAAATCAAACACAATAAATCTGCATCTCCCGTCCGGTAACAGCGGATACACACCGATTACATCTGAACCATCCTCTTTATATCCCAGTAAATGTGCCATAATTTTCTTCACATCCAGCTTACTCCACTTTCTATTTTCACACTCATCACAAAATGTCTTTTCCTTACGCTGTTTCGGACAAAGTGCATCATTCCATCTATTATCACATTGTGGATAATATCCACCATTCTTACCCCGTCTGGCATAGACATCCTCTCTTCCCCAAAACATAGAAAAGAAGCGTATTGCCATCTTTTCTGTAATAAACGTGGGATGAACAATACGCGCCCCTTGATCAAGATCATATTCTTCTGTATTTTCTATCGTTTCTTCAAAAGGATTGATCTCTTCGTATGGAATATTCTCTTTTTTCAATTTGTCTTTTAATAGCCTGTTTTCGTATTCAAGCAGTCTAACAAGTCTTCTTAATGATTCTGCATCGTATGCTTCTATATTCATACCTGACACCTGTAATTCTTAATACATAAGTTCCATTTTATAAATACGGTTCTATCGTAAACACCGTCTGCTCTCCGACTTTTTCACTTACTAATTCAAACAGATTTTCTTTCGTTGCAAACAGATTCTTCGGATTTCTTCCAATAATCAGATACTGATTTTTATCATCTAATGAAATATACTTCCTTGTATCATCATCCAATAAAATATCCGCATTATCAATGACAACCAGTTTCCCTTCTGTCTGTCTGATTATTTCTTTTATATCTTTCTGATAGTCATAATTATCCAAACACAAAATTTTAGGATTAATCGCCATACATTCTCTGATAAACGAAAATGTTGCTGTCTTTCCCGTTCCCGAATCTCCCATTAAGATTGTGATATTATTCGTAAATGTAAAGTCCACCACAAACGAGGTATGCACTGTTGAAAAATGTTCCATTATAATCGGTCTACTCTTCATTTTCCCACCACTCCTTCAATTCTTCATAACCTTCAATTACTTTACATTCTCCCGTCTGAACCTTCACTTGTTCCATATCAAAAGGAATCATTGCATATTCACTATATACATTTCCTTCTTCAAAACTATATAGTATTTCCAAAGCATTGTTTCCACATTCTTTCAGGCAAAACACCTTATCCGGAAAATACAATACATTTAATACCGTTTTACAACCTGTAGAAAGCTGATCTGTATTCAATATAATATCTTCAAAGCGTGATTGAATTTTATATTTGCTGAGAAGTTCTGAGCCATCTATTATTTGAATATACTTTGCAGCTCTTTCATCCAATTTTGCTGCCGTGTTCTGATTAAAAAATATATCATTCAGTTCTATATATTCTTTATTCAGAGGTATGTCTTTCTTGTTTTTAAAAATCGTTATCATGCCACTATCTCCAATCCAACTTTAGAAAACTGTAGTTTTAATGAACTTCCCGCATAGATCCGTTTCATTTTATCAAACACAGACAGTCTGTTATTATCTAATCCGCAAATGTCATCTTCCTGTCGTTCTTTCCATTCACAACAAGACTCTATCCAACATTCTCCAAGTACACCTTTTGACACTTCAAACCCGGTATTTCTTGTCAAATCGAATAGTAATTTTGCTGATAATTGCTCAATGTTATGTTCTTCAATACGTTTATCATAGTCTACAATTTCACGAATCCCTTTATAGTCAAAATCATCATCCTGCAAGGTTTCTACCAGCTTATGTCTTGCCTCAATCATCCCGGCTCTTTTTTTCAAAAAATCATCTTCCGAAGCATAAATCCATTCAATTAATTCTGTAAATTCTAAGAGAATATACTCGAAGCAAATGATATCTAACAGACACACATTCTTCTTTTCATTCGCGTATTTCTTCAAACGCTTCTGTTCCATGACAACCTGTAGATTATCAAAAGAATTATCAAAAACAATGATATATTTATTCTCTACATCCTGTAATGACTTTACTGCTTTCACTAACTCACTATTATTCTTTTTACTTTCAATTATTACATCCGGACAAAGTTGTTTCATGAGATTTTCCCAAAATGTATAGCTTGCTTTTCCTTTCCGATCCTCTATCCACAAAAAAGTTTTAGCCATGTTTCCTTCACCTGCTTTCTTTGTTCTATTTTAACCGATTTTCATCCATAACACAATAAAATCGCCCAAAAGAAAAAGACTAGCCATCACCAGTCTTTTCCAACAAATTTTCCTATTTTACCTCACCTTATAAACAACCTTCACAAAAACACGTCTTTTGTTACGTCCATATGTATGGTACTCTTACTTACTCCAAATTTTTTTGCGGTCTGCCGCACTGTCGCCTGGTTCTCAATAATATAATATGCGATTTCTACTGCTCGCTCCTCGATATAATCTTTCATATACTTCCCCTGCAATTACTGTTGTTACAGTGTATGCAAAGGATTCTTTTGGTATGTCTTGATATTTCAGCCTTCCGGCTTCCGCACCTTTCTTTGTTCAAGTAAATTTTTTAACCGAACACTCTTGATTCACTAAAAGTCATTTTAATTATTCATGCAATTCAAGTGGCAAACCGTCTGGATCATGGAAAAATGTCATTCTTTTTTCTGTAAAAGGATCTTCTCGAATTGGTTCTGTTTCAATTCCTTTCTCGTGAAGTTCTTCAATGACTTTTTCCATATCTTCCACATAAAATGCAAGATGCCTAAGACCACATGCCTCCGGATAATTGACGCGAGGCGGATTCCCTTTCCCTGAAAAAATCTCAAGTTCACATCCATCTAACTCTAGATCCAATTTATAATCTTCCCGCTCCGGTCGATAATTTTCTCTTATAACTCGAAATCCTAACTTTTCTACATAAAATTCTCTTGATTTTTTATAATCCGAAACAATAATTGCAACATGATGTATTTTTTTCAAATTCATTTTTAATCTCCCTTCCTATAATGTCAAGCCCTAAATCATTGATTTTATGGGCTTTTCTTTAAATATTTACCTCTTAAAACAGAGCTAAAAGTGCATGACAGTCATAGTATCTTGTACTGAATAGCTGAAAAAGAGTTCTCTTAATAAAGCATCCTTTCCTTTTGCTTTATTAAGGCCATAATTCCTCTGTTCAACTATGATGGTGAACCTTCCGTGTCTAATGGTATCCTGTACCAACTTCCTTCGTCCCACCTGTTCATACACCGAGTGCCCGCTAAGCTTTCTAACAGGGTCATGCCCTACGGAGGAAACTACTGCAAGCTACAGCTCTTGTTTGTATTTTGATTTTACTGACCCGCCCATTCCACAAGGTACGGATATTCCGTGGACGCATCACCCTGTCTCGTTTCGCTGGTCTTCGTGATGATGTCGTACTACAGGTACAACATCGTTATCGGGTTTCTTTCCAGAACCCTGCCCGGTTTCAGAATTATCTGGAACCCCGCAAGGCTCTGGAATCATTCATTCTGTCGACTGTCTTATGCTGCAATCACTTCCTTCTTTTCTGGACGTCTGATGTCCCTCAACATCTTCTTCGGATCATAGACCGTGCCATTTTTCAGAATCCCATAGATAATTCTCAAAAGCTTGCAGGCTATGACAATCAATGACTGCATCTTTTTCAGTGAATTATCAATACGGGTCGTGTAGTACACATGGAGTTCCTTGAATTCCTCCGTATGTGCCACTGCCGACTTTGCTGCCTGAAACAACCAATATCTCAGCCGTTTGCGTCCTCTATGACTGATCTTGGTTTCTCCTTCTTCTACCTCATACAGGACTTCCGCCATATATTTACAATAATACCCCTCTGCTTTCTACACTTTATTTTAACTGATTTTTATCTGTAACTCAAGAAAATGAGCAAAAGAAAAAGACCGCATCTCTGCGACCTTTCTCATACTTTTTCCTATCTTTACCTTACCTCATAGACCACTTTTTACTTTTACAAACATTTTTCATGAAAATCTTTTAGAACATATTTATGTATCAAATAAACCGGCGTACAGCTCCATGCATGGCAGTAGCTATTTAAAATCGGGCTTCCATAAGGTGAATAATCCGGATCATCCGGGTCAAATGCTTCCCAAAATGTGTCTGCCCCAAGATCAATCATCTTTCCCCAATAGTCTTTCATAAGCTGCACAGCTTCCTCTTCCAGTCCACCTTCAAACAACGCTTCCACAATATGATGATACATATAAGGAGTCGCGATATTCTTTACCGGAAACATTTCTTGAATCATGGTAGTCATAATCTCTTTATTTTCTTCCGGAGACATTACTTTTGCCAGAACCATCCACACCTGACTCGCAATATTATATTCATCTCCTGTGGTAACAAACAATTTCTTTTCTGAATTATATAGTTTATTTCTTGCATACGAAGAAATGAGTTCGAGACTTTTCTCATACTTATCAAGTTCTTCCTCTCCAACCAAACGAGCAAGTTCTATAAACTGTTTTAAGACATAGATAGCTTCTGCCTGTCCTGCTGTATCTTTGTTAAACTCATTAGACCAGTCCACGAACACCGGATAGTCCTCATCGACCATCAACTTTCCATCCTGGTCAAACATTCCAAGAGTAATATCCATCTGCTTTTTGCAGGTAGAATACAACTCATTTACGATTTTAATATCCGGATGCGCCTCATTCAGGTCATATAATGTCGAGATAAAAAACAAACTATACTCAAACAAAAACGTGTCATAGGGAATATTCTTCGGCTTCACAAAGACATTTGCCGAAATTTTCCCCTCTTCCGTAGTCATCCCCGCGAAAAGATACAGACAACGACGTACCAGCTCTTTATTATCGAAGGTTGCATAATTCGCCAAAGCCTGAAGACGCAAATCCCCCAACCAAAGGCGTCGGTCTCTCTTTGGTCCATCTTCAAATACATCCTGCATGCAGTCTGCGAGTGTCTTTAATCCCACATCATAAATCTTTGAAAGTTTTTCATCCTCCAATTCTGGCTTTTTCACCTTCAGCAGGTCCGCAGAGGTTTCGCTCGTCACAATCGGATTGTAAAATACCGCCTGCCATTTTGGTGAAGTATCAATGACTTTTAACTCTACATATCGAAAACTATATCTTCTCGGGAGCTCCAAAGTTGCCGGCAGCTCGTCTATATGTACAATCTCTTCCTGAATCCATGAGCGGCTGAGCCATCCATCATACTCAGAAGACTCTGCTGCAAGTTCCGCCGGCATCTCTGCAAATTTTAATCTTAAATACAAAGGTGCATCCATAGGAGATCCTGTTTGATCAATATCAATTTTAAAGGTCCCCACTCTGTGATCTCCAAAATCTAAAATCAATTTTTCATCTCGTCTCAATCCATATTCATGAATATTCTCTATTTTCTTATCACTTTCCTGTACTCCATAGCCATTTAATTTTGTATCATCTTTTACCAAGTCCACAATGGCTGTTGGAAACACTGTCTGTTTTTTTATCTGAGGGTGATTTACCTCCGCCATACTTAACATGGCTTCATCATGGATAAACTGCACCCCACTATTAATTTGAAATGTAAATGCCATGAACGTTTCCTCCTATTTCATCTGTCCGATTCCGTGTTTTCTTTGCAGCTTCAACATACAAGATCCTGCCACTGCACTGATGATTACAATACCAGCAAAACCATACATCGTAATTTGGATTCTTTCCGGCGCCACCAACATAGGTGTGATCAGTGCAAAAAGTCCGCAGCAAAATCTTGAAAAGCCATTGATGAATCCCTGCATAGAAGCTCTTGATGACACTGGAAACGATTCCTGTGTCCACACTTTATAGATAGACTCTCCAGCAAACTGATTTCCAATATTATAGCAGGCAATCATGATTACGATCATAAATACAGAACCGCCTCCTAAAGCGATACCAATCATCGCCGCCGCTTGAATCACAATTCCTACATAGAAAAATTTATTTCTATGCTTGCTTCCTGCTGCCGAAGCAAATAAGATACCACAGATAAGACCTGCAATGTTTAAGATGATACCGCATCCTGTTGCCAATGACTGTGATGCATTTGCTTTCACTAAAATATAAGTCTGAAACTGTCCAAAAGTATTTGCCAACAAATTCCAACAAATGTAAAAAATCATGATACATGCAAAAAAGGAAAGATACTTTTTGCTTTCTGCACCTTTAAAAAGTCTTGTAAAAGAAATTTCTTCCGAAATACCGGCGCCTTCAGCAGCGCGATATCTATTACCTGCCTCGTGAAATTCCTTAAATTTCGGTGAAAATGTTCTCCATAAAAATGCTACTGCCGCAAAACCGGCAAGAATGCCAAACACAATTCTGGCGCCCAAAGCACCTTCTGTTTTTGAAACAATAAACGCCATAAGATAAGATGCTAAAACACCAATCTGCCAGAATACCTGCGTCGAAGCTACCAGTCCTGCCGATGTTTTTTCATCTGGCGCATCATGTGAAATCACGGTTAAACTAATCGGAAGATCTGCACCTGATGCGAATCCCGCCAAAATAAGTCCTGCCAAAAGCATCGAAAAATTTCCGGATAATACACAAATTCCTGCGCCAATTGCATACAACAGATTCAGATAATTAAAAGAACGAATCAATCCTAACGCTTTTGTAATATTTCCTGCCAGCAAAGATCCTGCCGCAATAGCAAACGTCAATGCCCCTGACAAGATCCCCACCTGTACATCTGTCAATCCAAGGCCACTCTGCCATACCGTAACTGTTGCCGATAAACCGATAATGATTCCGGATCCCAGCATGGACCCGATACCCGCTGCCACAACCAGTGGCATATACTGTTTTTTGTTTACTTTTTCATTCATTGTCATTTTACCTCTTTTCTTCTAGTTTCTAAATCTTTTTGAATCTGCGGAAATTGCTGATCTAATTTATAAAAATGCATTGTCACAATAGAGCAAACCAACAGAATCATCGGAATATAAAGATACATCGCCTTGATAGCTATAAGTGCCTCTGTCGTCTGTACCACAGCTGTTGAATCATATGCTCCCCACGCCAGAAGCAGACCCGAGATCCCGCCCGCTGCTGCCTGCGCCACTTTCCCTAGAAAACCATTTAAAGATGACAGCATTCCTGTTGCCTGAATCCCTGTTTTCCACTCTCCGTAATCCACCGGATCAGCCTGCATGGAAAAGTAAATACTTTCTTTTACTCCATATCCACAAGCAGAGATGACAGCGCCTGCCAATATGATGCCTGTGTTGTACTTTCCTAAAAAAATAACAACAAGCCCCGCCAACTGAATCATCGCAGCGCCGGAATACAGATTTCTCTTTCCCAAACGTTTTGCGAGAAATGGCACTGTCAAATTTGCAGCCATAGGAATAACCGTCATGATTGTTGCAACCATAGAGGCCATAGATGTACTTCCAATATAATATTTGTAGTAATAAACCAATGCTGATGACTGCAAAAAATAACCGGTCCACATAAACATAATGTTTATGGCAAACACCTTCCACGGAGTATTTTCCCCAAGTGACATTATCGTTTCTTTTAATGTTGCACTTTTTATGTTTTCTTGAAGATTATTTTCCCTCACAAGGAAAAATGCCAAAAAGAAACAAACGCAGCCCACAATTCCAAACATTCCCATAACAATTCGGAATCCCAAGGCTTCATTCCCTCTTCCGGTTACCTGCACAAGAGTCAGAGCAGTCGCCGACACGATAGAAGATCCTAGAAAAGCAAGAAATTTTCTCCACGTTGCCAAAACAGTCCTTTCATTCATGTCATCTGTCAAAGTCGGCAAAATCGATGCCAAAGGAATATTGACCACCGTATACATAAATGATAAAAAAATGTAAGTTGCGTAAGCATAGAGTAACTTTCCATCCGGCGAAATATCCGGCACACTAAAAGCCAAAAACGCAGCCACAGCAAATGGAACTGCCCCAAACAAGAACCAAGGTCTGCTTTTCCCCCATCTTGTTTTTGTCTTATCGATTGCAAATCCTACCAGCACATCTGTAATTGCATCAATCACCCTGCATATCATAAACATTACTGCTATGGACTTTGCTCCTAGATGTACCACATCTGTATAAAAATACAATAGGTACAACGATATTACCTGCCAGATCAAATTGCAGGCAAAGTCTCCCAGTCCATATCCCAATCTCTGCCGGTATAAAAAACTTTTGGATAACATACCCACACTTTTCTGCTGGTCCATATTGTTCACTCCTCTCATTTGTCATGTTTTATTCTGTCCTTATTATATAGAAGAGGCAAAACATTTTTAATTGGCACATTAGTCCACATAATTGACTTTTTTTGCACTCTATGTGAAAATATGAGTAATATTGAACAATCTGCAGCCCTGATACACAAATAAAAATAGAGAGGATTTTGATTTATGATCTCAAAATATGATACTTTGAAAAAAGATATCTTTCGTTTAAACGAAGACGAAGAATTTTATAAAGCCTATTACCATGCTGGTCATAGTTCTGAAGGGCTCAAAGAATTTTTATCCCAAATTGACAAAGGAGATGCCACGAGACGTCATCTCGTAATACCGGAGCTCCTTCCTGAAATTATTTCATATGAGATGAATGATGAAGAATACTTCAAAGAGGGGGACTCTAGAAATGTCTATATCAGTATGCACAATCGATATACGCCGGCGTTTCTCCATCGACATAATTTTTTTGAAATTGTATTTGTGTATCATGGGTCTTGTGCGCAAAATATCGGAGCAAACAGAAAATATTTTTCGGATGGCGATGTGATTTTTATTGCCCCTGGCGTATATCATACAATGGAAGTATTTCAAGATGATTCTATCGTGTTTAATATCCTGATCCAGCAAAAAACCTTTCATCAGATGTTCCTTCCTCTTGCCAAGGGAGATGATATTCAAAGTAAGTTTTTTAAAGAAGGGCTCTATAACCAGCACCAATTGGAATATTTAGTTTACCACACAAAAGATTCGTGGAAATCCTTTGTCTTAAAAATGTACTACGAACACTTGAATCATGATGGATTTTCTGATCAAATTCTCATCGGGATGCTGACTTATCTCAGCGCTGACACAATGAGACGATTTCAGGATACCATGGAATCTTCCTATTTTTTCATGCAAAACCGGCAGTTAGATGACTTTTTAGTATTGAATTACATTCAGGAACATATTGACACAGTAACCCTTACAGAGATTTCCAAACATTTCGGATTTTCCCTTTCTTACTGCTCTAAACTGATTAAAAATACCACCGGAATAGGATTTAATGACTGGAAAAAAGCCTTGCGGATACGCAAGGGAGAACGATTACTGGTAAACACAACTGATACCATCAGCAGTATTTCCCTTTCTCTCGGTTACGAAAACACAGAAACTTTTATCCGTATCTTCAAAAAAGAGACCGGAATGACCCCCGGTCAATATCGAAAGCAAAGCCAGCAAAATTCACAATAATCAAAAGGGATTGTGTCTCCACAATCCCTTCATTTTTTAAGAATCTTTTGAATCTTTTTCTACTAATTTGCAATTGTCTACAAGCCAGTCTGTCACTTTATCCTGTAACAGTGCTCGTTTCACTTCTTTCTTTCCAACAGCATCTTCAAGCTCTGCGGAATCTGTATAACCATACTGTGTTGCGTATTCTTCCAAACCTTTTTTGTACTCTTCATCAGAAATTTTTAAGTTTTCTTTCTCTGCAATCAAATCCACTGCATATTCCTGTTTGATAATGTTCTCTGCCATGACCTCAGAAGTAACACCAAATGCCTGCTCTAAGAATGTATCAACATCATCCATTCCATACATAGAAGCAATCGAACCGTACTGTGTTGTAATATTATCGATTGTCTCCTGCTTTTTGTCTTTTGGATATTTTTCAACTGTACACTGTTCCATCAAAGCATCCCATACGTTCTGCTGTTGCTCAGACTCTGCTGCCTGCTTATTGGAAGTCTCCAAATCTTCTTTTACTTCTTTTTTGTAATCTTCAATTGTCTTTGCGGATTCAGAAAGCTCTGCTACCAATTCATCTGTCAACTCCGGAACAATCACTTCTGAAATCTTGTCCAATGTAACGGTAAATACAACTGCCTGTCCAGCCAAGTCTTCACTTTGATAATCCTCTGGAAATGTCAGATTCAGATCAAATGTCTCTCCGATATTGTGTCCGACAATGCCATCTTCAAACCCGTCAATAAATGATCCTGAACCAAGCTCAAGCTGTTGATCCTGTGCTGTTCCTCCATCGAATGCAACACCGTCTTTCTTTCCTTCATAATCGATAGTAACCACGTCACCCTCCTGTGCCGGGCGGTCTGTAATATCATTCTGTGTACTCTTTGTCTGAAGCGTAGAATTAATGCTGTCTTCCACATCAGTGTCCGTAACCTCTACCGGATCCACTTTTTCTACTTCCAATCCTTTATATTGTTTAATTGTAATCTTATCGTTAGAAATTCCTTTATTCCCACATCCGGTCATTACTACCACTGTGCATATTCCAACCAATGCTGCTATAATTTTCTTTTTCATGACTCTCTCCTATTTGTTTGTTTTCAGTATCTTATTAAATATAGCACATTTGCCATTTGTTGAAAAGACTTTCTATTACTATTTCACAAATTTTTCACACATTTTTCACTATAAATCGTAATTATCCTCTGTTTTTCTCCCTGTGCTCTTTACACTTTCACTTGCACTTCTTTCCAAACAATGATACAATATTATTTGTGTAAAAGCGGATTATTTACATAGAATTACATATTGGGAGGTTTGTCGTGAGTCCAATTACCATAACACTGCTCGTTATTTTAGTAGTTCTGATTATTGTTTTAGCCGTATTGTATTTCTTCGGAAAAAAAGCGGAGAAGAAACAGGCAGAACAGCAACAGCAGCTCGAAGCAGCCGCACAGAATGTGACTATGCTTGTCATTGACAAAAAGCGTATGAAGCTAAAAGAAGCCGGTTTTCCAGCTGTTGTAATCGATAACACACCGAAGTATCTTCGCAGAGCAAAAGTTGCTGTCGTAAAAGCGAAGGTCGGTCCAAAAGTAATGACTTTAATGTGTGACGAAAAAGTATTTCCACTTATCCCTGTGAAAAAAGAAGTAAGAGCTGTTGTAAGCGGAATCTACATTACAGGTGTAAAGGGACTTAGAGGTCCTCTTGAGACTCCGGTCAAAAAGAAAAAAGGACTTTTTGCAAGATTTAAAAAATAGCATTTAAAAGGAACTGCGCATGCAGTTCCTTTTAAAATTTCATCTGTTCGTATATAGAAAACTCTTTTGACCCTTTCGGTTTTACATTGATTCGTATCGTGCATTCCGCAAGTGGTTCATAATTCACATCCAACGCATACTCCACCTTGATGTTAATATTGTCTTCCTTTTCATCAATCTTAATATTTCTTGTAAAAATCCCAAGATTCAACTGGCCATACGGTGTCTCATAATAAGAGCGGTTCTTCCGCTTTGTATCAAAAATCATATGTGCATTGGAAACGCCTCGTTTGAGCACTTCAAGACTATCTTCTCCTTTTATTTTGATCTGAGTCTTCGTAACTCCCGGCACACCCTCTGATACCTCCTCAAATAAGAGATAGTGTTTCCCATTTTTAAAGAAGTAATTACCAGTACTAATCGTCTCAATTGGTTCATCATTATTCTCCATCTCATTTACGTCTACCTGTAATCCTGAAATATTTATCAGTACATCTTTTGTCATCTCATCACCTAATATTCTTCTATATTAATCTGTTGTGTCGTCTCAATATCATATGGGAGAATTGAGTTCGCAAATTGTTTGAACTTGTCCGCAGCATCGCTTACATAGAAGGAATATGTCGCATGCTCCCCTTCTTTTCCGGCGTTCTCCATACCGCTTTCTTTCAAAATATATTTTAAATCCATCGCAGTCTCATAGGCCGGATTCACAAGCTGAATCTTATCTCCCAGATACGCGCGGATTCTCGAACGAAGGAGCGGATAATGGGTGCACCCAAGAATTAGAGAATCTATATCGGACTCTTTCATCGACGCGAGATAATAATCAATGATCTCTTCCGTAACCTTATGCTTTGCAAATCCTTCCTCCACCAAAGGTACAAACAATGGGCAGGCTTTCCCAATAACGGAAACAGTCGGATCTAATCCTTTGATGATCTTTCCGTACATCGCACTCTGCACAGTCGCTTCCGTTCCGATCACCCCGATCTTTTTCGTCTGTGTAATCTGAAGCGCCGCTCTTGCTCCCGGCTCTACCACCCCGATAATTGGAATATCACTTTCCTCTCGAACGACATCCAAAGCCAGTGCACTCGCCGTATTGCATGCGATCACGATCGCCTTCACCCCTTTTGTCTTCAGGAAATGGATAATCTGTCTGGAATAGCGAATGATATTGTCTCTCGATTTACTTCCGTACGGCACACGTGCGGTATCCCCAAAATATACCAGATTCTCATTCGGAAGCTGACGCATGATTTCCCTTGCAACAGTAAGACCACCTACTCCGGAATCAAATACCCCTACTGGTGCTGCATTTTTATTATCTATACTCAAAACGATATTCTCCTTTTATACTATATCATCTTTTCATTTTACCCTCTCTTGTCATTCTTTTCAAGTGGAAAAAAAGAACCTTTGGAAATCCAAAAGTTCTTTTTGAAAATTTTTCTGATTAAAGTGCAAGATCTTTAGAAACTCGATATGCGTATTCCGGAATCTCTTTGTGCATCTGCAATGCTTCATTGATATCATAATCAACAAACTCGCCGTGCTGATAACCAACGACACGGTTTGTCTTTCCTTCTAACAATAAGTCAACAGCTTTTGCTCCCATGATAGATGCATATACTCTGTCTTTACATGTCGGGCTTCCTCCTCGCTGCATGTGTCCAAGAATTGTCGCTCTTGTCTCCATACCTGTTGCCT
>OLQH01002017.1_pt1 | contig 13171 bp, 13 predicted proteins | sample 1672671 | NCBI WGS metagenome assembly OLQH01 (sample SAMEA3136712, study PRJEB25190) | human gut metagenome
GACAGAACGGCGATTGATCACTTGAAAAAGTGCAGAATTATATCTGTGCAGGCAACAGGCTGGAATTTCGTTGATTCTGATTATGCTAAGGCGAAGGGGATTGCTGTATGTGCGGTGGGAGAATATTGTACCCAGGAAGTAGCAGATCATGCGATGGCACTTATGCTGGCACTTTGCAAGATGTTTCCCTATCATACAAGAAGAATAAACCAGGATAAGGCATGGGAGATTGAGAGCTTAAAAGATCGTGAGGTCCGGCGGATTGAAGGCCAGACTCTGGGGATTGTAGGATTCGGAAAGATTGGCCGGGCCGTGGCGAAAAGGGCGCAGGCCTTTGGGATGAGAGTGATTGCATATGATCCTTACATTGAGGCTAAAACCGCCAATGATATGGGGGTATTGCTGATGGATATTGACACTCTTTTGGGAAGCTCTGATATTATCACCATCCATATGAACATGACGGAAGAGAATGAATGCTTTTTCAATAAAAATACCTTTGCTAAAATGAAAAAGCATCCTTTTATCATTAATGTGGCAAGAGGGGGTATGATCAATGAGGAGGACCTGGCGGAGGCGCTGGATAAGGGGCTTGTCAGAGGCGCGGGTCTGGATGTGCTATACAGTGAATCCCCTGACCTTGCAAACAGCCAGCTCACTAACAGGGAGAATGTGATTATAACACCCCACAGTGCCTTTTATTCCGATGATTCCATCGAAGCCTGTGAGAGAATCTCAATGGAAAACATCCGTTATTATCTGGAGGGAGAAAAAGACAAGGTATTTAAACTAGTATGACAAAAAGATAAATAAATGGGCCGGGAACCATGTGTCCCCGGCCCTTGTTGCGGCAGCAGCTACTGAAGTTCCGCAATTCTTGTAACGCCTACAAAGATTTCCTGTATCTTATACCAGGTGCGGTAATCTACGATTCCGGTCTGAGGGAGACCGAAAATACTCTGGAATTCTCGGACTGCATTCTGTGTGCCCTCCCCGTAGATGCCGTCAGCAGCAATGGAAGGAATCGCAGTGTATACCTCTCCGATGGTATTAAGCTGTTCCTGCATCTGGCGTACCTTGTCTCCGCTGGCGCCGATATCCAGATTATAGCCGGGCCATGAGGCGGGAACCCCTGAAACCTCCTCTGCGGAGTTAATGTACATATTGTCGCCGTAATAGTGCCGGAGGATTTCAATGGCTGAATAATTTTGATCCCCCAGGTATTTTGAACCCCACTGACTCATCCAGTTGGGACAGGAGACCCTCTGTCCGTCGCAGTACTGTGTCAGGATAGGCTGTTTAACATTCGGCCGTGACAGATAATTGGAGAATAATTCATCTACAATATCGGAAATGCTCTTGAAAATATTTCTGCCGTACATAAATTTGTGATCATAGGCTGTGGAAGAAGTAATGGTAAAATCATACCCTTTGTTCCGATACCACTCTGTGTAAACACGATTCAGGGTAAAGGACATAATGGCCAGAACATTTGCACGTATGGTATTATCCGGCCAGGTGGCGTAGATTTCACTGGATGCAACATTTTTGATATAGTCCCTGTATCGGATATAATAGTTTGCTGCCGTTGAATCGCTGGGGGCGCCGTCGTGCACTACGACATATTCCGGGATTACAACCCTGCTCAGAACAATTTCCCCCGATTCATTGGTGGGTTTAATTTCATCCTCAGGAATCTTGGGAGGGTATTCTCCATACAGGGTATGAGCCGGAATCACGATGTTTTGAAATTGTTCTCCGGGCGCTGTGGGCTGCATGCGAACCGGAAGAAGTGCCTCGGCTTCCGGGAGAACTTCTGTGCCGGAGACGTCGATAGGCTCAAAGCCGTCAGCATTGATCTGAACTGTGTATTCCGAATAGGGCTGATACTCTGAGGGAGCCATGCTGTAATCCAGCGGAGGTGCCGGAAGCTCGATCTCAGGTGTCTGTCCGTTTGCATCTGTGGTTAATTCTTCGATAGGGCTTTCGGGATCTCCGGAGTAGGAGATAGTGACCTTTGCATTTGTGATGGGCAGATTCCGGATGGAGGACTGGACAGTTACCATAAGCCTGCCCCGATCCACCCGATTATCCTGCATAGCGCGCATATGCGAATAATTCATAAGTACCTCGCAAAATAGAACCTTCGTAATATTTTATGCAGCAGTCTTTAATATGTACCTGTGAATCACTTTTCTGGAAAAATTCAGAGAGAAACTCATATCCTTTGCCTTTTGTGGGAATCATGAGTAAGAGAGGCAGATTTTACATTTTACATTTATTTAACATGCCCAGGCTTTTGGATTTTACAAGGGATTGTTACTATCTAAATGTATTAAGTGAAGCAAACAACAAAAGGAGTAAAAGGTTATGATGAAAAAATTAGTAGCAGGACTTTTGGCAGCAACGATGACCCTTGGCATGTTGGCAGGATGCGGAGATAACACAGGGGATACCAACAGCGGCACACAGACTGAGGGTACAGACAACACAGGAGATACGGATGCAAAGGATACGTCTGGAAATAGCAATCCCATCACTGTTATTTCAAGGGAGGACGGGTCAGGCACAAGAGGAGCGTTTATTGAACTGTTTGGCGTAGAAGAGAAAGATGACAGCGGGGAAAAAGTGGACAACACCACACAGGACGCGGAAATCACCAACAGCACAAGTGTTATGATGACAAGTGTGGCTGGAAATCCTGATGCCATCGGTTATATTTCTCTGGGTTCCCTGAATGACACTGTAAAAGCATTAAAAATCGATGGGGCTGAGGCAACGGTAGACAACATTAAAAACGGTACTTACAAGATTTCCCGTCCCTTTAATATTGCTGCTAAAGAAGGCTTAAGTGAAGTGGCTCAGGACTTTGTGGACTTTATCTTAAGCAGTGAAGGACAAAAGGTAGTTGAGGATAGCGGATATATCACTGTGAACGATTCCGCAGAAGCATATGCCGGCAGCAAACCGTCAGGAAAGATTGTAGTTGCAGGATCTTCCTCCGTAACACCAGTTATGGAAGCGCTGAAGGAGGCATATTTGAAAGTGAATACCGGAGCTGAAATTGAAGTACAGCAGAGTGATTCAACAACAGGTATGCAGTCCGCGATGGATGGCATCTGCGATATCGGAATGGCTTCCAGAGAACTGAAGGACTCTGAAACAGGCGGCGGTCTGACAGCAACTCAGATTGCGCTGGACGGAATTGCAGTAATTGTAAACAAAGAAAACTCAGTAGAAGACATGACCAGTGACCAGGTAAAAGCTATTTACACAGGCGAGACAACATCCTGGGGAGATATTCAGTAATCATTTTACGGCGAAAGAGTTGTGGCAGAAACAAGAGGCCGCAGCCCTTTTTCGCGTTGAAGGAGCGTAAAACATGAAAGACATGAAAGAAACAATAATGAAAATTATCTTCCTGATATCTGCCTGCGCTTCTATACTGGCAGTGGCCCTTATCTGTATCTTCCTTTTTGCAAATGGAATTCCGGCCATAGGCAAAATCGGAGCCGGGGAATTCCTTCTGGGAAAGACCTGGAGACCGAATAATAATCTCTTCGGCATCTTCCCCATGATACTGGGCAGTATTTATGTTACGGCAGGAGCAATTATCGCAGGCGTTCCCATCGGAATTCTGACAGCAATTTTTATGGCAAAGTTCTGTCCAAAATGGATGTACCGGTTTATGAAGCCTGCTGTGGACCTGCTGGCGGGAATCCCCTCAGTTGTCTATGGCTTTTTCGGGCTGGTAGTAATGGTCCCTCTTGTGCGGCAGTTCTGCAGAGCATTTGAGCTGAATGGCAACGGCAGCAGTATATTTACGGCATCTCTTCTTTTGGGAATTATGATTCTCCCCACAGTGATCGGCGTTTCAGAGGCGGCAATCCGGGCAGTGCCGGATCAATATTATGAAGGGGCGCTTGCCCTGGGGGCAACTCATGAAAGAAGTGTATTTTTTACAGTGCTTCCGGCAGCTAAGTCAGGCATTATGGCCGCAGTGGTACTCGGGGTTGGAAGAGCGATCGGAGAAACTATGGCGGTGATTATGATTGCTGGCAATCAGCCGCGTATGCCCAAGGGACTCTTCGAAGGGGTCAGAACCCTGACTGCTAATATTGTTTTAGAAATGGGGTATGCGGCGGATCTCCACAGAGAAGCGCTCATTGCAACAGCAGTGGTACTCTTTGTGTTTATCCTGATTATCAATCTATTATTCTCGTTACTTAAAAGGAGGCAGAAATAATGCAGGCAATGAATAAGCAAACCTGGAAGCAAAAAGTAAAAGCCTATGGGAGCAGCCCTTTGTCCCTGTTTCTGCTGATTATAGTGACACTGGCGTCTCTGATTACGGTATGTGCTCTTCTATTTCTCATTGGATACATTATGATAAAGGGGATTCCGAACCTGACGCCGTCTCTTTTTGCATGGACATATAATACGGAGAATGTTTCACTGCTTCCTGCTCTTATCAATACCATACTTATGACACTGTTATCCCTGCTAATTGCAGGCCCCCTGGCAATTTTTGCTGCGATCTATCTGGTAGAGTATGCCAAGCGGGGCAATAAATTAGTAGAAATTGTGCGTGTGACGGCTGAGACTCTGACGGGAATTCCTTCTATTGTATACGGTCTTTTCGGCCTGCTGTTTTTTGTGACAACACTGAAATGGGGATTTTCCCTTCTTGCGGGCGCATTTACCCTCGCAATTATGATTTTGCCGGTAATTATGAGAACCACAGAGGAGGCGCTGGGCGCTGTGCCTGATACGTTTCGGGAAGGGAGCTTTGGGCTGGGGGCCGGACGTCTCAGAACAGTCTTTGTAGTGGTCCTTCCGTCCGCTGTCCCCGGAATCCTTTCCGGAGTAATTCTGGCTATCGGAAGAATTGTGGGGGAGACAGCAGCCCTTATGTATACGGCGGGAACGGTAGCTGAAGTGCCAAACAGCATCCTGTCTTCCACGAGAACTCTGTCTGTGCATATGTATGCCTTGTCCAGTGAAGGCCTCTATACCGATCAGGCGTATGCCACTGCGGTGGTTCTCCTTATTATTGTACTGCTGATTAACTGGCTGTCTGGTGCTCTGGCCAAAAAAGTGAAGAAAGGATAAAGACATGGATAAGTTTACGATTTCAAATCTGGATTTATATTATGATGATTTTCATGCCCTGAAGGATGTAAATCTGAATCTGCCGCCCAACGAAATAACCGCCTTTATCGGCCCCTCCGGCTGCGGAAAATCAACCTTATTAAAATCTCTGAACCGGATGAATGATCTGGTGGAGGGATGCAGAATCACAGGAAAGGTGCTGCTGGACGGGGAGGATATTTACGGGGATATGAATGTGAATCATCTGCGCAAAAGAGTGGGCATGGTGTTTCAGAAGCCGAATCCATTCCCTATGAGCATCTATGACAATATTGCATACGGTCCCAGAACCCACGGAATTCATTCCAGGGCAAAGCTGGACGATATTGTAGAAAAGTCTCTTAGAGATGCCGCCATCTGGGAGGAAGTGAAAGACCGGCTGAAATTAAGCGCCCTGGGCATGTCCGGAGGGCAGCAGCAGCGTCTCTGTATCGCCAGGGCGCTGGCGGTAGAGCCGGAGGTGCTCCTGATGGATGAACCTACCTCGGCGCTGGATCCTATCTCGACCTCAAAAATCGAAGATCTTGCGATAGAATTGAAAAAAGATTATACTATTATTATGGTTACGCACAATATGCAGCAGGCGGCCCGTATTTCTGACAAAACAGTATTCTTCCTTTTGGGAGAGGTTATTGAGTATGGGGAGACAGAGCAGGTATTTTCTGTTCCTAATAACAAGAAAACAGAGGACTATATTACCGGGAGGTTTGGATAATGAGAATCAGGTTCGAACAGCAGCTTGAACAGCTGAATATTGAATTAATCAAGATGGGCGCCCTGTGTGAATCAGCCATTAATAAGGCAAATGAAGCGCTGCTCAATGTGGATAAAAATGAAGAGTGCGTGGCAGAGGTTATGGGGATTGAGGATGAAATCAATCAGAAGGAACGGGACATAGAAGCCCTGTGTATGAAGCTGCTTCTGCAGCAGCAGCCAGTTGCCCGGGATCTGAGACAGATTTCTTCTGCGCTGAAGATGATTTCTGATATGGAGCGCATTGGAGATCAGGCGGCTGATATTGCAGAGATTTCCAAATATGTTCAGGTGCGCCAAAATGCCAGCAAGATTCATATTGGAGACATGGCTAAGGCGACTACTAAAATGGTTACGGAGAGCATTGATTCCTATGTAAACCGAGACCTGAAAATGGCTCAGGAGGTTGTCAGGTATGATGACGTGGTGGATGATCTGTTTCAGGAGGTAAAAAGTGAGCTGATTGAACTGGTTGTAAAAGACAGCCAGAATGGAGAGTTTTATTTTGATCTTATCATGGTTGCCAAGTATTTTGAACGAATCGGTGATCATGCAGAAAATATTGCCCAGTGGGTAGAATTTTCAATTACCGGAAAGCATGAGTTTTAGATAATAAGGATAGGATGGAGGAACGTATGATTTATTTGGTAGAAGATGATGACAGCATACGGGAACTGGTGATTTACACGCTGCACAGCACAGGGTTTGAAGCTGTGGGATTTATGTGTGCAAAGGACTTTTGGAAGGGAATAGAAAAGCAGATGCCGGCCCTGGTTTTGCTGGATATTATGCTGCCGGATGAGGACGGTCTTCAGATCCTGAAGAAGCTCCGGGGAAATACTTCTACAAAGAAGGTTCCTGTAATTATGCTCACAGCAAAAGGCACGGAATATGATAAAGTGGTAGGGCTGGACAGCGGTGCGGATGACTATATTCCCAAGCCTTTTGGCATGATGGAGCTTGTATCCCGGATAAAAGCAGTCCTGCGCCGCACGGAGCCGGTGAAGGATGAAAACGTATTTGAAGCCGGCAGCATATCTGTGGATATTGACAAGCACCTGGTTATGGCTGACGGAAAAGAGGTTACACTTACCCTGAAAGAATTTGAACTGCTCTGTTACCTGCTGAAAAACAAAGGGTTTGTGCTGTCCCGGGATAAGATTCTTTCCCGTATCTGGGGATATGACATTGATGTGGAGACACGTACGGTGGATGTACATATCCGTACTCTTCGGCAGAAGCTGGGCGGCTGCGGAGAAATGATAGAGACTGTCCGGGGTGTGGGATACCGGATAGGAGGAACCAGATAATGAGAAAAAAAATCTTTGGGAATATGTGTGTGATCTCTATACTGGCTATCTTAGTCACTTCTATCTTCGTTGTGGGTGTATTTTACGGGGATTTTGTAGAGAAGATGAAGAGCGAAGTGGAGACAGAGGCAGGATATATCAAAACTGCCGTGGAACAGATGGGAGAGGAGTATCTTGATGAGATCCTCAGCCAGCCGGAGGTAAACAGAAGAAACCGTATCACCCTGGTAAATAGTGATGGCACGGTTATTTTTGATAGTTATTATAATCCCCAGTCCCTGGAAAACCACAGGAAGCGCCCCGAGATTCAGGCTGCTCTGACAGAGGGGACAGGGAGGTGCAGCAGGGTATCAGATACCCTGCAGCAGGAGACGTATTATTATGCCCTGAAGCTGGACAACGGTATGGTACTTCGGGTGGCGAATACCAGCAGCAGTGTATATGCCAGCCTCCTGCGGGTTATTCCCCTGGTTCTTCTCATCTGTGTTATAGTATCTGCAATTACCATGCTGATAGCTACCCGCCAGACGAAAAAGATTGTACAGCCTATCAATGAACTGAATCTGAAAAAACCGGAAGAGAATGATACTTACGATGAGCTGGCACCTTTGCTGGGCAGACTGGAAAAGCAAAACAAGACCATTAAGCTTCAAATTGAGGAACTGAAGGTGAAACAAAGAGAGTTTACCGCGCTGACCGAAAATATGAGTGAAGGATTTTTGGTGATTGACCAGGATGGAAATGTACTCTCCTACAACAGCAGCGCACTGGAGCTCTTGGGGATGAAACAGGCCATCGGAGAGAAACAAAATATACTTACCTTTAACCGCAGTGTGGGACTCCAGAATGTAGTGGACGAGGCGCTGAAGGGCAATCCAAGTGAACAGGAAATACAGGTAGAGGGGAAATACTGCCAGATCATGGCGAATCCCGTGACCAGCAAAAAGCAGATCAAAGGCGCGGTTATTGTGATCATGGATGTTACAGAAAAGCAGCAGAGAGAGCAGATGCGCAGGGAATTTTCCGCAAATGTTTCACACGAGCTTAAGACGCCTCTCACATCGATCTCCGGATATGCTGAGATCATGAAAAACGGCCTGGTAAAACAGGAGGACATTCCCAGATTTGCAGAGAATATCTATAAAGAGACCGGGAGGCTAATAACCATGGTAGGTGATATTATAAAGCTGTCCCAGCTGGACGAGAACCAGGTGGCTCTGCAGAAAGAAGAGGTGGATTTGTATTCCGTGGCAAGAGAAGTTGTGGAGCGCCTGCAGACAACCGCCTCCGGCCATAGTGTCACTCTCTCCCTGCTGGGAGAATCCAGAACCGTAAACGGAGTGCGTCAGATACTGGATGAAATGATATACAATCTCTGCATCAACGGCATAATCTATAACCGGGAAGGCGGATATGTACAGGTTCGTGTAGAGGACAGAGAGGGGCATACCGTACTGGCAGTCAAAGACAACGGTATTGGCATCCCTCAGTCAGATCAGCAGCGAGTATTTGAGCGTTTTTACCGGGTAGACAAAAGCCACTCAAAACAGGTGGGAGGTACAGGGCTGGGGCTTTCCATTGTAAAACACGGGGCTATGTTTCATAGAGCCTGTATAGAGATGGACAGCATTCAGGGAAGCGGTACAGAAATCAGGATAGTTTGGTAGAGGGAAAAGGGGGGACGTGTTCTTTCTAGAAAGAACACGTCCCAAAATCGATCAGGCCTGTCCCCAAATATGGGATATGCATATTTTTTATCAAAATAGGGATATATTTATATAGTTCATGGGAGATTATTATTTTACTTATCAACCCTCAGGACGTATACTGATGGAAGAGGAGGCTTTCAAAGATGGAAAAGGGAATTATAAAAAAGCTATTTTTATCCACCTTTTATCTGAGTGCATTTACGTTCGGAGGAGGATATGTCATTATTACTTTGATGAAAAAGAAGTTTGTGGATGAATACCACTGGATGGAGGAGCAGGAGATGCTGGACCTTACTGCTCTGGCTCAGTCGGCCCCTGGGGCGATTGCGGTGAACGGGTCTCTTATAGTAGGATTTAGAATCGCAGGTTTTAGAGGGGCTCTGGCCGCAGTAGCAGGGACAGTACTGCCTCCGTTTTTTGTGTTGTCGATCGTTTCCATGTTTTATGCGGCATTCCGGGATAATAAGATGGTTAGTCTGGTTCTGGAAGGAATGCAGGCGGGAGTCGCAGCGGTAATAGCAGATGTGGTTATCGATTTGGGCGCCAAGATTACGGGGGAGAAGAATGTGGTATCTCTGCTGATTATGGTAGGGGCTTTCCTTTGTGCTTATGTGTTTCATATAAATGTGATTATTATCATACTGGTATGTGTGGGGATTGGGACCATACGTGGGCTGTGGAATATGAGGAAGGATGGGACAGAATGATTTATATAAAATTATTTCTCAGTTTTCTTCAGATAGGCGCCTTCAGCATCGGCGGGGGATATGCCGCCCTTCCTCTGATACAAAGTCAGGTAGTACACATTCAGCACTGGCTCTCTGCAGGGGAGTTCACGGATCTGGTGACAATTTCACAGATGACTCCGGGCCCAATCGCCATTAATGCAGCCACATTTGTGGGCCTGCGTCTGGGCGGCTTATTGGGGGCAGTGATTGCTACACTGGGCTGTATCCTCCCATCGTGTATTATCATGTCGGTTCTGGCCTATTTTTATTTCAAATACCGGGAGCTGGAAGTACTTCAGACGATTCTGCAGGCGCTCAGGCCTGCGGTTGTGGCATTGATTGCTTCTGCTGGCCTTGGTATTTTGGTACAGGCACTTTGGAGCGACAGCAGCCGGGGGATTTCCTTTGAAACGCTGAGCCTGTCCGGAGGAGCAATCTTTGTGGTTTCCATGGTTTTGCTGAGAAAAAGAAAGATGAACCCTATAAAGGTTATGGGCATCGCCGGGGCGCTGAATGTTGTCCTCCACTATGCTGCAGTGATACTAAAATAAATGGTTTTTCATTGCAAACCGGCCGGAGGAATAGTACAATCACAGTAAGATGATTCGCGTGACACATAAGAATATGAAGTTGTAAAGGAGGATGCCAATGGAACGTTTTGTGATGGATGACTTTCAAGTACAGATATCCATAGAGACACTGTCGGAGAAGCTGCATCTGACAGAGCAGGACGATGTGGAAATGATGGGAGAAAAGCTGCAGGATGCCCTTCGGACTGCAAAGCCTAAAGCAGTGTATAAAATCTGTGAAGTGACGGAAATTGATGGGGATAAAGTAACCATAGAGGATACCGAATTCCAAAGCCCTACCCTTGCGGCCAAACTAAAAGGTGTTCACAATGTCTTTGCCTTTGTAGCAACCTGTGGTACAGAGGTGGATGAGTGGAGCCGCCGGGAGGATGACTACATTGTGAATCTTTGGCTGGATATGCTCAAGGAAATGATCCTGGTAGAGGCGCGAAAGCAGTTCCGGAATCGTTTATCCGAAAAGTACGGGATTAAAACCTTCGGCGTTATGAATCCCGGATCCGGGAACGCAGACACCTGGCCCATCAGACAGCAGGCTCAGCTGTTCTCTCTGATAGGGGATGTCAAAGAACTTACAGGTGTGGAATTGACTGGGGGAACTCTGATGTATCCTACAAAGTCAGTCTCAGGAATCATGTTCCCATCAGAGGAAGATTTTGTCAGCTGCTCCATCTGCAAGAGGGTGAATTGCCAGAACAGAAAGGCAAAATATATAGGAGCATAATAAGCAAATTACCCATTTAAACCGGAATCGTTTAAATGGGTAATTAGTTTGTCCTGATTTTTTATCTTTGTACACGGCCGCTTGTATTGCCGCCTGCAAGAGAGGTGACTTCATCGGGGGTAACCAGATTAAAATCATGCTCAATGGTATGCTTCAGACAAGAGGCAGCCGCTGCGAATTCCACGGCTTCCTGAGAAGAATAGCCGGAGATCAGAGAGTAGATAAGCCCTCCTCCAAAGCTGTCGCCACCGCCTACACGGTCCACAATGTGAATGGAATAAGTACGGGAGAAAAAGGCATTCTTACCGTCATAAAGCATGCCGCCCCAGTTGTTATCCGTAGCGGACAGGCTTCCCCGCAGTGTAATGGCAGCTTTTTTACAGCCGAACTGCCGGCAGATTTTTTGCGCTACGCCAATATACCCGTCCTTTGAAATATTACCGGTTTCAATATTAGTATTTTCAGCATGAATACCGAATACATCGGCGGCATCCTCTTCATTTGCGATGCAGACGTCTACGTATGGCAGTAATCTGCTCATGACCTCCTTTGCTTCATCTCTGGACCATAATTTTTTGCGGTAGTTTAAATCGCAGCTGACCGTCAGCCCCATTTCCTTGGCGGCTTTTACTGCCTCCTCACAGATGGCTGGCATATCGTTCCCAAGGGCAGGGGTGATCCCTGTGAAATGAAACCAGTCGGCATCCTGGAAAATGGAGTTCCAGTCATATTCGCCCTGCTTTGACAGCGCAAAGGAGGAGCCGGCGCGATCATATATTACCTTGGAGGGGCGCTGAGAGGCACCTTTTTCAACAAAATAGGTGCCAAGCCTGGGACCGCCGCGAAGAACCGATGAGGTATCTACGCCATAACGGCGCAGAGCGTTAACTGCGGACTGTCCGATCTCGTGTTCCGGCACCTTTGATACAAATTTAGCATCAAGACCAAACTGTGCCAAAGACAGTGCCACATTCGCCTCTCCTCCTGCAAAACTGACCTCAAAACGGTCTGCCTGTACAAAACGTTCATATCCGGCGGGATTTAAACGCATCATGATTTCCCCAAATGTGATTACTTTACTCATCTCTTACCTCCCAACTGCACGGCAAAAAGCGCGTGCGGCTTCTGTTATTTTTTCATATGCTCCGGTCTCTGTCCAGGAAGCGCTGACTAAATTCCCTCCGATGCCAAAACCGGCGCAGCCTGCGTTAAGATAGTCAGGTATATTCTCCGGTGTGATTCCCCCTACTCCAAGAAACTTAATATGACTCAAAGGAGCCTTTAATGCTTTGATATAGCCGGGGCCTAAATTTCCGGATGGAAATATTTTGACAAAATCTGCGCCGCATTCGTGTGCGAAGGCAGCCTCTGTGGGAGTCAGTGCCCCAGGCATGGATACAAGCCCCAGCCGTAACGTTTCCCTGATGACGGATTCCCTCGTATTTGGGGAAATAATATACTCAGCGCCGGCTTTGGCCGCCATCTGTACCTGCTCTGCAGACATAACAGTACCTGCTCCAACCCGAATGTCTTTTCCAAATTTGCGGATGACGGAAGCGATAGAAGCAGTGGTATTTTCCAGAGCATCAGGCTTACTCTGATCAAACGTAATTTCCATCATGTGAACGCCCCCCTTGTAGAGAGCTTCTGCAACGGAAACACATTTTTCCGGCTGAATACCGCGAACAATGGCAATGATTTTTTCGTTTTCAACCAATTTCAAAATTTCAGTTCTCATAAATTCCTCCTTATTGTTTTTCCAAGACTACTTTAATAGCATTTTGCCATCCCTCATATTTTTTTTCCCGCAAAGAAGGGCTCATCTGCGGATGATAAGATGTTCGGTGAATCACATGAAAAATGGATTCGTCATAGATTCCAACTGCAATTCCGCTCATATAGGCAGCGCCGATACCGGATAGTTCCTGGGTATTTGGAACCTGTACAGCTGCATTCATGAGGTCACTTTGAAACTGCATCAAATATTCATTCTGCGTGGGACCGCCGTCAACGAACAGATTTCGGATGGATAAATCTGTTTCTTTTTTTATGCAGTCCAGAACATCCCGAATCTGAAAAGCAATGCACTCTAAACCTGCCCGGACCAGCTCGGCCCGGCCGGTCTTCCTGCTCATGCCGGAAAAAAGAGCCTTTGCATCACTGTCCCAATAAGGCGCACCAAGTCCGGTAAATGCAGGGACCAGATAAG
>OLQH01002019.1_pt1 | contig 13161 bp, 16 predicted proteins | sample 1672671 | NCBI WGS metagenome assembly OLQH01 (sample SAMEA3136712, study PRJEB25190) | human gut metagenome
CAAACATTTCTACAAAATCCGAGCCTGCAAGTGAGAAAAACGGAACTCCCGCCTCTCCCGCTACTGCCTTGGCGAGGAGTGTCTTACCTGTACCCGGCGGTCCAACCAGAAGAACCCCTTTGGGAATCCTGGCGCCCACCTTTGTATACTTCTGTGGATTTTTAAGGAAATCCACTATCTCGACTAAGTCCTCTTTTTCTTCCTGAAGTCCTGCTACATTGGCAAAGGTGACTTTTTTCTCTGCGTCCACGGACATCTTGGCACGGCTCTTACCAAAGTTCATCATCTTGGCGTTGCTGCCGCCTCCTGACATCTGGCGGTTCATCATCATAATCATAAAGATTACCAGACCTCCGGTCAGCAGCAGGGGCAGAATAGATGACATGAACACATTATCCCCGGGGACATCGTACAGGGTCGGCACAATATAGGACCCTTCCAGATATTCCTCTACCTTTACCACATCGCTCACATAAAACTGTCTCTGTTCTCCTCCCTTTAATTCCAGCACTACCTGTCCTGTGGGCACTGCATTGTTGGGATGAATGGCTACTTTTGTTATATTTTGGCTGTCTACATCTTTCACAAAATCCTGATACGTATAAGAATTATTCGTTGTCACCTGATTGGTAATGAACCACCAGGCCCCGATAATCAGAACTCCAAGGACCAGATAGAATCCTAACCCTCTTGTTTGCTTATTCACTTCCTGCTCTCCTTTTCCCTAAAGTTCTACCACACCTATATATGGAAGATTTCTGTATTTCTGTGCATAATCCAGGCCGTATCCCACAACGAACTCGTCCGGGATATTGAAGCACACGTAATCCACCTGCACGTCCCGCACTCTGCGCTCCGGCTTATCCAGGAGCGTACAGAGCTTCAGGCTTTTTGGTCCTCTCTGGCGCAGAACCTCCATCAGATAGCTCAGCGTTCTTCCGGAGTCAATAATGTCCTCCACAATTAATACATCCTTGCCCTCCAGCGGCTCATCCAGATCTTTTACAATCCTCACTACTCCGCTGGATTTCGTGTCGTCACCATAGCTGGACACGGACATAAAGTCCAGGCTGACCGGTACTTTGAGTCTCTTTGCCAGTTCACAGGTGAAAAATACGCCGCCTTTCAGCACACAGATTAGATGTACGCTTCTGCCCTCGTAGTCCCTGCTGATCTGCTCTCCGATTTCCCGTATTCTTTTCTCTACTTCCTCCTCGCTGAGCAGCACGTGAACTTTTTCACTCATGTTGATTTCCTCCTTCTACCCGTACTTCTAAAACATTTTTTGTCTCTTGGGTAACTTTATAGTATTCACTGATCCGGTAACCCACCACCCACAGAATATGTGAGCCGTCCGCAAGCAGAAGAAGCTCCTCCCTTTCTCTGCGGGGCACCTTGCAGTCAATAAGGTAATCCTTTATTTTTTTCCTTCCGCCGGAGGCATTGATCACGAGATAATCTCCTGGTCTGCGCGTCCGTACGTTTAGACTATCTTCTATTTTATCATAATCAAACCATTTCGTATACTTTTTTTCCGGAATTGGCTGATTTTCGTAGGAAAACCTTCTCCAGCTCCAGGCAGGCCGGGGCGTCCCGGGAAGCTCTGCCTCTTCCTTTGCCAGCCAAAGCGCCTGGTACTCCATTTCTCCCTGGATTCTTCCGGGGAGGGAAACCCGTTTTCCAGGGCCGCTTTTTGCAAGGTCCATGAGACTTTTGATATGGTCTGCCCCTATGTCCTTCAATCCCCCCGCCAGTTCTCCCAGTGTCCTGCGAAGCACATATTGCTGAAGGATCTCTCTTTCCTGAAAAAGTTCTTTGCTGACTCTAATTCTTCCCTTTTCTTCTCTTACATATTCCTCTTTCAGTTTCCCTGCCAGCTCATCCAGATAATTATCTGCTTCCAAAAGCATCCCGGCTGTCCGGGCAATATGTGAAACTGTCTGCTCGTTAATATCATGAACCAGTACCGGCAAAACCTGATGGCGTATCTTGTTTCTTGTATAATCCAGACTCAGATTGGTACTGTCTGTAAGATACTCTATGCCTTTCTGCTCCAGATAATTCTCAATTTCTTTTCTCTCCACGCCAAGAAGAGGCCGGATAATCCGCTCCCGCACAGGTCGTATCCCGCACAGGCCCCGAATCCCACTGCCTCTGGCCAAATGATAAAGAAATGTCTCAGCCACATCGTTCTGATGGTGTGCCAAGGCCACCTTCCATTCCTCCATAAATCTCTGAAACGCATCATAGCGGGCCTTTCTCCCCGCTTCCTCCAGTGTCATATGCCCTTCCTTTGCCATTTGCTCCACCGGATAAGAATACTCTCTGCAGGGAATCTTCCACTGCCTGCAGAGCCTGTCCACGTATTTGGCATCTCTCTTTGCCTCCGATCCCCGAATCTGATGATTCACATGGACCACACCAAGCGCAAAGTCCGCCTGTTTCTGATATTCTTTTAACAGCGCAAGAAGGCATACCGAATCTGCCCCGCCGGAGACTCCTGCCACAATGCGGTCCCCTTCCTCTATCATATGATATTGCCTGATATAAGCAAATACCTTATTTTCCATCCTTTGTCTCCTACTTTTTCCAGATACCGGCCACCAGTACGGTCATATCGTCCACTGCCCGGTATTCACTATATCCCAACACCCGCTCGAGAATCCCCCGCCCCAATTCTTTGGGGGCATTTCCCCGGGTCTGCAGTATAATTTCTTTCATTACTTCTTCCTGGCGGTCCAGGGGCAGCGCGTCCAGCACCCCGTCGGTCACCATAATCAAAAAATCCCCGTCGTATAATTTCTTTGTGGTAGTTTCGAAGTCGATCTGCTGCACCAGACCCAGTCCCAGGCTGGTGGATGAAATCGCCTCTACCCAGTTGTTGCGTTTGATGAATGTTGTTGCCGCTCCGGCCTTCAGGAAATGCCCCATACCGGAATACAAATCCATCACACAGATGTCTACCGTGGAGAAATGCCCGTTTTTGCCCTGAAGAACCAGGGCTGAGTTTACCATTTTTGCAGCCGTCTCTCCTGTGAATCCCGCATCTACAAACTCCTCCAGAAGGTCCACTACCATCTCACTCTCCTGACAGGCCTCCAGACCGGAACCCATACCATCCGAAAGACACATAAAAAACTGGCCGGTATCCTCCATAGTACACATATAATTGTCCCCGGATACACTCTCTTTATCCTTGGTTATCTTGGCCGCACCATACAGTACCTTAAAATTAACATCCTCCACAAAACTGTATGTAGTAAATTCCCCGTTGATCAGAGATCGGCTGTCCTTGCGCGCCACCATAGAACATCCGCATTCCTTTGAGAGCTGTGCCGCTGCCTCATTCACCGGGATGCACTGACCTCCCCTGCTTCGAAGCCGCATAAAATACTGCTGTTTTCCATCCGGAAGCTCCAGCATCCAGATACTTTTCAGCACAATATTTTTCTTCTTCAGCCTCCGCTCCAGATCATCCTTGAATTCCGGCAGTACATCAGTCACCTCAAACATATCTCTGGACATAAGCTGCATGATCCGCGCCATCTCACTGAGCTGTTCCGCTACTGCCAGGCGGTTTTCAATAAGTTTGTTGCTCCAGACCAGGTTCTGCCGCTCCCTGGATATCATCCGGTACAGCTCGTCCCCAAGCTTTCCCTGATTCACACAGATACCCATGAGCTCTACCTTCCCCCGTCTGATTTTTTCCTCATCTCCTTCTTCCATGATTCTCAGAAGATTGTATATTCTCTGCTGGGTCTGCAGATACTGCTTCTGCCAGCACACATGGTGCAGATGGCATTTCTCGCAGAAGTTCTGTTCCACTTCTCCAATCAGTTCTTCTATTTCTCCATTGCTCAGATAATCTTTACGGTAAGGCATACCGTAAAAACTATTAGCTAAACGCTGAAAAGAGGTTGCATATCGTTCCATTTTCTCTTTCTGTGGATGCTGGTCATATACAATGGTTGCCGCACTTTTTTTCATTCCTGAAAAAATAGTTTTTGCCATGTCCCGGATAATCAGTAGCGCGCTGATTACGAGCATGGCAATAATCCATTCCTGCATCTATGATTACCTCCCCTGAATTAGCATTCGCTATCAAAGGTGTATTATAGATGTTTTTTCCTTTAATCTTTGTCAAAAACACTACTCTGTGCTTAAAAACTTTTAGACAAAATATGGTATTTACTGAGCCGGCTACTTTTCCTCTTTGAATACGATCTCATTGTTCTTAACCAATCCCAGTTTATCTCTTGCGACTTTTTCCGCGTATTCATCTGACTGCATGTATTCTTTTGTCTCTTCTATCTCTTTTGTACGCTCTTCTTCCTTCTTTATTTCTTCAGAAATCGCCACCTTTTTCGCCTCGTTGCCGGCAACCTTTTTTTTCAGAGCCGCGCCTTCGTAGAGGAGTGCCCCAAGAAGAACACACACGACAAAGGTTATACTAATCATGGCTATCCGGTTTCGGACGCCTTTTCTTTTTTTCTTTTTTGACTGCATTCTTTTTTTTGTCCGTTCTCTCATCATTTTTCTTCCTGACTTTCCTTGCTGACAAATAGTTCAATACTAAAATTTTACCTCGTGACAGTGGAAATTTCAACCTTTTTATCCATCGTGCTGTCAATTTCAGAGGTATTTTAAGGAAACCTTTTATTTTATTTAAAAAAAATGATATGTATTTTACTAATATTTCGCTGACACTGTAATGATATAAAATAACTCCCAGAAGAATGCCTGCAAGGGCGTACAGGCGTATGACACCGTCATTTTCCTCATACATTCTGGAAAACAGAAAAACACCGCCGGCCGTCCAGTACAGGATGTCTTCTATACTGATCCACAGGGCAGGGTGAGCGCAGACTCTCCGGAAAATCCGCAGTACATCATAAGCTGCCACCATCAGAACTCCTGCCCAGACAGAGCTGGCAAACAAAATAAGCTCCTGATTCATATACTCGCTCATAGGCGCTTATTTGAACAGCCGTTTCAGCAGATTCTCCCCTGCTTTCTGGCCGTGGATTCCTCCCTCAGTATAGGTCAGACTGTCTATGGTCCCCTCCAGGTCTACCTCCTGCTTTTCCAGATTCAGTCTCGTAACATGGAGGTCCTTTCCCTTGATCGTCAGCATTCCCTGCTGTGTATCTAATAAAATCTCATTCATATCGAAGGATACCACATCCCTGACGCCTGTAACATTGCCTGTCTGGCGGTTTTTCAGTATGAAACCATGGAGCATTGTCGGTTGCTTCTCATCCACAATACAGCTTCCTCCATCTATACTTTCTTCCATCATTATATGGGGGATTGGGCTGTATTAGTACTGTATATCTCTAGAGATAGCGGAACATTTTATCCGCATCTTCCTTTTTCACGGTCTCTTTTACCTCCAGTATCTCCGCTTTTACAACATTGCTTCCAAACTGGATCTCCAGGATATCTCCAGGCTTAACCTTTGTAGATGCCTTGGCTGGTTTGCCGTTTACCAGAACACGTCCCGCATCGCATGCTTCGTTGGCAACGGTACGCCTTTTAATTAACCGGGAAACTTTCAAAAATTTATCCAATCTCATTGTCTGCTCTTCCTTTCCTTTTCCGCCTTCGGGCCTGTCCGCACCAGCCCCGGGGTATATAAAAAGGGACTGACGAATCAGTCCCCTTATTCACTCAATACTTATTTTTCATTAACTAAGTCTTTTAATGCTTTTCCTGCTTTGAACTTAGGAGATTTGGAAGCTTCGATCTTCATGGTTTTTCCTGTCTGAGGATTTCTTCCTTCCCTGGCAGCTCTCTCTGATACTTCAAAAGTACCAAAACCTACTAATTGAACCTTTTCACCTTTTTTTAATTCATCAGAAACTACATCTACGAACGCTTTTAATGCCGCCTCTGCGTCTTTCTTGGATAATTCAGTTTTTTCAGCGATAGCCGCTACCAATTCAGTTTTGTTCATGAGTATTTCCTCCTATTGATTTGTCTACAATAAATTTCGATGCCATATCCCAATGCTTACTCTGCATCAGTGGCTACGCCCCAAAAACAAGCGTGAAGTTCTAATAACTCTATTGATAGTTATAACCTCTTTCCCTGTGTTTGTCAAGTTTTTTAGGCATTTTAGCGGCTCTTTCACAGCTTTTTTTCCGCGTTTTTCCGGGCTTTTTCCTCTTTCTCTCTCTTTTTTATCTCTTCCCAGGTCTGCAGCACCTCGGCAGAGGAATTGGCTGTGCCCCGGCCAAAGACATGAGGGTGGCGGCGGATCATCTTTTCACTGATTCCCTGTATCACGTCATCAATGGTGAACAGCCCCTCTTCCTCAGCGATCTGGCTGTGCATCATCACTTGAAGCAGCACATCCCCAAGTTCTTCGCAGAGGTTGTCCGCATCCTTTGTCTCCTCCAGCAGACGAATCCCCTCCACTGCCTCCTGCGCCTCTTCCAGCATACACGGAATCAGGCTCTCATGGGTCTGTTCCCTGTCCCAGGGACAGCCGTCAGGGGCCCGCAGTCTGCGGATAATTTCTCTGAAATCTTTGAATGAATATCGTTTATCCATAAAAGGCTTGTCTCCTACAGCATTTTGTCAACCATTTCCAGTACGGCTTTTCCAAGAGCCTGTGATTTTTCGTCGGCATCGGCCAGAGAGGTTCCCTTGATTCCATAATAGAACTTAACCTTTGGCTCGGTTCCGGAAGGCCGTACGCATACCCACGCATCGTCTGTGAGGTCATAGTAGAGAACATTAGAACTTGGAAGGCCGGTAGGGGTAACTTCCCCCGTCTCCAGATCTGTGATGGTATCTCTCTTATAGTCTCTCGCTGATACTACCTGATATCCACCGATTTCTGTGGGCGGCTCCTTCCTCAGTGTGTCCAGGATGGACTGGATCTTCGCCAGTCCCTCGATTCCCTTTAAGGTGACGGACTGGATATCATCCTTATAATATCCATATTTCTCATACATATCTATCATGGCATCCCAGAGGGTTTTGCCCTGTGTCTTATAGTAAGCGGCAGCCTCACAAAGAGCCATGGTAGCTACAATGGCATCCTTGTCTCTGGCATAGGTTCCTATAAGGCAGCCGTAGCTCTCCTCAAAACCGAACAGATACGTTCCTCTTTTATTTTTCTCAAAGCCCAGAATCTGCTGGCCGATATATTTGAATCCTGTAAGGACTTCAATTAAACGGATATCATAATGTCTGGCAATTGCATTGGCCATATTGGTGGTAACAATGGTCTTAATCAGTGCGCCGTCATCGGGAAGGCCCTGGAGTTCTTTCTTCTGGCTAATCTCATATTCCGCCAATAGACAGCCGGACATATTTCCTGTGAGTGTGTGATATTCTCCGGTTCTGCTGTCCTTTACCCGCACGCCCAGACGGTCTGCATCAGGGTCTGTAGCCAAAACGATATCAGCATCCACTTCCTTTGCCAGCTTCAATCCCAGCTCAAAGGCTTCCTCAGCCTCCGGATTGGGATAGCTCACCGTTGGAAATTCTCCGTCCGGAAGTTCCTGCTCTTTTACCACATATACATTGTCAAAGCCCAGTTCCTTTAATACCCGTCTCACAGGAATGTTTCCGGTTCCGTGAAGAGGGCTGTACACAATCTTAAGCTCCCCGGCCATCTTTGAAATGGCATCCATATGCAGTACCTGGCTCTTCAGCTCCTCCATGTATGCATCGTCTATCTCTTTGCCGATTACCTCGTAAACACCTGCTTTTATGGCTTCCTTTTCGTCCATGGTCTTTACATTACTGTAATCCGTAACCTTTTTCACTTCGTCCATAATCCCGGAGTCATGGGGAGGCGTAATCTGTGCGCCGTCCTCCCAGTATACTTTATATCCATTATATTCCGGAGGGTTATGGCTGGCTGTAATATTAATACCGGCTACACACCCCAGTTTGCGCACTGCATAAGAAAGCTCCGGAGTCGGCCGCAGGGATTCAAAAATATAAGCCTTAATTCCATTAGCAGCAAGGCAAAGGGCAGCTTCTTTCGCGAACTCCGGGGACATGCGGCGGGAATCATGGGCAATCGCCACACCTTTTCCTTTCGCCCCCACAGATTCAATATAGTTTGCCAGCCCTTGTGTGGTCTTCCTCACCACATATATATTCATGCGGTTTGTACCAGCACCAATCACCCCGCGAAGCCCTGCGGTACCAAACTCCAGATCCATATAAAAACGTTCTTTAATTTCATTTTCATCTTCAGCAATTGCTTTCAATTCTGCTTTCGTTTTATCATCGAAATACGGATTATCCAGCCATTCTTCATACAATTTTTTGTAGTCCATATTCTTGTACCTCCCTGCAATAATGTTTTTTCTATTATAGCAGATTCAGGTAATAATGCCTAGTTTTTTCCCCGCATTTTGCACATTTCATCTAAAAATCCCAGCCAAACGCCCTTCTGAGCGATAAGTGTATCCAGTTTTTCCTCGCTTTTTTGGGAGACCCAGGCCTTCTTGTGATTGTAATAATAATTGGCCAGCTTCCAGAATTTTTCAGGATATGCAAACCGCAGCCTCAGATTATCCAGCTCCATGCCGGACAAGGGTCTTTCCTTATTGTATTCCTCCAGCATAAGTGTTCCCAGTTCCTTATTCCAATTATGCTTTTCCAGAATTTTTCTCATAAACTGGTAGAGATCTGCTGTCTGGATGTCGTAATTCCACTTGTCAAAATTCGTAACCGCAATTTTCTGATTCACGAACAGTACGTTATGCTGGTTAAATTCCCCGTGGCAGATATCCCCCCTGGACATTGCATCTTTCCTAAGGGTATCATAATCAGACGCAATCAGCTGGCGGATCACTTCCTCCCCCTGAGCCAGATACCATCCCACACTCTCCAAATAGCGGAGCTCAAATCTGTTCTTCTGGCGTTTGCTGCGGATAAACTTCTGGATCTTTCTCAATTCAGCATTATGTCTCCCGTATTCCTGAAGCAGGGATTCCTTTACATAATTCTCCTCCACAGGCATGTGCATAATTTTATGTAAACTAGCCAGAGCTTTAATGCTCCTCAGTATATCCTCTTTTGCCTTTGTATCGCATTCCCTGCCCTCATACCAGCGCCTGAGATAATATGGGATATTATCCTTATCAAAGGACACCAGCTGCCCTTCCTGATTTGCGTACACAGTGTCAATCAACAGTTCGCCTGTCTCCAGCTGTCTCTGCAGAACTTCCTGCTGCACCAGCTTTTTCGCAGACCCCTGGAACTCCTTGATCAGCACAAGTCCCTGCTGGGTATTACAGATGAGGGATCCTCTCCCCCGGTATGTATTAGTCGCTGTTAAATCATACTGCTCCAATATACTTAACCCACGGTCATACACTTATGTTCATCCCCCTTTATTTTGCGTCCTTTTTATTTTATGAACCCCAGAGCGCAAAAATGCCAAAAGGGGACGTGTTCCTTTTAGAAAGAACACGTCCCCTTTTGACTTCAGGGTGTCCCATATTCAGTTTGACCTGTCCCTTTTTAGGTCTTCCCTCATTACCTGAAGAAGGAAGTCTCTCTGGTTCCTTTCTGGCTTCTCCAACACAAGTTCAAGGAGCCGGTTCAGCTCTTCCCCAATCGCCTTTCCGGGCTTCATACCGCACTGTATCAGATCCCTGCCTGTCACTGCCAGATCCTTCAGGGATACGCATTGTTTTTCTTCTATTATATGCTGGTACATCTCTTCTACTTCATCCAGACGTCTCAGCTTTTCTTCCTGCTGATAATTGCTTTGGGCCAAAGCGTCTGCCCTCTGCACTTTTAATAAGTAAGGGTACAGTTCCTCCCCGACTTTGTTCACAGCCCTGCGCACTGCGTGATATTTGGGCTGCACCCAGTAATCGTGCCATTTTACCAGTCTGCTTACTTTTGCAATGGTATCATTATCGAATTTCAGACGGCGGAGGATCTCTCCGGCAAGCTTTTCTCCCACTGCATTGTGGGTCTTAAAATGATCGATTCCTTCCTCATCTGTCGTTTTAACCATAGGCTTTCCCACATCATGAAGAAGCATCGTAAGCCTTAATATTTTTATATTTTCCACATACTCCATGGAGCGGATCACATGTTCCCCCACCGAATACTTGTGATGAGGATTATTCTGAGCTGTTTCCATCATACTGTCGAATTCCGGTAAGAACTGCTTTGTCATCCCTGTGGCAAAGGCTTCCCGCAGCAGTTCCGGATGGTCTGATACGATAAGTTTTACCAGTTCCGTCTGTATTCTCTCCGCGCTGATTGCCTTCAGGTTGGGCGCCAGAAGTTTAACCCCTTCTCTTGTTCCGGACTCTATAGAAAACCCCAGCTGAGCAGAAAACCTGACGGCCCTCAGCATGCGCAGGGCATCTTCCTGAAACCGTTCCAAAGGTTCTCCCACACAGCGGATTCTCTTTTTTTCTAAGTCTCCAATCCCATCAAAGATATCTATCAGCCCGTCCCGGTGATTATAGGCCATAGCATTTATAGTAAAATCACGGCGCTTTAAATCTTCTGTCAGACTGGGAGTAAAAGTCACCTCCAGGGGATGCCTGTTGTCTTCATATGCTCCGTCAATCCGGTAGGTTGTCACCTCAAAGCCTTCTTTTCCTATCATAACCGTCACTGTGCCGTGTACCAGCCCTGTATCTACCGTTCTTCCAAATATTTTTTTAACCTCCTCAGGCCTGGCCGAGGTGGTGATATCCCAATCATCCGGAGTTCTCCCAAGAATCGTATCCCGCACACACCCCCCCACGGCATAAGCCTCATATCCATGGCTGCTGAGTGTTTCTATGATGGATTCAACCTTTTTGGGCATATCTATCTGCATGCGTTCACCTCCTTATGAAAAACAAGGAAACAGCTATTTTCAATTTCTGTTTCCATTGAAAATAGCTGATTCCCACTCATGTGCCCGCAGGCACTTCTCTTAACTAGACGGTAAAACGGATCTCCCGTCCGGTTCTGCTGTATTTATAATATCGCACACCCGCGGCATCCATCATTCGCTTTGACCCAACGACGGAGGGGGTATCTGCATATTTGTCATTGTCATATACCACCGTTTTAATTCCTGCCTGGATAATGGCCTTGGCGCATTCATTGCACGGGAATAAGGACACATACAGCTTAGACCCTTCCAGGCTTCCCCCCCGGTAGTTCAGGATGGCATTCAGTTCACTGTGGGTAACATAGAGGTATTTTGTATCTGAGGGTTCTCCCTCCCTGTCCCATGGGAATTCGTCGTCTGAGCATCCTCTGGGAAAGCCGTTATAGCCCATGGACAATATTTTATTGTCCGCGCTGACAATGCAGCACCCCACCTGAGAATTGGGGTCCTTTGAGCGCATCCCGGCCAGTTTGGCTACCCCCATAAAATATTCATCCCACGAGATATAATCTGTTCTTTTGCCCTGCATCTTAGCCCTCCCTGCTTATTTCGTGCCAAATATACGATCCCCGGCATCTCCCAGTCCCGGCACTATGTAGCCGTGTTCATTCAGGTGATCGTCCAGGGCACCTACATAGATATCAACATCCGGATGGGTTTCCTGCAGTTTCTTTAGCCCCTCCGGCGCAGCTATAAGACAGAGAAAGCGGATATTTTTAACGCCTTTCTCCTTTAACATGGCAATGGCAGCCACAGCGGAACCGCCGGTTGCCAGCATAGGATCCACTACAAAGACCTCTCGCTCGCTGGAATCTGCCGGAAGCTTGCAGTAATACTCTACCGGTTCCAGCGTATCCGGATCCCGGTACAGACCGATGTGTCCCACCTTTGCTGCGGGTATCATGGCAAGCATCCCCTCCACCATTCCAAGTCCTGCCCTTAAAATCGGTACAACCGCCAGTTTCTTTCCCGCCAGCTCCATAGCCTTTGTCTTTGCCAGGGGAGTCTCTATCTCAATCTCCCGAAGCTTCAGATCCCGGGTTGCCTCATAGGCCATAAACATAGCTACTTCTCCAACCAGTTCCCGGAATTCCTTTGAACTGGTGCCAGACCTGCGGATAATACCAATCTTATGCTGAATTAAAGGGTGTTCCATCACCATTACCTTTGCCACAACGCTTCCTCCTTTGTCTATAGAAATGCTTATTAATTATTCCTCTTCGGATTCAATTAAGTCAATTCTCCTCTGATGTCTCTCTGCATGGGAAAATTCAGTATTTAAAAATGTATCTACAATTTTTACAGCAAGGCCCGGGCCTACTACCCTTCCGCCCAGAGCAAGAACATTGGCATCGTTATGCTGCCTGGTAGCTTCCGCACAGAAACAGTCTGTACATAGGGCCGCCCGGATTCCGGGCATCTTGTTGGCTGCGATTGAAATCCCAATCCCCGTTCCGCAGATAATAATTCCTTTCTCACATGTTCCGTCTAAGATGGCACGTCCCACTTTTCTGGCATATACAGGGTAGTCTACTGCCTCTGTACTGTCACAGCCGAAATCCTTAAAAGGGATCTCCTTCTCTTTGAGATATTTGATAATTTCCTGTTTTAATTCGTAACCTCCATGGTCACATCCTAAAGCTATCATTCTAGTATTTCCTCCTCACTTAGTTTTATTACCAGTTCCTCCATCAACCCTTTGAGTACTTCATAAAATAAACCGTACTCGATGAGCGGAGCTCCATAAAGTGCCCTCAAATCCCCGCTGTGTCCCAGAAACTCACGCACTGTATACACATGCTTTAAATTACTGTATTCCTGAAACACCTTTTCTTTCTGACTGTCTTCCATCGTCAGAAGCAGCACACCGGATCCATCTCCAATATCATCCTGTGTCAGCGGTTTTGACATATGTTTCTGTGAACCATATCCATTGCTGATTAGAATCGCCTCTGCCTTCTGATTCATAGGTTCCGGAAAAAGGACTACAAGTCCTCTGGAGTGTATGGAAATAGGGTAATCCATTTTCATAGATTTTAATACTACCTCCGCCATAGGACTCCGTGTGGTATCACTAGAATCCACGAAGATAATTTTCAGATATTGCTTCATTCGCCTTGCTCCTTACACATAAATGATTCGGTGACCGGCAGCTTTCAGCAGCCGGTTCATAATTGCCTGTCCCATCTGGGGCGTCCGGAATGATTCAGAAAATATAAACTCCACATCTGCCTCATCAAATTCCCGCAAAATGCCAAATAAATGCAGAGCAATGCTTT
>OLQH01002025.1_pt1 | contig 13127 bp, 15 predicted proteins | sample 1672671 | NCBI WGS metagenome assembly OLQH01 (sample SAMEA3136712, study PRJEB25190) | human gut metagenome
AAAAATGGAGCCATTGCTCCATAGATAATTACTCATCTATTTTGCAACGGCCCCTTCGTTATTGTGTTTATACGAAAAGGTTAATAGTGCCTGTTTTCCTATTCTCTTCCCTTCTCCCCTTTCACTGCCCTTTCCACCGCCTTCAGGAATTGCTTTACCACATAAGAAGGTTTTTCCGCATGCAGCAGTCCAAAAGGGATGGTATATCCCCAATCCACCGGCAGGATTTTCAGCAAAGGATGCACATAACGCCAGTTTTCCACAGCCATCAGCACACAGTTATTATTTTCACACTGATTGAATGCCGCCACATCATAAAAATCAAAATCCACAATCTGTATCTGAGGATGGTTCTTCCAGATATCATCCCGAAGCATATCCACATAATGGCTCCAGTCCCTGCGCATGAGCATCAGCTTCTCCCCGTACAGCTCCTGCACCGTCAAACTTTCTTTCTGTGCCAGCCTGTGATGGATCGAAACCGCACAGGAAATCGGCTCCCTGGAAAGTTCCAGGCCAGCGCACCTGCGCAGCTGCAGCATAGTTTCGTCAAAAATGCCTGCCACCACATCTATATTCTGCCCCAGATTTGCCAAGATCTCACGGGCATTTTCCGGCGTGTTGTCAAACGGAATCAGCCGAAACTTCGTATCCGGGCAATATTCCTGCAGCTTTGGCCACAGATCCACCAACACCTGCGCGGGCGTCATAGGAGACGTCCCTATCCGGATGACGTTCCCGCTTTCCTGCATCGCATTTTTCGCCCTCGTTACAGAGTCCTTACAATATTGAATGATATATTTCGCATCCTGGTACAGGGATTGCCCGGCCTTGGTCAGAACCAATCCTCGATGCGTCCGGATAAACAGCTGCAGATCCAGATTCTCTTCCAGCAGGTTGATCTGCTTAATGACAGCGGGCGGAGAAATATACAGTTTTTCCGCTGCCTTATTAAAGCTTCCCGACTCCACCACGCACAGGAAGGTTTCAAGCTGAGGGTTATACATGACGGTCACCATCCTTCCGGTCTTTTCATTTCTCGCTAACAGTGCAGACAGGAATGCCAGACGGGTCTGCACTGTTCTATTTCACGCAACAATTATCTGTATTTTTCAGTTTTTCATGAAATTTATCAGAATATATTCTATATTTTATTTTGTTTACAATGTATATGTCAACCCGCAATCGGAGATGGGGATGTATACCAAGCTACTGCTCAGCCCTCACAATCCTGTTAACCTCTACGTTCAAACACCATAACGAATGGAAACTTCCGCTCCTGCAAGATGCCGGATACAATAAAATCAGACTTACCGGAAAGCTCGGAATTCCCATATGGTATGGATATTTCCGCTTCTCCGAATCCACGTTCAGAAAGGAAGGATCTATATGGAATATGCAACGCTCAACAATGGTGTCAAAATGCCTCGCCTGGGGTATGGGGTATATCAGGTAAACAGCGAAGAATGTGAACGCTGCGTGCTGGATGCGATCAGCGTAGGCTACCGGGCGATCGATACGGCCCAGTCCTATGGAAACGAGGAGGCTGTAGGCAGAGCAATAGCCAAATGCGGCGTGCCGAGAAGCGAACTTTTCTTAACAACCAAGGTATGGATCTCCAATGCCGGATATGAAAAGGCAAAGGCTTCCATCGATAAATCCCTCAGAAATCTTCAGACCGATTATATTGATCTGCTGCTCATCCATCAGCCCTTCGGCGACTACTACGGAACCTATCGGGCCATGGAAGAAGCTTATCGGGCAGGAAAGCTTCGGGCGATCGGCGTATCTAATTTTTATCCGGATCGTCTGATCGATCTGTGCCAGTTCGTGGAAGTAACCCCGGCCGCCAATCAGGTGGAAACCCATGTGTTCCAGCAGCAGAAGGTTCCTCATGAATATATGAAGAAGTACGGCGTACAGCATGAATCCTGGGGGCCTTTCGCGGAAGGCAGAAAGGATTTCTTCTCCAATCCCGTGCTGACCGAGATCGGGGCCAAATATGGCAAGTCCTCTGCGCAGGCCGCTCTGCGGTTCCTTCTGCAGTCCGATGTGGTCGTCATCCCTAAGTCCACGCACAGGGAGCGGATGGAACAGAATCTGAACGTCTTCGATTTTACCCTGAGTGAAGAGGATATGAACGCCATCCGCGCGCTGGATGAAGGCGAGAGCCTGTTCTTCTCCCACTATGATCCCGCAACCGTGGAAATGCTGACCAACATGGGCAAAACCAGAAAGGTCTGAGAAAGGAGCCCCTTATGACAAACAGCTTATACAGGCGCCTTGGAGCGATCGGCCTTTCGCTCCTCTTCGCCTTTTCCATCACCGCCTGCGGCAATTCGGAAAGCACAGCGGCGGTTCCTTCTTCCGCTGCAGCACAGGATGAGACCGCTTCTTCCTCTGAGACGCAGGATGCAGACGCTTCTTCAGAAATACAGGGAAGTGAAACCACAGATGCGGGCGGAAGCAATATCCTGATCGCTTATTTCACCGCAGCGGAGAACAGCGGTGTGGATGCGGTGGCATCCGCCAGCTATTCGACGGTAAACGGCCAGGCCGTTGGCCGCCTTCGCGCCATCGCCGATATGATTCAGGAAAATGTGGGCGGCGATCTGTTTTCCATCCGCACTTCCACTGTATATCCTGCGGACGGCGGGGAACTCATCGAATTTGCCGCCCAGGAGCAGGATGAAAACGCCCGCCCGGAACTCACCTCCCATATTGAGAATCCGGAGCAATATGATGTCATCTTTATCGGATATCCTAACTGGTGGGCAGATATGCCCATGGCGGTATACAGCTTTTTCGACGAATATGATTTCTCCGGCAAAACCATCATCCCTTTTAATGTCCACAATGGCAGCCGGTTTTCACGCACCATCCAAACCATCCAGGAACTGGAGCCGGACGCAGAGGTGATCGAGGACGGCTTCACCATCAACGAACGGGATGTGCCGGACGCAGCAGCAGATGTGGCCTCCTGGCTGGAGGGGCTGGGATATTGATGGAAAGGAGGGAAGCAAGATGAAAAAACTGCATCTCCTTTTCCTCTCCGCCCTGTGTGTCTTCCTCTTGTTCCTCGGAGGCTGTTCCCAGGCTGATGGAGAGCGCGCTTCCATGGAAGAAAAAACTTCCGTGGAAGAAAAAGCTTCTATGGAAGAAGAAACTTCCATGGAAGAAGAAATATCCGCTGCACCTTCTACACAGGCCCCCGTTCAAACCGCTGTGCCTTCCTCCTCTGCCGCCGTCATAGAGGGAGATGAGGAAACGCCCTCTTCGGAGCGTTCTGAGGCCGTGCCTACCGGGCTGGTCGCAGAGCAAATCCTGGAAGGGGAGACCGGCACGATCCATTACAGCTATTATCTGCCGGAAGACTATGACGGGGCCCGGACCTATCCCCTGGTGATGGTGATGCCCGGATACGACATGATGTGGTTCGGCGAAGATTCTTCCGGTTCCAATCTGAACTGGCGCGGATTTCTTAACTGGACGAAGCTGGAGGAAGATCTGATCGTTGTTTCCGCTCAACTTACCGACTGGGGAGAGACTTCCGCCATGCAGGCCATCGAACTGACGGAATATTTTCTGGAACACTTCTCCGTAGATCCGGCTCGGGTCTATGCGGCCGGTTACTCTGCAGGGGGCGAAACCATGTCCCAGGCAGTATCCATGCGGCCGGATCTGTATGCCGCCTATCTGCATGGGGCTTCTCAATGGGACGGCGACTATGCTCCCATCGCCCAAAATGGCGTGGCCGTCTATATCTTCATGGCCGAAAACGATGAGTATTATGGTTCCGAACGGGCCCGGGATGCATACGAACAGCTTCATGAAGCATACTTGAATGAAGGTTGGGATGAGGCGTCAATCAGCCAGGTGCTGCAGGTGGAGATTCCGGATAACAGTTACTTCAATGAGCGCGGGATTACCGGCAATTATCATGGCGGCGGAAATGTGCTGTTCGATGATACATCCATTCTGGACTGGATCCTTTCCCATAGCAAAACGTGACCGTTCAATCCGGCCTGTCCGGGCGGTTGCGGCAAAGCAAGCCATCTATCCTATAATTTTATTATCAGATAAGTGAGGAAAATCATGAAAGTATTATTAGTAAACGGCAGCCCGCACAGGGAGGGATGCACCTACACGGCCCTCTGCGAGGTTTCTGACACACTCAACCAAAACGGCATCGACACAGATGTATTCTGGATAGGCAACCGGCCGATCTGTGGCTGTATCGCCTGCCATCAGTGCACAGGCCGAAACCGCTGTGTGCTTAACGATACCGTCAATGAATTTCTGGATATTGCCGGGGATTATGACGGCTTCGTATTCGGTTCCCCGGTACATTGGGGCGGCGCTTCCGGCGCCATCACCTCTTTTTTGGATCGCGCCTTTTATGCGGATTTAAACGGAGGCGGGAACCGGTTTTATCTGAAACCCGCCGCCCTGGCCATCTCCGCCAGGCGTGCCGGGACCACTGCTACCTGGGATCAACTGAACAAATATTTCGGCCTGATGCAGATGCCCATCATCACTTCCAGGTACTGGAATATGGTGCACGGAACCACTCCGGAAGAGGTAAAGCAGGACCTGGAAGGCATACAGACTATGCGCGTTCTCGGACAAAATATGGCCTATTTCCTGAAATGCATGGAAGTGGGAAAGAAATTCGGCATTCCTCTGCCTCTTCAGGAACCCTTTGTGTTTACCAATTTTGTCCGCTCTTAAAATGGGTAGTTTTATCCCCATTCCGCTCAAATGCAGTTACCTCCAGGTAAACTCCTTGGGTAATCCCATATATCCCCACCGCAAAAGCCGCCCGCATCTGCCGGGCGGCTATCAAAAACACAGGAGGACTCCACAATGAAGCCCACAACGATCATCAAGTGTATCACCGATCTCGCCATGACCATCCTGCTGATGCTGCTCATGGCTTTTGAACTGGTTGGCAGAACAGCACATGAATGGCTCGGAGCAGCCCTGTTCCTGCTGTTCATTCTGCATCATGTCCTGAACAGACAGTGGATTCGCAATCTGACGAAAGGACGTTATACGCCTTTCCGGACGCTCCAGACCATCTCTGCCGTCCTGGTGCTTCTTTCCATGCTGGCGTCCTTGCTCAGCGCGGTGCTCATTTCCAGATATGTATTTGCCTTCCTGCCCATAAACGGCGGAGCAAGTTTTGGCAGAACGCTGCACATGCTTTCCGCTTACTGGGGCTTCCTCTTCCTGTCCCTGCATCTGGGCCTGAACTGGACGGTCATGATGGGAATTGCCAAAAAGCTTCTTCCAAAGCTGCCCCGTTTTTGCACCATTTTGGCACGGCTGGCTGCTTTCTGCATCGCAGTCTATGGAATCTATGCCCTCTTCCGGAGAGATCTGCCGGATTATCTGTTCCTGCGCAGCCATTTTGTCTTCTTCGATTATGAAGAGCCCCGCCTGTTTTTCTTTCTGGATTATCTGGCCATCATGGGCCTGTTCATCTGTATCGGCTACCTCTGCGGGAAAGGCGCACAGCAGATTAAACCCGGCAGTTCGAGGCGATAATATCCTGCAGGGATACATGTTCGTTCCGATATCTGGCTGTTGGATTTTTTTCCGGGCAATTCAGCCCAATCACTTTCTGCGAGCAGTGATGCGCACAGGCCAGGCAGGTCTGACAGCTTCCAGGCGTAAAGACTGCCTTTCCGCCCTCTATATGAATGCTGCCTGAAGGGCAGACCCGGGTACAGATGCCACAGCCAATGCACCCTTCCCCTATCCGGATCAGATGCTGCCAGGCATCCGTCGGAAGCTTAGCCTGATTGGCCAGGAACTGACGATGCGCCGCCCTGTCCTCATCCGTCACCTCGGAAATGCCGTGTTTGCGTCCATCGATCTCTTCTTTGATCTTCTCCAGCTGCTCTTCCACCTTTTTATCAATCTTCTGCTGTTCCTGCATGTCAAAGCTGGGAAGCCAGTTATCCACCATCATCACAACCTGAATATATGCAGGATGAATGCCGCAGGAACGGCAAAGCTGTTCGGCCAGTTCCGCCGCTCCTCCGTGCCTGTTTCCATAGGTCAGCACCATATAGAAATATTCCGTATCAAACGTGGCCTTTTCAAGAAATTCCCGCACCATCCCGGGCACCTCATGCCCGTAGACCGGACAGACGATCCCGATGCGATCCGCCTTGAAAGACAGATTGCCGCCGCTTAGCGCCTGCGGTATGCTCACCAGTTCCTTCTCCAGATATCTGGCCGCATACAGACTATTCCCCGTTGCAGTAAAATAAAAAATCATAACATCCTCCAACCCGTGCCGTCACAGACGGCATCTTCCGTTATAAGGCAGCTCGTTACAATTCAGCCTTTGGCCGAATTGTAACAGCAGCTCTCACAGCGCTTCCATCCTGCCCGCCACCTCATCGATGATGCTCATCGCGTTCAGGCTGCGGGGATATCCGATATAGGGCATGCATTGTTCCACCACGCTGTACAGCTTTTCCTTATCATTTCCCACGCCCAGATTGCCTGCCGTATGGCCGCGAAGCTGATTCTCGCAGCCTCCCTGTGCCAGGATGAAGCAGAAAGTAATCATCTCCCTCTCCTGATCGTTCAGACCGTTTCGGGTATAATAATCTCCAAAGCAGTTGGCCGCAAGCCAACGGTTGATATTCCGCCTCAGAACCGGCCCATCCGTCTGCCGCTTCTCCATATCCGCGCCGAACAATGCCACCTGCTTCGCCAATCCCTTCTCAAAGCGGGTATCCTCATTCGTCGTGCCCTGGGGTTCCAACGGCAGCGCGATTCCATGCTGCTCCATGATCTGATTGGTCATTTCCAGGAAATCATACACCCTGCCTATTCCCAGATAGGCCGCCGCCTGATACAGAACCTCCTTGATCGCCACAGGGGAAATTTCCCGGTTCAGGGCCGCATGAAGCATATGGCCGAACTCGCCCTTTCCCTGGCAGCCCAACAGCACAGAAAGGATGCACAGCATTCTTTCCTTCTCCGTCAGCCTGCTTTTTTCCGGAACCTCTCCCTGTGAAAAGTTCAGCATGATTTCCGTAAATTCCGGATCCGTACGGAAGAGATCGCATTCATCCTGTCCAAACATCTCTTTGATACCTGTTTTCCAATCCTCTTTCATTTTCTGCCTCCTGTTCCTTTACCCATGGCGAATCCGCACATCCTTTCAAATGCTGCCTACAAGGCTATTGTAACAACCGGTTGTTACAATCGGTCAAGTATTTTCTGTTTCAGAGGGTGCATATAAAAAATCTGAGCGGCACAACGCAGCCCGCCGATTCAGGCTGGCAGCATTGTGCCGCTCAGATTTTTTATCTGTACCCTGCTTAAGAACCCCTTTACAGCAGCGCCATCGCGATGGTGCCCGCCGTCAGAAGCGCCAGACCGGCCGCCTGCTTCCTTCCCAGCTTTTCCCCGAATACAAAATAGGAAAATGCGACCGTCACCAGCACGCTCAGCTTATCCACAGGGGCCACGATACTGGCCGGCCCTTCCTGCAGCGCCCGGTAATAGCATAGCCAGGAAGCGCCCGTTGCCACGCCTGAAGCGCAGATGAAGATCAATTCCCGCTTGGGAATTTCCCGCAGTTCTTTCTTCTTTCCCTGGACGCCCACCATCATCCATGCCATGACAAGTACCACACAGGTGCGTATCGCTGTGCCCAGGTTGGATTCCACCCCCGTGATGCCGATTTTCCCCAGAATCGCGGTCAGGCTGGCGAAAAAGGCGGAAAGAACCGCATAGAGGAACCAGCTTCCATTTCCACCGATCACTCGCTCCTTTACATCCTTTTTTTCAATCATCAGAAAAATGCCCGCAGCGATTGCCGCAACCGCCAGGGCCTTGGGCCAGGAGATCCCTTCGTGCAGGAAAATCAGCGCCATAAGGATGGTCAGAACTGTGCTGGATTTGTCGATGGGCACCACTTTATTAATGTCTCCCAGCTGCAGCGCCTTAAAATAGCAAAGCCAGCTCGCTCCTGTCGCCGCTCCGGAAAGAAGCAAAAACAACAAGGTTTGGGGCCTGATCGATGAAATCTGATTCCAGGAACCCGCCGCCAGCACTATGATCCATGAAAAAATCAGAACCACCACCGTGCGGATGGCCGTCGCAACGGTGGAATCTGTTTTCCTGATCCCACATTTTGCCAGGATGGAAGTCACTCCTGCGAAAAATGCAGAGCCTACTGCATAGATAAGCCACATTTTCTCTTCCCTCCATTTCCCGTCTGTCCCGTCAGCGTTCCAAAGACAGGCGATAGCCCGCTCCCCAGACCGTTTCTATGATCTTGGGATTACGGGCATCCTCTTCAATCTTTTCTCTTAATCTGTTGATATGGACAGATACGGTGGCCGCATCAGATATGTAGTCGCATCCCCATATCTTCTCAAACAGCGCCTCTTTGGAAAATACAATATTGGGATTCTCCGCCAGGAACCGGAGCAGTTCAAATTCCCGGTTCGGCAGCCTGATCTCCACATCCTTCTTCCAGACTCTCCAGGTTTTGGGTTCGATGACAAGGTCACCGATCACGATCCGTTCAGGCGCATTGCCCAGGGTCCCTCCCCGGTCCGAAGTAAGTCGCGCATAGCGCTTTAAGTGAGACCGAACCCTGGCCACCAGCTGGGAAGGGTCAAAGGGCTTGGTAATATAGTCACCCGCGCCCCATCCTTTATTATCTTTGTTTCATACCCGTTACTCTCCAGATAGTCCTGTTCCAGCTGCGCAATCTTTTCATCATCTTCAGCAATCAATATCTTCGTCATCTGCATTCTCCTTAGGAAATTCTAACCGAATCACAAGGCCACCGTCATTGTACGCCGTCGCGGTTCCTCCATGGCGCTCCATGATATAGCGCACCACATACAGCCCGATCCCGCTTCCCTTCTCATTTCTTGCTTCATCGCACCTGTAAAACCGGTCAAAAATCCGTTCCCGTTTTTCTTCCGGTACCCCTTTTCCGTTATCCTTCCATTCCAGGAACACGCTATTGTGCCTCTCTTCGAGCCGAATCTGTACTTGTACAGGCTTCACCTGCGCATATTTCTCGCTGTTTTCCAGAAGATTATCCAATATTCTCCTGTTATGAAGTGACTTTTGTCAAGAGATAAATGCCGTATCCAGCAAACTTTTTCTTGACTGTCACATTTGTGTGATCTGTCAGCATCTGAAAGGAGCTCTGATTTAACAGTTCCCGGCATGTGGCCACTCTGTTATTCGTGGATTGGTTACCGACAGGCTAATGGTTCCGCCGAGAGCTCTGCGATCTAAAAACGTGGATCACCGAAGGGCCAACATAGGAGGAACGCAGATAGCTCGAACCTTACAGGGATCACAGCCCCTTACAGATACTGACAGATATTCAATTGTTTTTGTCCTGGCAGCTGGCTGCAGTTTACTGCTGATTGCTGCCTGATTACGATTTACATCCAGGACGGATGGCTGTCAGGGGCCGCGCAGCGGTGCATTTTACCCTTGACTGACAGCCGGACCTGATGTATCCCCCTTGGGGCGGATGCTGATGTTTCCTGTCATCATGCCCCAGATGAAGCATGCAAGTTCTCTTGCCACAGCTGCCACTGCCACATTCTTCTTGCCATGGCGGATCATTTTATAATACCTGCTTCGAAGCCGGGTATTCGCTTTATCGGCGTATGCAATCACCTCAGCAGGCTGTCCGCTTTGCCTTGCCCGGAGTTCTTTGGACTTATGTCCGATGGCTCCTTTACAGATGCCTTTTGCGGCTTCAATTAACAGACAACGCAGATGTGTATTTCCTGCTTTGGATATCCCAAGCCGGTTCACGTTGTCTGAACTGGAATGCTCTCCAGGTGCCAGTCCCAGGAATGCCGCATAGGTATTCCCCTTAGCGAACCGCTTAAAATCTCCGGTTTCCACAATCAGGGACAGCGCCGTATGCGTACGGATCCCCAGAAAGCAGCCCAGCTTTTTTGCATTCTCCTGATAACGGGCTTCGGAAGCGATTTCTTCAATCCTCTTATCGTAACGCTCGATTTTTGCCTCCTGTTCCTCACAGGAGGCCAGGTACTCGTCCAGCGTTTCCCGATACATCGGATCCAATTCCAGTTTCTTCAGCCAGGTGACATGCTTAATGGTCCATTTTGTCCCGCTGTACTGTTGTCCGTGCCGAAGGACAAACGCATTGATCTGCTGCTTCAGCTTCTTAAGTGCCAGCTTGTGATCATCTCTCATACGGAGATACTCTTTGACAGCATCGTCTTCGCCGGTAGGGATATAAACCGGATGGTAACCGCCGTAACACAGGCACTGTGCAATCAGACGGGCATCACGTTTATCCGTTTTGATCCGCTTCCCCTGCTGGGTAAGCATGGTTGTTGGCGCGAGTATGACACATTTGACCCCGGCGCCTGTAAGCTGGTGGTAAAGGGTATAGCCGAGGCAGCCAGCCTCATAACCGCATTCAATAGAATAATCATCGCAGAAACCGAGTTTCATCTTCAGGGATTCAATGAAGCAGATGACTTCTTTGTAGTCCGGGGCGACCTGTACTTCCCCGAAGATCCGGTCTTCTGCCCCGATCGTGGGCTCCATTGCACATAAAGTGTAATTTTTACTATGGACATCCATGCCGATTTTGATTATTCTATTCATAGGTGGCCTCCTTTTGTATGCGGTAATCCCTGTTACCATTGTTGTTGTCAAACTCCAGTATACAGGTAAATCCACGTTGCTACAAATGTGGGGTCACTTCATATTATCTAATCCTTTAGACATTGCCCAGATTCAGGTTCAATTCTTCCAGCCAGCCTGCAATCTGCACGGGACTGGAAATTCTTCTCGCTCCATATACGGCGATTCCTTCACAGGAATCCAGAAATGTCGGCATGGTTTCCTCAATATCGCTGCCGCCACTTGTACAAAAGGGAATGGCCAGCTTGCCTGTCAGGTCATAGCTTTCCAAAAAACTGTTGACCGGCGCCGGCGTAGCATGCCACCACACCGGATAGCCGATGAATACGATGTCATATTCCTCCATGTTTTCCACCGTCTTGGAAAGAGCCGGTCTCGCCTTGCTGCGGATCTGCGAGTTGGACTGCATGTATACGTTGGAATACGCCTCCTGCAAAGAAATTTCAAACAGATCCGCCCCGGTCTGTTCACGCAGTGCTTCTGCCGCCCTTTGCGTATTTCCCGAATAGGAAAAATATGCCACCAGGACTTTTTTCTCCTCCTGCGCCGCGATCTGCGCCCGAAGGGCTTCCACTTCATCCGCCCCCAGGGAGCCATCCGACAGGTTTAGGAACATGGCCGGATGGCGGTAGACATTATACCCCACAAAAGCGAGCGCGATTACCGCCGCCGCAATCACCACAGAAAGGAGCCCGCTTTTCTTTTTCATACGCTTCTCTCCTTCCGGGTGCTTTACAGGCATTCACAGAGAATGTCATAAATCTCATCTCCGTCCAGCTTACGGGGATTGCATGCGATGATATTGCTGGTATCCGCCACCTGGCGCAGCACCTTAGGCGTGATCTCCACCCTGGATTTCAATTCAGAAAGCCTGGTGGGCAGGCCGCATTCCCGGATAAAGGAAGCAAGGGCTTCCACACCTTCCTCTGCGCTGTCCAGACCGAATACTTCTTTGGCAAAGCGGGCGAATTTATCCTGCGCATCCTTTAAAATATGACGGTAATACACCGGATGGATGACCGCCAGCCCCTGACCGTGATTGCAGTCTGTATAAGCGCCGAGCTGATGCTCGATCTGGTGCGCCTGGAAATCAGTCAGGCGTCCCACCTTCAGAATGCCGTTTTCCGCCATGGCCGAATCCCACATCAGATTGCCGCGGGCCTGCATATCGTTCACATCTGTCAGAAGGCGGCGCATGTTCACGACCGTATTGCGCATGATCGCCAACGCCACATCATCCGATACATTATCCTGGTCGGAATTGCCCAAATATGTCTCCATGGCATGGCTGAGCGTATCAAACGCGCCGGAAAGCACCTGCATGGGCGAAACAGAAGCGGTGTAGAGCGGATCCAGAATCGCGAAGTCTGTGCCGTTCCCGACGATCGGCCCCTTCCACATTTTCTCTTCATAGGTGATCACCGCGCCGGAATTCATCTCCGCTCCCGTTCCGGATGCGGTCACAACAGCGCCCATCGGAATGCCTGCAGCAGGGAACTTCCCGTTAACATACTCCATCGTCCAGATATCTTCTTCCGTCATGGCCTGCGCCGATACCACCTTACAGCAGTCGATCACGCTGCCGCCTCCCACGGCCAGGATAAAGTCAACCTGACGGGCACGGGCCAGAGCAGCTCCCTCCTGCGCCTTCGCATAAGTGGGATTTGACATGATTCCCGAAAAATCCACCACTTCTTTCCCTTCCTCTTCGAGCAGGGACTTCAGCTCTTCATAAATTCCATTCTTCTTGACCGAGCCCCCGCCGTAAGCCAGCATAACGGTCTTTCCGACTTTCGGAAGTTCCTGTTTTAAGGCTTCCACCGCGATCTTTTCACCAAAATACACTTTCGTCGGATAAGAAAAAGTAAATTTGTCCATGATTTTGTTCCTCCTTGTTTTGTCTGATATTTGTTACAATTCTTGTCTGATGTTTGTTACGCTTCAGGCTTTGGCCAGATGCCGTTACAATTCAGCCAAAGCCTGAATTGTAACGATAGTTTCATTTGAATCGCAAGCTTTACTTGCTTCAGCATTCATTTCATGCTATAATGCGATTGTTTCTTCCGGTTCATGCAACCGATTATATTATCCGGTAGTAACAACCGGTCAATACCTCTACACAAATTTTTCACAAAATTTACTGGCCAAATGCAGTCGTTCAGATGCTCCAGCCCGAAGGCAGGCGCCAGGCACACATGCGCTTTGAATCCTCTCAGGCGCCCCATGTACTTTGCCAGAGCCATCTGAAAATGTCGGCACTTACGCGCCGTCCGGCTGGGCCATCTGAATGGCCGCTTTGGAGGTCTGAGGTGATATATCCAAAATAAGGAGTGATAATATGTACACAATGATGCAGGTCTGCAGGGAAACAGACATGACCTATCAGGCTTTAAAATATTACTGTAACGAAGGATTGATTCCCAATGTCAAGCGGG
>OLQH01002032.1_pt1 | contig 13088 bp, 17 predicted proteins | sample 1672671 | NCBI WGS metagenome assembly OLQH01 (sample SAMEA3136712, study PRJEB25190) | human gut metagenome
CGGCTGAGAAACGGCTTAACACATGATCTGCGAGATCCCAGCCCTTCGGTTTGGCCCCAACACCGATTTTAATCCGGTAAAAATTCTGCGTTCCCAGGTGAGAGATAATGCTTTTGATTCCATTATGTCCCCCTGCACTCCCCTTTTTCCGGATCCTGACCTGTCCGGGCTCCAGATCGATATCATCATAGATTATAATCAGCTGGGTCTCCGGATCTATCTTATAGTAATCCGCCATAGCCCTCACCGCTTCGCCGCTGAGATTCATAAATGTGAGAGGCTTGGCCACTATGACCTTCTGTCCGTCGATCACCCCTTTGCCGAACATGGCTTTATGCTTTACCCCGGATTGTGGGATATTATGCCTCTCTATCAGTTCATCCACGGTATCAAACCCTACATTATGTCTGGTCCTTTCATATTCCTTTGAGGGATTCCCCAGGCCAACAATCAGATACATAATTTTCTCCTGTCTTTTCCTTAATTGAAATATACAAATTCCTCCTCGAGGGGATCTGTCAGCTCTACCGATTTCGCCTCAAGCACAGGGCCCTCCCCATGGTAAGCGCGCACATAATCGTAGCCTACAGACGCCGTAACCTTTACCCACTGCCCCGTCTTCAGCTTGGGTGCATAGGGGCTTCTGCATACATATCCGATAAAGGTAGTATCATCCGCACAGCAGGTCATGGCCATGCGCCCCGGTACAAACATCTTAGACGGAAACTCTTTTGATTTTAATACCATGCCTGTGAACTCCACGGTCTTTCCTTTATATCTCTCCGGGTGATCCATAGCATCAATATACCAGATCCCGTAATCCTCTTCCCGGATGGAGATCACATCGGCATCCAGATCAAAAGGCATCTCATCCTCAAAAATATTTTCAATTTCCCCCTGTTCGTCCTCAAAGATGATCTCCGCGCTCTGATTCACTACCTTTACACTTCTGCGGAACGTGGCCAGAGGCAGACCCTTTTCGCAGCGGTTAAAAATTACCAGATCCGCGCCTCTTACCATTTCCATAAACAGGGATTTCATATTGTTCATATAGACCTGAAAGGTACTGGCGTCCACTGTTGTAATATGCTGGACGATGCCCCATCCCCTGGGAAGTTCCATCTCCTCCAGAGCGCTCACCGGCCACATCCCGTTGTATTCAATAACGATCCGCCCCGGTCGGCAGGCAATGTCCATGGCTGCCAGACGCTGGGGCGTCAGCTCCTGGGGTTCTTCTATTACCTCCATAACCGTATTATACTTTTTCAGCTCCCGGGGATCGTATTCCACCTCTCCCTCTTCGCAGAGAATAAGAAGTGTTGTCTCCTCCAGGGCAAAATAATCCTGTGCAATGGTAAAATTTAAAAATGTGCTCTTCCCGCTGTCCAGGAATCCAGCCATCAAATAGACAGGAACCTGAATCTCATCTATTTCATCTATTTCTGCCATTTATTTGTCTCCTATCATATTTTCAGTCCGAAAAGCTCTTCCAGCTTGTCTTCGTTGAGCTTAGAGCCGATAACGCATATCCTGCCTGTAAACTCAGGCGCACCCTCACGGATCTCATGCTCACCCGGCACCATATCAAAGTAAATCCACCGGCCATCCGTACCTGCCACCATTCCCTTGGCCCGGAGAATACTGCCGTCCTCTCTGATACCCTCTGTCTCTAGGTTCGTCAGTATGCCGCTTATCTCTTCTCTGCTGTAGGTTCTCACCGTCTCTTTGCCCCAGCTGGTGAACACATCATCTGCATGGTGGTGGTGATGATCATGACCGCAGCCGCAGTCCCCATGATCGTGATGGTCATGTCCGCAACATTCTTCCCCGTGATGGTGATGTCCGTGCCCCTGGCATTCCTCTTCATGGTGGTGTTCCCCGTGCCCCTGGCATTCCTCTCCATGATGATGATCATGTCCGCAGCATTCTTCTCCATGGGCATGGTGGTGGTCGTGCTCATGGACGTGATGTTCTTGGCACACTGGACACACTTCCTCTTCCAGCATCTCTTCCTCCAGCGACTGGGGATGCTCCATGACGTCCAGGATCTTGCTTCCCTCCAGCTGCGTAATAGGTGTTGTAATGACAGGTGATTTATCATTTATCTGACGGATTAACTCTACCGCCTTCACCACCTTATCCTGGGGCGTCTTGTCCGTTCTGCTTAATATAATAGCCCCTGCACACTGAATTTGATTATTAAAAAATTCACCGAAGTTCTTCATGTAGATCTTACATTTTGATACATCCACCATAGTGGTATAGCTGTTAAGCTGTATATCTACTTCCTCCTGCACACCCTGAACAGCTTTTATAACATCGGAAAGCTTCCCAACACCGGAAGGCTCGATCAATACACGGTCAGGGTGGTACTTTTCAATGACTTCTTTCAATGATGCCCCAAAGTCTCCCACAAGGGAGCAGCAGATGCAGCCTGAATTCATCTCTCGGATCTCAATGCCCGCCTCCTTCAGGAATCCTCCATCGATCCCTATCTCACCGAATTCATTTTCAATGAGCACTACCTGCTGGCCTGCAAATACTTCACTCAATAACTTCTTAATTAATGTTGTCTTTCCCGCTCCTAAAAATCCCGAAATAATATCAATCTTTGTCATTTTTCTACCTCTCTTTTTATTCAAGTAACGCCAAAGGGGACGAAGGTTATTACCTCCGTCCCTAAATTATGCCTTTTTATCTGCCTCACTAATCAGCCATTCATCATAAAGTTCAGTAATTTATCAATATCTTCTTTCTCATAAGCTACCAGCTCTAATTCAGGTATCTCACCGTTGGAGAAAATATTTGCCAGAGAAACATACTGGGAAAGTTTAGATTTCAGGTTGAGTCTGTCGCCTTCTCCTGTAACTAATTCCACTTTTCCGCTGCAGCTGTCGATTACTTCGAAAAATTTCTCAATATCCTTAATATTAGATACTTTCATTCCAATTTCTCCTTTCCTGTCCGATTCTATCGCTCTATTCGTTGTTATTATACCTTGTTTTTCCAGCAAATGCAAAGAGATTTTCCCCTTCTGTCAGTAGATTTTTACTGATTTTTCCACTAATTCATAGACATCTTGCCTAATATTATCAAGAGAAGGAATCTGTCTCCTTGTCTTATCTGCCAGTCCCATATCTATTTCGCCCATCAGAATCTGTTCCTTTTTATCGGCCCGGACCACAATCCGCCCCCAGGGATCCACAATCATAGAATTTCCATGGGCCGTATAATTCCACTTCTCCCCGCACTGCCCGCAGGCCAGAATATAACAGGTATTCTCAATGGCTCTGGCTCTCAGAAGAGGCTCCCAGTGGGCCTGTCCCGTAGGGTCCGTAAAGTTGGCGCACACCAGTATCACCTGCGCCTGGTGCTTTCCCATAATCCTGAAAATCTCGGGGAATCGAATATCATAGCAGATGCCAAACCCCAGCATTCCCAGCTCTGTTTTGGACAGGACCACCTGGCTGCCGCCCGCAATCTGAGCAGACTCCCGTATCATTTTTCCCCCTGCAAGCTCCACATCAAACATATGCAGTTTGCTGTATCTTCCGGCAATCTCTCCCCGGGGATCAAAGAGCAGGCTGGTATTTCTGCACTTTTCCTCTCCTGCTGCCTCTGTGATACTGCCGCAGTGGAGATAAATGTGATTCTCCCTGGCCAATTCCCGGAACAGCTCTGTCACAGGGCCCGGAACAGTCTTTCCATGGCTCCTCATGTCACGTCCGATAAAATCCACCGTCTCCGGAAGCATAACAAGATCCGCGCCCTGCCGGGCTGCCTCTCTGACTTTCCCGGCAGCCGCTTCCAGATTCCGGGACTCGTCCTCCCGGGAATCCATCTGAACCAGGGCTGCGGTCCATTTTTCTTTATTCATACGGGCACCTCCTATTAATACAAGAATACCGATACAGAAAGGGGCGGCAGTTCATATCCAAAGGAAAACTCCCTGTTATCCCAGTTTTTCTTCACAGCCTTATATACCTCCCGGGCTTTCCCATAGGAGCCCCCGAATCTGGGATCTGCACTGTTTAGTATAAGCTTATACTGCTTCCTTTTGGGGACCCCCACCCGGTAATCCGTCCTCTCTACCGGTGTAAAATTACACACAAAGAGCAGGTTGTTCCGTCCTGTTGGAGACTTTCTGATAAAGCTAAAGATACTTTTATCCGCGTCATCCGCGTTTATCCACTCAAACCCCTGGGGATTGTGATCATTTGCATAGAGAGCTGGATATTTTTTATAGAGGAGGAGCAATTCCTTTACGTAATCCTGCAGCTTTTGGTGGCTCTCCTCTGCAAGCAGATACCAATCCAGCTCACGCTCCTCGCTCCACTCCTGAAGCTGGCCGAAATCCTGGCCCATAAAGAGCAGCTTCTTGCCGGGGTGTCCGAACATATACGTGTAGCCCGCTTTCAGATTCTCAAACTTTTCCCTGGCCTCCCCGGGCATCTTATTGATCATGGAGCACTTCAGATGCACTACCTCGTCATGGGAGAGTACCAGAACATAACGCTCACTGTATGCATATGTCAGGGAAAATGTCATCTTGTAATGGTTAAACTTTCTGAAATAAGGGTCCAGCTTCATGTATTCCAGGAAATCATGCATCCATCCCATATTCCACTTCAGGCTGAATCCCAAGCCGCCGTCCTCCGGCCTGCCTGTCACCATAGGCCAGGCTGTTGATTCCTCGGCAATCATTACCGTACCTTTATATTTGCCCAGAACAACCGAATTCAAATGCCGGAAGAATTCTATGGCCTCCAGATTTTTATTCTCCCCATATTTGTTTGGAACCCACTGGCCATCCTCACGCCCGTAGTCAAGATACAGCATAGACGCCACAGCATCCACCCGGAGTCCGTCAATATGATATTCCTCCATCCAGAAGACCGCATTGGCTATGAGAAAATTCTTCACTTCATTTTTTCCATAATCAAAGACTTTTGTTCCCCAGTCCGGATGTTCTCCCTTTCTGGGATCCGCATACTCATACACAGGTGTGCCGTCAAAATCCGCCAGACCGTGTGCATCTTTCGGAAAATGGGCAGGCACCCAGTCAAGGATCACTCCTATCTTATTTTTATGCAGGTAGTTCACCAGATACTTAAAGTCCCCGGGCGTACCGTAGCGGGATGTGGGGGCATAGTATCCTGTCACCTGATACCCCCAGGAGCCGTCAAAAGGATGTTCTGCTATCCCCATAAGCTCCACGTGAGTATACCCCATCTTTTTTACATAGTCCGCCAGGGCATGGGCAAACTGCCTGTAATTGTAGAATCCCTCTTTATTCTCCTCGGTAAAAGGGTGCTTCATCCAGGAGCCCGGGTGCACTTCATAGACAGACATGGGATCTTTATCTGCGTCAAAACTTTGGCGCTTATTCATCCAGACAGAATCTCCCCATGTAAATCTGCTGATATCCGCCACTCTGGATGCATTTCCCGGACGTTTCTCAGACCAGTTGGCATAGGGATCCGCTTTGTAGAGAAGCCCGCCTTCTTTTGTTGTAATACAGTATTTGTAAAGGCTTCCCTCCTTAACGTCCGGGATAAAAAGCTCAAAGATGCCCATATTCTTTCTGCGCTTCATGGGATGCTTCTTTTCATCCCACTCATTAAACTCCCCCACCACAGCTACAGATGCCGCGTGAGGAGCCCACACTGCAAAATAAACACCTTTTTTCTTACCCTTTGTTGTCGGATGGGCGCCCAGCAGACGGTATATCTCATAATGTGTCCCTTCCCCGAACAGATACTCATCCAAATCCGAAAATCCTAATTTTTTACCCATATGCTTTCCCCTTTTACCGTTAGTTTCTTTTATTCTTTAATCCCAGGCTTACGCTCCGCCCAGCCAGGTAATGAGAACACTTCCTGCGGCTTCCACAGTAATGCCCAGACTTCCGTTCTCCACCGGGATCTCTTCCTTTGTAACCGCATTCTGATACCTTCTCTCCCCGTCAGGAACAGGTATCTTTACAGACGCTTCCTTTTCATCGTTATTTACCGCAACAATCAGTAAATCTTCCTCCCAGGTTCTGGAAAACGCATATTGCCGGTTAGTCAGTACCAGCTCCCGATACCGTCCCAGTGCAAGGCATGGATGCTCCTTATGGATACGGCCCAGGATTCTCACCCATTCCAGGATTCGGGAGTCCCTATTTTCCTCCAGCGCCTTCTCCAGTTCCACCGCGGGGCGCAGAGGACTGTCATCAGGCCCCTCTTTTTTCCCGGTAATGCCCCATTCCGAACCATAATAGACAGAGGGAATGCCGGGCAGTGTGTAGAGAAGTGTATAGACTGGATTCATATGGGCTTTGACCGTGAGTTTGCTGGCAATACGGTCTACATCATGGTTATCCACAAAGGAATAAAGCTTCATTCCCCTGTAGATACCTCCGTTTTCATCAAATTCCCTCCGGATGGTATGAGCAATCTCAAAATAATTGTGATCGTTATGCCCGGAGTACAGTCCTTTGTGCAGCTCATAATTAGTGACGCTGTGGAGCAGGCGCTGCCCGTCTCCTATATACCGGCCATAATCCCCATGGATCACCTCACCCATAAGCCAGAAATCTTCTTTTTTCTCCTGGGTTCTTCTGCGCATCTCCTCCATAAACGTAAACTCCAGGCAGTCCGCACAGTCGAGCCGTATCCCGTCGATATCAAATGTCTCAATCCAGAAGTCAATCACCCCCAGGAGATATTCTCTCACTTCCGGCTCCCACGGGTTCAGATTCACAAGCTCAAAGCAGTTTCTCCATGCCTCATAGGAGAAGCCGTCATTATAGGGATTGTTTCCCCCGAAATCAATTCCCTTATACCAAGTTTTATAGGGGGATCCCTCCCTTTTCTCCCGGATATCCCTAAAGGCAAAAAATTCTCTCCCCGTATGATTAAACACACCGTCCACAACGATCCGGATTCCCAGCTTGTGCGCCTTTTCTACAAAACACCGGAAATCTTCATTGTCCCCCAGTCTTCTGTCTACAAGCTTATAATCCTTTGTATCATACCCGTGGGTGGATGACTCAAACAGCGGCCCGATATACACAGCCGTACAGCCTATCTCCGCTATGTGGGGCAGCCACTCCATAAGCTGTGCGAATCTGTGCACGGTCTCCTGCTTTCGGTTCTCCCTGGGCGCCCCTGTCATCCCGATGGGGTACATATGATAAAATACTGCCTCTTCATACCACTTTTTATTCATTCCCTGTTACCTCCTGCCTGTCTTTTTAGTATTATGACTGATTTACTTATGAAAATATGCCATACATGAACTGATGTACAATCTCATATGTGGCCTCATTGGTTATCTCAATTCTTCCGTCAGGGGCCGCGTATTCTGCGGCCATCATAATATGATGGTTCAAAACCCCGGTAAATCCAACGGCAAACTGCCTCTGCCTGCCTCTCATATTTCCCAGCTGCGGGGCTGCATCCTCAAATATCTGTACAATTCTCTGGTAATACCTTTGAATATAAGGATAAACGGTCTGAAAGGCCTCATTCTCCCTGGCAGAATAGAACAGCGACAGCATTAACAGGTAAAACTTCCTGTTGGATGCCGTATAATCAAAGAAGGATCTGGCTACATGATACAGGGGGTCTGACAGCGAATCCCGGTGTGCGCAGGCCCCTGCAAGAGACTCCTCAATGTTCCTGTATCCTTTATCCAGCAGGCTTTCCAAAAGCCCCTTTTTACTGCCGAAATAATAATATAACGTAGGCTTCGTCACTCCCGATTTGTCCACAATCTCCTGGACCCCTACGGCGTCATAGCCTTTGGAATAAAAAAGGTCCAGGGCAACCTGCATCAGCATATCTCTGTTATCCATAGCAGCATCTCCTTTATATGATTCTATTATACCAATCGGTATAGCAGAAGTAAATAGATAGTTCATCTAATCAGTGAACGCCTTATAAATCCAGTGTTTATGCGGCTTTGAGCCGTTTTTTAACAGAGAATGATAACTGATTTAAAACAACGTAAATCATCAAAAAACATATCTAATGTCGTCAAAATGTCGTCAAAACTACTTTCATACAATGATATAATATGCTTTCGCCCCTGGCCTGTGCCGGGGGCTTTTTCCATAATATACCAGTAATAAATGCCAGTTCAATATGGTACAATTTTCTTAATTATATATGGTTTATAGTATATATAAATTAGGAGGAAGTTTGAAATGCTATGCATGAAGTATGAAGAAATCTTCAAGTTGCATTATAATCTGATTAAAAAGATTGCTTACCAAGTACTGCAAAACAATGCAGATGCCGAAGACGTGGCTATGGAGGTATTTTATAAATTAATGGAATACACCGGCAGGACAAAAAGCGATGCCCCAATTACAGATATAAAGAATTGGCTGATAATTACAACAAGGCGTACTGCCTTTGAATATAAGGAACGATTTTATAAATTTCAGACGGTGCCGTTGGATGAAAACATACATACTGGGGACAAGCCTACTGCTCAAGTGGAAATGAGAGTTTTTATCAATGATATGCTGGAGGATTTGAATAAGTACAACCCGAGGTGGTTTACTGTTATAGCCCTTCATGCATTATTGGATTTGTCATATAAACAAATAAGTCTTGCGTTTGATATTTCTTTGCCGATGGTAAAAATAGAAATTTATAGGGCCAGAAACTACATGTATCACAAAAACCATATTACATACAATGAAGCCATGAAATCCCTTGTCGTTACAGTCACGCTGGGCGCCGAGGTATTTTGCATGTTTATAAAGCTAAAATAATTGCTCCTCGGCGTTTATGCCGGGGAGTTCTCTATATTTTTATTACCAGCTCAGAATAAAGAAGGAGGTAGGCAAATGAAGGATATTAAAACTGAGAATGGTGAAATTTTTATGACGCGCGCAGAAATAGAAGCTCTGAGGGAGGAGGCGGAGCAGATCGAAAGAGAGTTGGAAGAAGATCCATTTATTGATAATATGGACCCTCCAAAAAAATTATATGAAAGGATCGTACAAGAGTTAAAGGACAGAGGTATATACCATGATTAAACATTTTAAAAGACTATTACATATTTGGCTGAGAAAGAAGCTTCTGCAGATACTGGAGCCTGTGGTATTTGAGTGCGAAGAGATAATACAGATAAAGGAAGATGCCCCGGACGAATAGCCCGGGGCTTTTCAATGCAAATACATATATGGATTTACTCCCCTTCGGGGAGGCTCCGGAACATGTGCGGCCACTTTTGCCTCTTCCTGCGTCCTGTACAGCCTAGAAGCTCTCAGACGGATGCCTTTACCATAATCATACCTAACGACGCATAAATCGCCAGATATGGACGTCACAACGGCCTGTTTAATCCGGTAGTTACTTTCCACAAAATAGCATATATCCCCCAATTTCCACTTCATGATATCAGCTCCTTTGATACCATTATATGAGAACTTATGTTCTGATACTACTGGAAAAAGGAGGGAACTGCTGGCATATAGGTTCCGGGGTCCCGGTAATATTTGTGGCAGGCTCCCGATACCCCGTGATGATAGCCTGACGCCCGGTTCTCGCTAAACCCTGGCTGAAACTTGCTGATGGACTCTATACGCCAACCCGTCAACATTAGGGGGCTTCGGACCCTCGCACCCTCCGCGGGGATGCGGCTGTTTTAGTTGCCCGGCTTTACCCGGCCGGGACGGGTGGAATAGTGTTAGCGCGATAACGCTTCGATAAGATCGGATTTTTCAATTTCGGTAAATTCGCCATTAGAATATTGTACGTATCTATATCCGCCGTTACTTCCCCTGTAGTCCTTCTGGCCGTATGCATACACGGCGCCTTCCACCGGATCACTAATATATAATTCGCCAGCTTCTCCCTTTCCATAAGCTCCAGTGTATCCGCCGACTTTCTGGGAAAAATCTATCTTCCCGTTTTTTCCGACAACAGCAACCCAGGGATTACTGAAACGCCTTGCATTAAATTCTTCATATTTTTTGATTGTTTTCATTTTATATCCTTTCTGCCCTCGTAACCTCCGGGGCGGGTGAATGATCAATCCCAAATGTGTGATTCGGCAAATGCTGCCCGCTCTTTTTCCATATCAGCGAGGACTTTTTTGTAATCCTCTCCGTTTATAATGCGTTCGAGAGCGTTTTTTCCGATTGTTGCAAGCTCATAATTTGCTCTGCGTGACTCTTTGTCTGCTATTAAGTAAGCATCCGCTACCGGGTATTTCTTTCTCAGCTCTGCTACTTCTGTAGATGGTTTTTTGACCGTCATGTAACCTCTTCCGGTATCCACCATTGTGTCGAAATCCGCGTGCCATTCGGCCCATGCATCCATGCAAGCTTCGATTTCGGAAAGACCTTCGATAGAGTCTATTTTATGCTGTCTTTCATTGGCTGCTCTTTTTTCGTTCCTTATATAATCAAGGATCGCCTGCTTGTTTTCCTTGATCATCTTCAGGTCATCGGATGCCTGAGCTTTGTTAATGTCCATGACCCTGATCACCCCGGCTTCCCGTTCCTGAATCCTGTATGTTTCTACAAGCCTTTTGATTTCTTCTTTCATGATTCTACCTCCTGTGTTTGTGTTTTTCTTACCTTGTAATTACATTATACATGATATTTCGTGTAATTAATAGTGGTAAATTGCATAAAATATCATGTATTATTTTGTGCATATTGCATGAAATATCATGTAGTTGACTGTGAATGGAATATCGTGTATAATATATAAAGGAGGTGACAAGATGCTTACTTATAGAATAGATGTGCTTGAGGCCCTAAAAGAAGCCGGTTATACAACTACCAGACTAAGAAAAGAAAAACTGCTAAATGAGAGCGCTATTCAATATTTGCGAGAGGGAAGGCCGATAGGTCCAGTTCCGTTAAACCAGGTTTGTAAATTGCTGGATATGCAGCCAGGAAATATATTAAAATATGTGGATGAAATACATGATAAATAATGTAAAAAATACATTGACATTACATGAAATATCATGTATAATATAAGTAAGTTAAGAGATTAACTTAATACCGGGCAAGCGGAGAAGGGAGGGCCACATGGACGAAGAAATGAATACTAGTGAACTGCTGGTGGAAATCACCGAAGAAAACCAAACAAGGAAAATTCTTGAAATCCTCAATGAGTGCGAAACCCTTGAGGAAGCGAAAGAAAAAATAAAAGCCTTACTTAAAAAGTAAGACCAGCAAACACCAGAGGAGGGCGGGCTTGCCACCGCTCCTCCGACATAAAATAATATGATACGTTATTTTAACCCACATTCCCTGACAGGGATGACTTATACTTATATTATAAACTAAAATCGGAAAATGTAAAGGGGCAAAATATGAAAACAAAATCAATCGGGATGAAGCTCAGAAGAGTTAGAACATACGAAACACAGGAACGTGTATTATCAGAATGGGTAGATAACTGGGAAGATGACCAGCTGGAAACCATCAAAAAGTTAAGAGCCGCTGCCACCAGAGATGACCACTCTGAGATCATGCACATGATCCAGCAATTGGAAGGATTATCCGTGAAGCGCCTGGGCGCACTGCGGAATGTGGTAAAAACCGTTTCTGACCCAGAACGGCAGCTAAAGAAAATGGAAGACGTTGAAAGCAGACGGTAGGAAGAGGAATGGGAGGATGTAAAGATGCGAATGGATGATATAGAAAGCATCCTGGATTACTATGACGACTGCAAAAGCTGAAGGAGACAGCGCACCGCTTCGGCATAGATTTCCAGACCGTTAGGAGGATTCTTATAACGTTCGGGAATTACAAGGATGAAAAAAGTCTTCTGATCCGGTCAATGCTGGATAGGGGAATGACGGTGCATGATATCTCGAATGAACTAGGCCTTTCTGCCAGTGCGGTATTTTCGTACATGCCATACCAAAAAGGCATGTATAAGATTGATGACGCCAGTAAAAACGCACAGAATATAAGGCGTTATCGAGAAAGGAATCGCGGTAACAGCCCAGGGAGATAATCCCCGGGCTTTCTTCTTATCCTGCCAGCTGCTTGATTGAATTTTCATTGATAAATGCCTTAATCTGTTCATACCCCCAGCCATAATCTACAAGGCCGCTCACCAGCATTTCTGCCGACTGGACAGCCTTTAATTCTTCTTCGCTAAAGCAGTCCCGGAGGTTCCCGTTCTTCCCGATGCCATATTCCTCGCGAAGCTGCTTTGCGTTTTTTCCAAATATAGATTTGTAAATCACATTGGTATATGTGGAATAGGCGTGTCCATGCATTCGTTCATTTTCCTGCGACAGCTGTAAAGCATTTGTAAGCGCCTGTCGTACCGCAATGCCTTTTTCCCGCTCCTTCATTTTTCCAATTAGAACTTTTTCCATTGCGTTGAACTGTTTGATATAGGCAAGTTTGAACTTCATAGCCTTTTCGCCCGTATATCCCATCACCAAAAGAGTAAAGCCATCTCGTGTCATATAATACATCGGGTTACTTTTCCCGTTAGATGCTTTGTAGGTTGTCTCATAGAATAGCGCTGAAAATTCAGCGGTACTAATATCACATTGAATGCTTCTGATGTCGGCCAGTACGTTTCTGTGCTCTTTTTCAAATGTCTCCGCTACATCCAAGCTGGTACAGGTAATGACTTCCTCTTTACTTATTTTCCTAATTTCTACTAACACAATATCCATCCTCCTGTGAATTATTTTATTGTATTAAAAAAGGGCAGTCGCTTAACTACCCTTAATTGACGGCTCAAAATTGAGCCACGAGATTTTTCAGCAGCCCTTGTTGGCTGTCACTCACCTCAAAATTGAGGGCAGTCACTTAGCTGCCCTTGTTGGCGGCGGAATTTTCCGCCACGAGAATTCAACGCCCACAAAACTGAGGGGGTTCCATACGTTAAGATACGCTCAAAACTGAGCCTATCTCCTGTTCCTATACTAACGCACCTCTGCCGTTTGTGGTGCCCATATGGCCCTCAGACGTAAAATAAAATAGTTCATTTCCAATCTTTAGCAGTTCATTACAGGCCATAGCTCCGCTGCTCTTGAGATAATACCAGCTTTTCCCCAGCAGCACCCAGCCTGTTTTCATCCAACCTGCGGCATCGAAG
>OLQH01002043.1_pt1 | contig 13058 bp, 12 predicted proteins | sample 1672671 | NCBI WGS metagenome assembly OLQH01 (sample SAMEA3136712, study PRJEB25190) | human gut metagenome
TCAAATCAGATACTGGTAAAATATTTGCCATATTCTTTCAGCTCCTTCCTTTGATGTTGAATTGTTTCTGCTATTTTTATTATACACAAAAGAGCTGTAAAATTCAACGTGATTTTTTACAGCTCTTCATGACATTTTTTACCTCTTTTTCATCTAAATACTCCGATAAAATAGTGTTTTGAATTCCGAAATTACTCTTTCCATTCTTCCTATTTTATCTCAATTCTTCATACATTTTTATTAACGCAGAAACCACTTCATCTTCTGACATCCAATGACGTTTTCCATCCAAATCTCGTTTTATAAAACCATAAGCTCTGAGTACAGCTTTATCATTTTCCATATGCGCTTTTAATAATTCTGGCGGTATTATTTTTCCATACATCTGCTTTAAAGTTAGCGAACTAAGTGATTCACGTACCTTCAAAATCTCAGCAGCTGTTTTTTTAATATTTGCAATTTGATCTTCTGTGGGATTCACCGGCCACGGGAAGTTATTATACACCAATTCCTTGGAATAGCTATACCCTTCTCCCATTTTCATACTAATAGAATCAGTCCAAAGTTCATGTACTCTTGATACCAAAATTCCAAAATGATACAACGTTGCATTCGGAATTAAATGAGCCTTATCACTTACAATGATTCCACTCTTCATAAATGCCATTGGTAAGTATTTGGATTTACTCGTGACTCTCGGAACTATAATGAAATCGCATCCTTCTGGCTGCGGTCTCTGCGCAAATAGCGTAGGATTAGCAGCATACTGGCGCGTCGTTTTTGCTTTTGATTCAAGTCTATGTTTTCTTACCTTTTCAACACGTTCCATAAGAATTTTGCTATTAGCAATATCTGCATAGTGTGCATTCACAAGCCAAATACAATATCTTTTTTTATGCCCCATAAGCTCGTTTGTTCCATAAAATGGCTTTATATATTTTTCCAAAGAAGGTTCTTTTTTTAATATTTCGTCTTTTTCACCCTCTTCCAAAATAAGATTTACTCCTCCTCTCTCCATATTTCCATTAACCATTTGAGGGACATCACAAATTGGTGTTTTTCTTGATGAAATCACAACATCCTCTGAACGTAAGGCCCAATTAATATTAAATGTTTTATAGCACGTACCATCAGCTCTATATACATACTTCTCAGTATCAACTGTATGAATTATTTTTGAGAAACCTATTACTACACAAAAAACCTGTGCAGACTGGCTAGTATCATTTGTCCATTTAAATGACTCATAAGCAAAATCCAATTTACATCCTTGTTCTTTCATTACCTTCTGTAAAATAGCAGCTTGTACACCTGAAGTAATACTATCTGTAGATATAAAGGCCGCACGACAAGTGTTTGTCATATATTTGAATGCTTTCATATACCAGCAACATACATAATCTAAATCCCATGACTGGTCTACACCATCAAATATTCTTTTTATGTCTTTTTTTTGTGGAGAATCAGGATCCATTTGTCGCGCACCAATAAATGGCGGGTTTCCCATAATATAATTAACAGAAGTATTTTTAATGACATCATTCCAATCAATAGTCAAAGCATTTCCTTCAACTATGTTCAAATTTGTTTGCAACGGAAAGAAATTTAATTTTTCTCCGATTATTTCTTCTGTCTGTTCCAACATTTGACTTTCCGCAATCCACAAAGCTGTTTTAGCTACTGTTACAGCAAAATCATTTATTTCTATTCCATAAAACTGCATAATAGAAACTTTTATATTCTGCAATGCTTGTGTATCTACTGCTAAACGTAACTGTCCAGCCATTATCTCATCGTTTAATTCTCTAATAACAGAATTTTCAAGTTTTCTTAATGAGAGATATGTTTCTGTCAGAAAATTTTCCGATCCACATGCTGGATCTAAAAACTTCATATTGGCCAATTTTTCTTGAAAAGCTTTTAAATATTTTGTCCTCCAACCATCTGATTTTGGTCGTTTTTTTATCTCTTCAAATTCTTGTCTTAAATCATCCAAAAAAAGCGGATTAATCACTTTATGAATATTGGAAATAGAAGTATAATGCATTCCTCCCGAACGCCTTGTTATCGGATTTAATGTAGCTTCGAAAACTGCACCGAAAATAGTAGGACTTATTTCAGACCAATTAAATCCCAAAGATCCTTCATCCAATATCAACCTTACCAATTCTTCTGAAAAACTTGGTATTTCAATATCAACATCTTTAAATAGCCCACCATTTACATATGGAAATGCTGCCAGTTCCTCATCAATATATTTATCTCTTTCTTCAGGCTTTTGATTTAATACTCTAAACAGTTCTTTAATTTGACTATGCCATAATTTTGCTGGAAACTGTTTCATATAATCATAAAATGCACTTTTCTTTCCAAAGAGTCCGGCATCTTCAGCATATAGACAAAATACAAATCGAACACATAACATATTTAAACTTTTCAATGTATGCGGATCATTTTTATCAGTATACCTTTCTAAAAGCGCATCATATATTTTCCCAACAAGTACACCTGCTTGCTCTGATAGTTGCTCCTCTTTTTGTATATGAGGATTTTCTCCAACCTTTAAAACGTTCAATCTGTTATACTCTAATGGCAAATCTTCTAAATTTACAATGGAAGGATCACTTCCCACATCGTTCATATCATATATATGAAAAGTACGGAAATTACATATAATAATATAACGAGGATGTTCATCCACCGGCATATTAACCATATAACGTTTTGCCTGTTCCCAAGCGGTCAAAAGTTCACCATTTGACTGCTTTATTACCTTATGTAAATCAATTTTCGCACTCTTTTGTTCTATTAAAACTTTTACATCTTTAATATAACCATCTATGAATGATGTATGATCTAACATAACTGGACGTTCAAAATCAATGTATTCTGTAGGTAAAGGTATATCAAACACATTCCCCAATAAATCTAACCAGAATTTTTGAGATTCTTGTTTCTCATTTCCTTTATCTCTCCATCTTTTCACAAATTCTTCCGCTTTTCTTTTTGTCTCATTCATAATCTTGCTACTTCCCTTTATTTATAAAAATCTTTAATATCTCTAAATTTATTTGCTCTTTCAATTATACTTTTCCTTAATGCATATGTAAAGTAAATCACTCAAAAGTAATTATATATTAGAAATAGTGATCTCTTTTATAAAAAGAGCAGTCTCTTGACCGCTCTTTCCAACTACATATATATTCTATTTTTCAACACAATTTCTTCCGCACTGTCTTTGATATTATTCATCAATCTAACCCACTTTATCTGATCCTTCCTCTTTAAGTTTTCGTTCACACCCTGTTTTTTTGCCATCCGCTTCATTAGCATTTCAACCTGCTCTCTTGCATCCCGATCAATCTGATTCAGATGTTCAGTCAGCTTTCCAGTCAATAGCAGGCACTGATACCTTGCTGGTCTATACTCTTTCAGAAACTGTTTCCGCAACATTCCGTATTTTCCATATGTCGGATCTTCTTCATTCAATGCCAAATCCGGCAAATAGTAGTCTCCATGTAGTGTATAGCCTAATCCGCTTTTCTCATCATAAATCTGTTTTTCCATCATCTTATCTCTCCATTCCTCTGTATTTTGTTTTATTTTTCTTAAGTTTCTGATTATCTATCTCGCTCTTTTTAGCACCCCATTCTAATCTTTCTCGAATGCTTCCTTTTGGCATTTGCTCCATTCGATGTTTTTCTTCCAAGGCTTTCTGATTTTGAATATCCTGCTGTACAGCAGCATCTACAGTATCTTTTCCCATTACACGCACCACACGATCATATCTTTCAGAAACGCCCTGTAAAATTTCCTTTTCTTCAGATAATGTACGATTCTCTTTACGCATATCATCCAATTCTCTCTGAACACCGTTATATTCTTGTTTTTTCTTTTGATACTTACGTTTCCAGTTGTCCACATCTTTGGAGAGTTCTTTCACCTGTGCGGCCATTGCAGCGATCTTATTTTTCATCTTGATAAACAATGGTTTTATTTTCTTATCTCGATAAGTTGCTGCACGTTCCAATGGTCCTGCTTCAGGCAATAACAATTCAATTGTTCCGACCTCTCTTAACTCCTTGTTTACAGAATCCATGATCGGCTGCAACTGCTCTCTGTGCTGTTCCAGATTTTTTAATTCTTTCTCCGCTTTCTCTGCACGCCATTCTGCCATCTCTTTATCTTTTTGAGCCTGATTCTTTTCTTCTTCCAGCATTTTAATATCGGCTCTGACTTCTGCAATCTGGGCTGTCAATCCTTCGTTTTTAGCTGTCAAATACTGTTTTTCCTGTTCCAGTGCCTGCACTTCCTTTTTACGCTCTTTCTTCTTAAAATTATAAACGTCCAGATGTTCCTCATGGGTGCCTTTCTGCTCCCATTCAATTCCATGCTGTTTTGCAATCTCCGCAAGGACTTCTTTTTCATGGTTAATCCACTGATTCAACTCCGTATCATGTTTATTTCCGCCCTGAAACCCCAGGCTTTTCAATGCCTGCTTCAGTGAAACCCTTGTGTCCATCCCTTTACCTTTCCAACCAGTCACATAGGGTACAAAATCAATATGCAAATGCGGAGTCGCTTCATCCTGATGCAAATAGCAGCTAAATACTCTCAGTGTCGGATTCCGCTTCTGAAAATCCTGTATATATTCATCCAGAACCTTCACTGCAAGTGTCCCATCGGGTGTTCCAGCAGCCATATCTTCACAATTTCCTATCTGAAAGATAATTTCATGGAACAGCTTTTCCTGCTTTCCTTGCCGGATCTTCTCATAATAATTTGTAATCTGCCGATCTTTTCTTTTTCCGACATTATAACGTTCGACTGATTCATCAAATAGTTCCCTGTATACTTGTTTTAAATTTTCATTCTGATAGCAGATATTCAGATGTACTCTGTCCGGATCTACATTTTCCGCTATAAAATCTCGTCTGTTATGAGCAAGAGATCCAGCTCCGATCATACCGCTGATAGTTCTTTTCATCGTCATATTGCCTCACCTCACTTTCTGAAACCAGTGCCAGATATGGCACATAATTTGTATTTACGCCAGTCATGGCAGTTATAAGAAATCTGCGCCGGATACGGCGGTTTTGTTACTTTTGTTAAAAGTAACGCAAAAGCACTTTCGACAGCCGTACCGTCCATCAAAAGTACCCTTGCGCCCTGCCGGGGGCTATACCTCCCTTCGTTCGGTGTGGATGTACCCGGTTATATCCTTACCCGGATATATTCCAGATCACCACGATAAGGTGTCCCCACCAGATACCAGTTCTGGCAGCATCCATTTCCATCCGGGTCTCTACCCATTTGCCATCCATCAAAATCTGTAGACATTCCCCACAGTGCAAGCCGGTATCTATCCATAAGTCCGATGACAAGATACCGTATCTTCCGTTGTTGCTGTTGTAACCAAGTCTACCTTCTCTCATTTTCAGTCTCCCTTCCTATCGGATTAAACTCAAAATCAATCGCCAAGGATGCCCTGAAACAGGGCTCCCTTTCCGCAATGCCAAAAACTTACGTCCTCACATCTGCTACTTTTCCTTGTCTGCCAACGATACAGGAGCGTGCCACGCCCCTGTCCTATTGCAGTCAGGAAAGAACTACCAACGGAATTCTTCCGGTATTCCACGCCTTTCCAGATATTCCTGCCGGGCTTTTTCTCGTTCCTCCTCCGTCGGGGCAGTTTTGGATCTCGTATATAATTCCCGTTCCACCATAGCATTCATTTTCTGCTCCAATCCGTTTTTCACTTCTTCCGTGCAGCTATCATCGTCAAGCAGATGATACCGAAGCAGTTTCATAAATAATTCCTGTGGAATCTGTACATTCTTCATTTCTTGCTCCTTTCAAGGTGGCAAGATGCCCTGTTCTTAAGAAATAGTCATCTTGCCATCTTCCTTTTATTTTGGAAGCATCCAGAACCATTGATTTCCACGTTTTACAGAATCAATTTCCAGTTCCAGTTTTGCGTTTCGTAGGGTTTTCTTCCTAATTCCACGCTTTTCCGCTTCCTCTTCAATCTTTTTCTGTGCCATACCACCGTTAGCCAATATTTCCAGAAGGAACTCCTTTGCCTTCCGGCTTTTTTGCCCTCTGCTGTCACCACTGAGCAGATCATCTGCGCTGATGTCATATTCCCCAATCCATTCAAAACCCGTCTCCTTATCCAGACGGAATGCTATGGACTTTCCTTCCGGTGCAAGGGAACTTTTCACATGACATACCACACGAATTTCCGGTTCATCCTTAATTCGCCCAACAATCAGCACACTTCTGGCTGCCGCCTGAAAATCTATAGAACCTAATCCACGATAAGAAGACTTTCCGTTGCTGTTTTTATTCATATGCCCGATCAGAATGATTGCACAGTGATATTTCTCTGCAAGTACCGCTACACGTTTCATCAACGGACGGATTTCATTTGCCCGGTGCATATCCACCTCTGCGCCAAGGAAGCCCTGTATCGGGTCTAAAACCACCAGACGGGCTTTTGTCTGCATAATAGCTTCCTCCAGCCGGAAATCCAGCATAGTAAGCGGCTGCTCCCGGTCATCAATGACCAGCACTCTGGAACAGTCAGCACCAGCCGCCAGAAGCCTCGGCTTAATCGTATCGCCCAGTCCATCCTCTGCAGTCTGATAAATGACATTCACAGGCTCTATTGGACTTTCCGACAATTTCACATCAGAATCAGCAACCGTTTCTGCACCGTCCTTTACTTCTGCTGTATTTTCCTGCCTCGGAAGAATCTCCTCACCCTTTGTCAGCTTTGCAATGATCTGAAGCACCATCGTAGTCTTGCCTTCACCGGGATCTCCCTGAATAATCGTTACCTTCCCAAAAGGGATAAACGGGTAAAACAGCCATTCAATCTGCTCTACTTCCACCGTTTCCATATTGATCAGCTTCAGATCCGGCTCCATCCTTTTTGTTTCTGTTTTCTTTGTCTCTACCTTATTCGTTTCCATCATTCCTCCCTATTTTCCCGTTGAAAGGAAGCGGGGATTTTGATAGAATACCCATAGATAGTTTTTGGAGAGTATTCTACCAAATCCCTGCCTTTAGGTGTTTGCCGACACTTAAAGGCTTTTTCTATTCTTCCTTCATGCCATCCATCGTGATTGTGATCAGCCGGATCACTTCCAGTAAATCCTCCGGCACATAATCATCCTTTTTCAAACGTTTCAGCTCATTCAGAACCTTTGCAAGCTCATTCTTCAACGCTTTATACACTCTCGGATTTCCTGTCACTACAACCTCTTTTTCCTGCAATCTTCGGATAATATAATCCTGTTTAGTCAGACCGGACAATTTAACCGCTGTTTCCAGAAGTTCATCCTCCTCCGGTGATACCCGAAAAGCTACCGTTTTATTTCTCCAACGCCCCTGTCTATCCAAACATTTAGCTGACATACGCAAGTCCTCCTTCCCTATCATTTGATTCTTCATTCATGTTTTCTGCATCCAACTGATCTGCCATATCCTGCTGTACGGACGGAAACAGATGTGCATACCGGTAAGTAATTTTTTCCGCTGAATGACCAACCCTTTTCCCGATTGCCAGTGCAGTGTAACCCATGTTAATCAGCAAAGAGACATGGCTATGCCGAAGATCATGCACACGAATTTTTTTCACACCGCTTGCTTTACATCCTCTTTCCATTTCATGGTTCAGATAATACTTTGTTACCGGGAAAATACGGTCATCCGGCTGCAGGCTGTAATATAACTTCAGACAATCCTGCATTTCGTCACATAGAAACTTCGGCATCGTCACAGTACGGATACTGTTCTTTGTCTTTGGCGTGCTGATCACATCTTCTCCTTTTAAACGCTGATAAGATTTGTTAATCCGCAGCGTTCTTTTCTGGAAATTGAAGTCCGCAGGAGTTAGAGCCAAAAGCTCCCCGGATCTGATTCCGCACCAGTAAAGTAACTGGAACGCATAATAGGAAAGAGGTTTATCCATCATTTCTTCCGAGAATTGCTTATACTCTTCCTTTGTCCAGAAGAGCATTTCCTTACTTTCCTCCGATCCGATTGTGCCCGATTTTCTTGCCGGATTCGTACTAAGATCATAAAATTTGATCGCATGATTGAAAATTGTACTCAACTGTCCATGAATCGTTTTCAGATAAGTAGGGGATAATGGTTTTCCTCTCCGGCTTGTCAATTTGCGAAGTTCATTATGCCAGTCCAGAACATCCTTTGCGGTAATTTCCGACACCTTTCTTTTTCCCAGATACGGTAAAATTTTGGACTTGATAATATTTTCTTTTGTGAGCCAGGTACTCTTTTTCAGCCTTGGTCTCACATCTTCCTCATATAATTTGCAGAAGCTCTCCAGTTCCATATCCATGCTGGCTTTCTTCTGCAGGATGAACTGTTGCTCCCACTGTGCAGCTTCCCTTTTTGTTGCAAATCCTCTTTTGCATTTCTGCTTACGTTCCCCGGTCCAGTCCTGATACCTCGCCATGACGTACCAAGTGTTATTGCTTTCATTCTTGTAAATTGCCATTCCTAATTCCTCCCATCGTTCGATCTTGTTCCATAAAACTGCTCGTAAAAATACTTTCGGTCAACTTTTCCTGCGATTGTCTGGCAGCCCATCGCCTGTAATTCCCTGTTCAGTCTCTTCATCAGCTTATAAGCGTAGGATTCCGATACATCCAGAACTTCCATGACCTCTTTTACATTCATAAACATTTTACTCAATGTAAAATCCCTCCTTTGTTTATACTATACATTTCTGTATAGTCTGCATGATACTATACTTTTTTGTATTGGTCAAGTGTTTTAAAATAAAAATTCTATACTTTTTTGTATGGTTTCTCCTTGTCTGTACTATACATATATGCTATACTCAATTTATCAAAAGACAGACAGGAGAATGAATATGGCAATAGGAGAAAGAATTCACCATTTCCGACTTCTGCGTGGATTCACGCAGAAATATTTAGGTCAGCAGCTGGGATTCAGCGAATCTCAGGCTGATGTCCGCATTGCACAGTACGAAAAAGGTGCCCGAAGCCCGAAAGAAAACTATCTGAATGCGCTGGCTGACATTTTCGATGTATCTCCCCATGCACTGGCAGTCCCGGACATTGACAGTTATGTAGGACTGATGCACACCTTATTTACATTAGAAGATCTTTACGGACTTCATATCGGAGAGATTGACGGAGAACTCTGCCTCCGGTTAGATAAATCCAAGGGAACCACCTACCTTTCTATGTTTGATATGTTCCATGCATGGCAGGAACAGGCAGAAAAACTAAAATCTGGGGAGATCACCAAGGAAGAATATGACCAGTGGAGATACAATTACCCCAAAACAGCAAAATAAAAACCACCTCAGGACTTGCCACAGGCAACTCCTAACGGATGCATGGCAAACGAAAAAAAAGGCCTTACCAAATTGATTTCACTCAATTCAGTAAGACCTTTTTGTTGGTTTCACACATATTACCTGATAACCACAGGATAACTGATAAATAATACCAAAATATCCAGTGTTATCATTTTGTTATCAAATAGAACCTCTAATGCCCGGGAATGCCCTGTTTATAAGGGTTTCCAGATTTTTTCATTATTCGAACTCGTCTTTTATATTTGTATGATTGCTATTAAAGTGTATTATCAGTGCGTTTTTTGTTCATTTGATAACAATTTATACGCACAATCCACTTCGTTCATAATATTTTTGTAGCCAAAATGTAGCCATGATTTTTATTCACCATAAAACAATGTATTCATAGCCACCGGATTTTTTTATTCAAATCGAGTTTTATCCGGTGGCTTACAAGTTCTCTCTTGCGTAATCGAAATCAACGTCTAGGCGACTTGAAGGTTTGATTCTACTAGTATAATATTACAAATGCAGAACTTCTCATTTCTCCTTATCACATCTCTAAGCATAAAGGAAAGAGATGTCGCAAAGCAATGTTTTTACACATATTTTCTTCTTCTTAAATCAAAAGCCGGCATAGTACCTTCTAAAATATCAATTACACTTTGCTTAATTTCTTTATCTTCAATTGCTCCAGAAGCATATGTAATTTTATGAGTATTCTTATCCATTCGACAACATATAATCTGCTCTGCATCACAAGCCACTGCTATATTAGGATTATGCGTTACTATAATGACCTGTCTTTTTTGCTTAGCTGCACAAATACACGGAACCAACTTATTATATACAGATTGATTGTCCAAATTATCTTCCGGCTGGTCAATAATTATGGGTATGCTGTTTTGGTTCAATGCAAGATAAAAAATCAGCAAAACAATTCCTCTTTCGCCCGGTGATAATTCCTCTAAATCTCTACCGCCCATTCTTAACTTAAATGAAACACCAACATATTCCAAGTTATATAGATAATCATAGAACTCTTTTTTATCAACAATTTTCTTCTCTGAATTGTCAATATCTTCATCTACTGCCACTATAATATTGTCTACCAACTCCATCACACTTTTTCCATCTGAAAATTCGGTATTTCGTATCAACTTTTCCATTCTATTATTAGCTTCAGTCTTCCCTTTAAATACACCAGTATACCTTTGGCTAATGAACGATAGGATTTTTTCCGAAAAGTTATCATGTGCTAATTGCATTTCTGCTTCAAATTCAATAGTTTCCTCTAAATTACCTAATAATTTTATAATTTCTTTTTCGATTGGGGCATATATCTCCTCATACACAGAAACCATCTTCTGCTTCAAAGCAAATAATTCTTTAAATTTAGTTTCTCGCTCCCCTCGTACTTTATTATAGTCTGCTTCTAGGTTCTGTTCTAAATATTCCTTTTCATATTTGAAATATGTCAAGCATTCTTCATTGTCTTCACTTCCGACAATCCTCTGCCTTTCTTTCTCCCAATCCTGCAAATCATTTAAATATTTTTGATATTTTTTCTCCTCGACATCAGAAGTAGCTATAAGCTCATTTTTCTTATCTTGTGCAATCTCCAAATCCTTAATTAATCCCTTTTCCATTGGACTTCCGTTTAATGTTAACAGTTTTATTGACTTCTCAGTAATAAGTTTATTTCTGTATTCTTCTATTACCTCTAACGGATCATGTAAATAAAAATCGTCATCTTTAAACTCCAGTTGATATTTTTCAAAATAGATGCTCAGTGTTTCTTTCATCTCACTAAACTCGTTTTTGAATGCACTTACTTTCGCAATCACTTGCTTAGTTTCAGTAATGGCTTCATTAATCCAAGTCAATTCATCCCGTGTCTGATCTATTTTTTTATTTAATTCATCAATTTCTAAATTTATTTTTTTTAGTTCTTTTTGATATTGAACATTTTCTTCTTTTCCTTCTGGTTTCTTTATTTCTTGCGGTTTATTTTTCTCATGTCTTTCTAGAATTTCCTCATATTTTTTTAAGCTATCCATTACTAATGAATGATACTGGCTCGTCTTTTTCTTCTCTAAACGAATAATTTGATTGTTCAATGCCTCTATTTCTTTCTGTATGCCTTGTACTTCTATATAAAGTACTTGAGACTTATTTTGAACTAATTCGGTTAAATTGGAGGCATTTCCTCTTTCCGTTCTATCAACGTAAGAAAAGATCACTTTATCAATCTCTTCCTGAAAGACATTTCCGATATCATTACACACTTCTTCAATATACTTCTGTGGTAAGTACTGTGCATCTTCTATTACCGTTTCAAATTCAACAACATCTAACCTTTTTTCTTCTGTATGTCCATCTTTCCATATAATTTGGGCTATATAATCACTCGCCAAATTCTTAGGCATCTTCCGAAAACGGTTTTCATTCAAAAAAGAAGCACTCTCCATAGTTTTACATTTACATACTTGTCCAATAATATCCGAAAACGCACTTTTCCCACTACCTTTATTTCCAATAACAGCTACTAATCCATTGTTCAAAGGTATATCAAAATCAAACCAAGTCATTTCAGCATTTTTAGCTTCAACGCCCCTACGAACAGATATTCTGTCCATATTTGCTTTCTTATTTTTATTCACTCTATCTAATGCTGCTGGTATAGTTCCAACATATACTCTTTCTGCCGGCTGAAAAATGCACTGTTTCAGACCTTCAAACGTCAGATTTGCCTTTATCCACAAGTTCTCTTTCAGAGTATATTTTCTCGGATCATGGTTATCTGAACATAGGATAATCGGTTTCTCATCTATAACTTTAAAAACATGCTTATGATAATCTTCAACATCCTTTTTCTTTCCTACTTCAAAAAAATCAACATTCTTAGCAATATCAACTTTAATAGCTTGTTTTACTGGTAAAGCATTAGATATTTCTTTGTCTAAACCATTTGTCTTTCTACCTGCGTGAATTGATAGTAATCCATCATGTTTTTTGCAAAATTCAACTATGTCTTCAAACAACCAAAAGACAGTATCATCTGAATCAGAAGCTTTAGCCTTGTCCCTCAGCATTATCGCATCAAAATCTCCTGCTAAATGATCTAAATTCGATGTTTCTGAAAAAATCATAATTAAATGTAAGTTATCTGCCCCTTTATCTGTTCGCAATTCAACTCCAGGGAAAAACACAATTTCTGGAGCAAGTTCTCTTAGATGCTCAATTCTAACTTTATCTATTTTAAAATGATCTGTAATCGCAGCTGCTCTTATTTCATTATCCTTTAATGCTTGACACAATAATTCATCCGCATCATCGCCTTTATATAGACTATCATATGATGATGCAGTATGAATATGTAAATCCCATCTATTCCATTCTGATCCCCTTGTATTCTTCATGCTATAAACCTTTCTGTGTTTTTACAAAATATTCCTCTATTGCTTTTCGCTATCTTCATCAATATTTAAATTTATTCCTTCTAAATCCATCACTTCACCAATTTCAATATCAAAAATAGTTTCTTCAACAACCTTTATACATTCATCAAGATTTTTCTGGATATCTTTCCCCCAAAATCTGATAACTGTCCACCCTCTAAATAAAAGCTGTTTATTCACTTCATCATCACGTATTCTATTATTAGAAATTTTTTTGAGCCAATAGTCACTATTAGAAC
>OLQH01002049.1_pt1 | contig 13024 bp, 12 predicted proteins | sample 1672671 | NCBI WGS metagenome assembly OLQH01 (sample SAMEA3136712, study PRJEB25190) | human gut metagenome
ATTCTCAATATTGCTGCCGCGCAGCAGGCCCTCTGTAAACAGGCGTTTGATCTTGGAACGGGAGACAGAAAGCTGCTCGGCCAGAAATTTATCAGTTCTGATTTTCAGGTCATGCGGATTCTGGATATGGATCATCCGGCAGTTTTCGGTCGGATTTTGCCGGGAGACAGAGGGAAATGCCTCTTTTTTGGAGACGGTGTAAGAGACAGAATCCTCCCTCACAACAGCCCGGTTTTTCTCAAATATTTTCTTGTCAGTGCCGATTTTCAGGGCAAGGCTGCTGTTGTTTTCCTGGAATTTCTGATACAGATCCCGGGGCAGTTTTTGAGGGCTGATGCGCTCAAAAACAGTCAGATTGTAGGTGGACCTGCACTTTTCGCACTGGTAGATCAGCCAGATATCCACACATTTTCCATTGGCGTTGATGCGGAAATCCCCGGTACTTTGAAACAGGGATTTTGTGCCGCATTTCGGACAGTTTCTGATGATTTTATACGAAGAGACAGGTATAATAGTCCATGTCTCCTCTTTTAAATAGCTCATATGCATATTCCTTTCGATTTTTATCGGTTCAGGATCTGCAAAGGCTATTTCACTATAGAATTGTTATAATGCAATAGCCTCTGCTATGCATTTTTCTTGGGTTCCAGCATGATGGGTTCCTCCTTTTTAGGTATGGGGATATTATAGCGGGAGGTGACGGCGGTATCCACCTTAAACTTTTTTCTAAAAGAGAATGAGGAAAAAAGATAATATGTCTGTAACTATTCAGTAGGTCTGCACGTTTACTGCTCTGACTGTAAGAAAACCTTCAGCAGCCAGGCAAAAATCCCATCGCCAAAGGCGATTTGCATGGATTTTTGCACGTAACTGTGAGGGTACTGAACAGTTACAGATGTTTAATAAAAAAGGGGATCATTAAATAAATGATCACCCTTCACGGTCCAGTATTTTTTTGAATTCATCAAAAGACAGATCTCCTTTTTTGGCCTTCTCCAAAGCTTTTTTTGCCTTTTTAGCCCATTGTGTAAACTCCTTTTCAGAGGATGGTTTGTTCACAATATTTCTCTGTTTTCTCGCATTTTCCCTTTTGTATGCAGTACGATAATAGCGAATCAATTCATCGGTATGTATCTGTTTGTCGTAGTAATCCTCCCGGCAGGTTTTAGAATTCGCCTGTATCCTGGAACAATAGAGTTCATCCTTTCGGTTATACGGGGAGAAGAGCCTCCCGCAGTTTTTGCAGGGCCTTACGTGAACATTATTGGAAACCAAAAGAGAAAAAGTATAGAGACAGATGGTGCTGATGTCCTCCAGGGTTGTAATATCCAGATTCGTAGTGGTTTCAATGGATGTTTTTTCTACGGAAGCAGCTAATGCTGAGAAATCCAGTGCTGTCTTCGATTTTTTGATCAGCTCGTAATAATTTGCGTTGGATATGATACTGCTTACCATAACTTCGTTGTTGTCAGAGAAGGAGATCAGACGGTCCGGATCCATGGCGCTGGCCCGGTCGCTCAGGTTAAAGATGCTCTGGATTGTCTGATTCCGCATAAAATTTGAATCAAAATGTGACTGGTACAGGTATGCCCTCTGTTGTGTGTGCAGTTTAGAAAATTCCGGAAAGCTGGAGTAATCCAGGCAGAAGGTAACGGCATTTCGCATAGAGGAGATGAAGTTCAGAAACTCTTCCAGTTCCTTCAGCTCATGCATAATGCTTCTTCGTACCTGATCCCAGTAATGCTGCATTTTGCTGTCCCTGTCCGCCTCTGTCATATCTGAAGCGTCGTAATTCATATACTCCCTGAAGTAATAGAACTCATACCATTTGTAGTTTGATAGTACCGGATTTAGATAAAAAGTGGATTTCCAAAAGGGATGAACCGCGGATAAACTATTATAAATATCGTGAATAAATCCCATTGTAGTATGTATTTTTTTCTGGTCCAGGTAATCTTTATCCAGATATTTGAAGACTTTATTGTAGTGGGATACAATGGGGGGCAGTGCCTCATCGCTGTATTCTAAAAAATCCAGAAAATGTTGTCCCAGGGCAGTATGAGTGCGTTCAATACACTTGTACTGATTGCTGTCGGGAGAAATTTTTTTGTAAATCTCAAAGTATTCCCGGCCTTGGGTTGAGTTCACCAGAAAACGGCCAAAAATCACGGGTTCATTAAACATTTTTAACTTCCTCCTCATAGACAGTGCGTTTTTATTTTAGATACTATCCACAAAAGTAAGAGCGAAAATGTTGAAAAATAAGTAAAAATTGATATAATGTCTCACATGGGGATAGATGTTAGAAAAAAGTTTTTCTATTTATGCTATTTTCTAATATTATAGCCTGAAATTGCTTCTTTTGCAATAGAATTGGCCAATACATGCAATAGAACAGGAGAAAAAACAATAGGAGGATTGGGTATGAGACCTTATATTTTAATTGAGTGGAACGATACAAAAACAGACGCTAAGGGTTGGTTATGTGTGTTTAATCTGGCAAAAGGGTATTCCGGAGGCGGAATCAGAATGCATCCCACAGTGACGAGAGAAGAGGTAATTCGTCTGGCAGAGGCAATGGCCTACAAAAGGAAAGCCTGCGAGAATACCTGGCAGGGCGGTGCAAAGGCCGGAATCGTATATGACTACAAAGCACCGGATGCTGTTGATGTGTTAAAAAGATTTATCATTGCCATGAGGCCATACATCGATGCAGGACTGGCAATGGGTTCTGACCTGGGGACGAAGTATGAGGACGTATACCGGATCTTCGATGAGCTGGGAATGGGACGTCCCATGACAAAGTCTATGAGAAATAATCCTATCATAGCCAAAGGCCAGGAAAATGTAAGAAAACTCCTGCAGAGCCACTACGACGGATTCCTGCTCAATGACCTGACCACCGGATACGGTGTTGCTGTTTCAGGAGATGAGGCATGGAAACAGATGGGCGGAGAACCCGGAGCTTCCGTTGTAATCCAGGGATTTGGATGTGTAGGTCTCAGCTGTACCCACAGGCTTCATAAGCTGGGTTATAAGATCGTGGGTATTGCAGATGCAAACTGCTTTGTATACTGCAAGGATGGTTTGGACGTAGAAAGTCTTATAGCAAACGTTCTGCCGAGAGGCGAGATGGACCAGTCCAAATTCGATCCTTCCTGGGAGGTAATGCCGAACTCCGCATGGATGGATGTGCCCTGTGATATCTTGGTTCCAGTAGCGCTGGAAGATGTCATCAACGGCAGCAATGTAGATAAAGTAAAGGCAAAGCTTATCTGTGAAGGCGCAAATATTCCGGTAGCCGCTTCCGCAGATCCGGGCCTTCATGAAAGAGGAATTCAGATTGTACCTGACTTCATTGCAAATCTGGGTGCTGTACGTTTCTTCTACACCATCACCTTTGGAGTGATCGAACCTACCGCAGAAAATGTAATTCATGATATTGATGCACTCTGCAGAAGAAATGTTGCTAAAATCTTCGAGATTTCAAAAGCCACAGGCAGATATCAAAGAGATATTGCTCTGGAAATATTCGAACCAGACACCCAGGACGAGCCGGAGTGCTAGTTAACCGGCAGGCAAACAGCAGCCGGTCTGTCCCCGCAAGGCGGACAGGCGGGCTGCAGGAAAGGAGAAGGTAATTATGGTTGTCATAAAAAAGGAAAACTGCAAATCCTGCGGTTATTGTATCCGGGCGTGCAAACAGGGGGCGCTGTCCGTGTCTTCGGAAATCAACGGCAAGGGGTACGCAGTGGTGGAAGTAGACAAGGATAAATGTATCGGATGCGGAATCTGCTATACGGTATGTCCTGATTATGTAATAACAATCAAAAATGAGGAGGTGCAACCGGCATGAGAACATTAATGAAGGGGAATAATGCTTTGGCTGAGGCTGCTATTTTAGCAGGCTGCCGGTTCTTTGCCGGCTATCCCATCACACCTCAGACAGAGATTCTGGAATATCTCTCAACCAGGCTGCCGGAAGTGGGAGGGCAGTTTGTGCAGACGGAATCAGAGCTGGCAGGCATTAATATGGTGCTGGGGGCAGCGGCAACGGGATTCCGGGCTATGACAAGTTCTTCGGGACCGGGATTCAGCCTGAAGCAGGAGGGAATCTCCTACATATCTTCTATGGAGCTGCCTGCAGTCATTGTAGATGTTATGCGCTACGGCATCGGTCTGGGAAATATTACTCTGGGACAGGGGGATTATTTCCAGGCAGTTAAAGGCGGAGGACACGGCGGTTATAAGACCTTAGTTTATGCACCTTCTTCCGTACAGGAAAACGTGGATTACACCATTCTTGCTTTTGACAAGGCAGAGGAATACAGAACACCTGTTATCATACTCAGCGACGGCGCCATCGGACAGATGGCAGAATCCGTAAAGCTCCCTGAGGGAAAAGAGCACGATCCCAATAAATTTGAGTGGACGCTGAAGGGAAAAGATGATACGTATCCCAACGGAAGAAAGATGACTGACCGGATTTACTATGACTTTAAATATACAGAGTATGATCCCCATATCCGCGACCGTTATTCTGCCATGGAGGAGAATGAACAAATGTGGGAGGAAGTGGAGACCGAGGATGCGGAGATTATTCTTGTAGCCTATGGTATCACATCCAGAGTATGCCGGGGCGCTGTAAAGGCAGCCAGGGCAAATGGGGTGAAGCTGGGAATGATCCGTCCCATCACTCTTTGGCCGTTCCCGAAGAAAGCGCTTCACAAGACAAACAAAACCGTAAAAGCTTATCTGGCCGTTGAGATGAATGCATGCGGACAGATGGTGGAAGATGTAGCTCTTTATGCACAGGGGACACCGGTATACGCTTATCCCTCCGGCAGAGTTATCGCTGATCAGGAAGAGATTCTCCGGATTGTAGACGAAATCCGTGCCGGAACAAGAAAGGAGGCATTCTAAATGGCAGCAGTAAAAGAGAGAGAAATACCAAGAAGTATTTATGCGGCAAACAGCTTCTGCCCGGGATGCGGCCACGGACTTGTATTGCGGCTCATTGCGGAAGTGATTGATGAAATGGATATAGACAGGGATACCATTGGCGTATTGGCAGTTGGGTGCAGCTGTCTGACAAACCGGACACTTGCCATTGATCTGCTGCAGTCTCCTCACGGCAGGGCCTCCGCGGCAGCCGCCGCCATTAAGCGCTGCAGACCTGAAAAGCTGGTTCTTACCTACCAGGGGGACGGGGATGCTGCCTCTATCGGTATCGCAGAGACGATCTATACCGCGCAGAGAAAAGAGAAAATCACCCAGATTATTGTAAATAACGGCGTTTACGGAATGACAGGAGGGCAGATGTCCCCTACCACTCTTGTAGGACAGAAAACAACTACCTCTGTGAAAGGAAGAGACCCTGAAGTATCCGGCATGCCTCTGAATCTTATGGAAGTGCTGAAAAGCTTTGAACCTGCTTATATGGCTAGAGGATCTATTCATGATGCCCCGCATATTATGAAGGCAAAATCTTATATCAAAAAGGCGTTTGCTGCTCAGATGGCAGGCGAAGGCTACTCCTGTGTTGAGATACTTTCCCCATGTCCCACAAACTGGCATATGACACCGGAGGAATCTATGAGAAGAATCGGGGAAGAAGTTATCCAGTATTATCCTCTGGGTGAATTTGCAAAGGGAGGTGACCAGTAATGGAGAAACAATTTGTATTTGCAGGTTTCGGAGGTCAGGGTATTCTGACAACAGGTCTGATTATCGCTCATATCGGGGCGATGCAGGATAAAGAGGTCACCTGGATTCCTTCTTACGGTGCGGAGATGCGCGGGGGAACAGCCAATTGTACCGTTAAAATCAGTGATGAGCTGATCGGCAGTCCTTTTGTCAAGAAGATAGATATTTTAGTTGCCATGAATCAGCCTTCTATAGACAAGTTTCTGCCTCAGATGAAAGACGACGGGATTATCCTGGTTAATTCTTCTATTGTAAAGGATGTACCTAGAAAAGGAGACATCAGGGTAGTGGAAATTCCGGCTACGGAGGTATGTGAAAAGATTTCTTATTCCAGAGGAACGAATATCTGCATTATCGGGGCTCTGGCGGCATGTACAGATCTTTTTGGCAAAGAATGCTATGAAGAAGGAATCAAACATTACTTTGCGAAGAAGCCACAGTTCCATGAGAGTAATCTTGCGGCATTTCAGGCAGGTTATGACTATGTAGCAAAGGAGTGAGCCTATGGAACTGACAAAATTACTGCGCCCTAGAAGTATTGCTGTGATTGGAGCAACGGACAAGCCCGGATTCGGGCTGTCCACCTGCAGCAATCTGCTGAAAACAAAGATAAAAGAGCATGTTTATTTCGTTCATCCCAAAAGAGAGGAAGTTCTGGGAAAAGAATGTTATAAAAGTATAGGGGAAATCCCTGAAAAAATAGACATGTGCGTGCTCATTGTGAATAAAAAAGTAGTGCCGTCAGCCCTTGAGGAGGCAGCTGAATACGGATGTAAGGCGGCGGTTGTCTACGCCAGCGGGTATGGAGAAACCGGTGACAAGGAAAGCGAAGGCCAGCTTCGGGAGCTCTGCAGAAAACTCGATATGGCGGTTATGGGGGTAAACTGTGCCGGATTCATCAACAATCTGGACGAAATCTTTGCCTTTGGAATGCTGGTGCCTGGTGAGGCGAGAAAGGGAAATGTGGCCATTATATCCCAGTCGGGAAAAATCTGCCTGAATATGATGCAGATTACCTATATGAATTTTTCCTATCTTATCTCCAGCGGGAACAGCACCTGTATCCGCATTGAGGATTATCTGGAGTTCCTCATAAAAGATGAAGATACCAAAGTGATCGGCCTTTATATGGAAGGAATTAAAGATCCTGTAAAATTCAAAGAGGTTCTGAAGCAGGCAGCTCTGGCCAGAAAGCCGGTGGTTATCCTGAAGGTAGGAAAAACCTCAAAGGGGAGTGCTCTGGCGGCTTCTCATACAGGCAGTCTCGCAGGGTCAGACAAAGCGTTTGATGCAATTGTTAAAAAATTCGGTGTAATTCGTGTGGATGATATTGAGGAATTGGTACAGATGTGCCATATGCTCAGTGTACTGCCTATGATTCCGGAGAATACAGGACTTTCGGCCATGTGTCTTTCAGGGGGAGAGACTGGAGTGTGCGCAGATACAGGAACTCTGCTGGGGCTGGAATATCCTGAATTTGCTCCTGAGACAATGGAGAAGCTAAGAGAGCTTCTGCCGGATTATGCCACACCGGCCAACCCTCTGGACATGTCTGCCACCCTGGCCCATGACGGAGAAAAGTATGCGGCAGTCATTCAGGCCATTATGGAAGATCCCTCGATAGGGATGGTATTGTGCGGCCAGACGATTCTCCCGGAGCACGGTCCGAAAGACGTGATTCAGCCCATGTCAGACGGCATGGTGATTGCAGCCGGCAAAAAGAAGAAACCTGTTGCGGTTATGAGTTTCTTTAACTCATCCAGGGATAAGATGGTACGTGAAAAGTTGGAAGCAGCAGGAGTTCCTATCCTGCCAGCCACAGGCTGCGGCTTCAAGCTTCTGAAATATCTCATGGATTTTGTGAAATATAAACCGGAAGAACATATTTTAGATTTGGCAATACTGGAGAATCAGAAGAAAGAAAAAGTCAGGACAGCGTTAAGCGAACATGACAGCAAATGCGAACTGGCAGCGGCAGGGGTACCTGTCCCTCCGGAAGCTATTGTAAGCTCAAAGGAGGAACTAAGAGACTTTGCCCCAGGCATTTCTTATCCGGCTGTGGCTAAAATTGCATCTCCGGATATTCTGCATAAAAGTGATGTGGGGGGAGTGAAGCTGAATCTCCAAGATGCCGGGGAGCTGGAGACTGCCTACCAGGAGATTATGGAAAGTGTAAAGGAGAAATGTCCGGACGCCAGAATCGACGGTGTATTGGTTCAGTCCATGCTTCCCCAGGGAGTGGAGATGATCATCGGGGTAAATGCGGATCCCCAGTTCGGACCAATGATTCTGTGCGGGCTCGGGGGCGTCTTTGTGGAGGTTTTTAAAGATGTAAGTCTTTATCCTGCGCCTCTGAATGAACAGGAAGCCAGAAGCATGATAGAATCTCTGAAAGGCTATAAGCTGTTGAACGGATACCGGGGCAGTAAAAAATGTGATGTGGATGCTCTGGCAAAATTTATTGTTAAGATTTCCGAATATGCGGTTGCCCAGAAGGAATCCTTAAAGGAACTGGATATCAACCCACTGTTTGTGTACCCCGAAGGAGAAGGGGTTGCACTTGCGGATGCTTTGGTTATTAAAGAGCAATAGTACAAGAACCCAAGGAGGTATGTAGATGGGAAATACGAATAAGCAACACAAATGGATTGCATTTTTTGTGGTTACTATATCAGCGGGTCTGATTTACCGTGTCCCATATTTGAAAACCGTGTTTTACGATGCGTTGGTGGAAGAATTTAAGCTGACCAACACACAAGTAGGAACTATCATGAGTGTTTACTCAATTACGAAAATGATTATCTATATCCCCGGAGGTATTCTTGCAGATCGTTTTGACAACCGCAAGATGCTGGTTGGATCCAACCTGATGCTGGCGGCGCTGACCTTCTGGTATGCGACGATTCCATCTCTGACAGGACTTATGGCAATCCAGTTTTTACTTGCATTTTCGAATGTAGTATTTTGGGTATCAGCAGTAAAGGCCATCCGTATTCTTGCGGATGACAATGAGCAGGGTTCTATCTTTGGCTATAGTGAGGGAATCCGCGCCGCGGCAGGCGTTCTGATTAATTTTGCAGCTCTGGCAGTGTTTAATCACTTTGTCACAACGGCTCAGCCTCTTCGTTACGTTTTGCTGTTCTACGGTATTGTTTACACTTTACTGACCATCGCTATGTGGCTCCTTCTTCCCAAAAAGAGCAAAGAAGAAGCACGCACATCTGCAACCTTTGCCGACTATGTCAAAGTGTTAAAGATCCCGGGGATCTGGATTGTGGCTCTCCTTGTAATGTGTGCTTACAGCGCCCAGGTTGCATCAGAATATACAACTACATACCTGACAACTATATTCGGAATGACCACCGTTACAGCCGGGATCGTGGCTACCATCCGAAGCTACGGAATTGGTATATTCAGCGCGCCTATTATGGGTAAAATCGCAGACAAAACCAGCTCTTATTCTAAAATGGTTATGGGATTATTTGTAGTAGAGATTGTTTTTGCAGCACTCCTCCTGGTTATTCCGGGAAAATCAAGTATGCTGATACCTGCCATTGTGACAGTGATCGCATTTGCGACGGTTATGTATGCAATCCGTGGAATTTACTTTGCAACTATGGGGGAGGCCGGGGTTCCAAAAGAATTTACCGGAACTGCAACCGGTATTATCTGTGCCATCGGTTTCCTGCCGGACGCATATATGAATCTGATACTCGGCAAACTGATTGACAGCAATCCGGGAGCTGCAGGATTTAAGTTCGTATTCGGAGCGATTATCCTCTTCGCTGTGTTGGGTATTGTATTTGCACTTATTATAAACCGGATGGGAAAGAAGAACATAAAAGCATAAATCCGTACTGAAATACGCAAACGAAATATTCTTACAAAAGGTCAGGTGATACAATTTATGGTTCTTGTACTTACGGTATTAATAATCTATTTTGCAGCCACTGCTGCCATCAGTATTGTACTGCAGAAAAAATCAAAAAATCTGGAGGGTTACTATCTTGGACAGAGGAATCTTCCATGGCCTGTGATTATGCTGACCTTTGCGGCTACCTGGATTGGTGCGTCTTCTACCCTGGGAAAATCAGGTCTGGCATATGAGATTGGAATCTCTGCAATTCTGCCTACATTTGCGACGGTAATTGCTTTTGCGGTATTCTGTCTGTTTGCCGGGCGCATTCAGAAAATAGGGCAGAAGTATCATATTCTGTCCATACCGGATCTGATTACCAAAAGATTTGGCCGCCTGCCAGCCCTGATAGCCTCAGCCATTATTGGATGGACGGTTATCGGGACCGCAGGAACCCAGATGGTTGCCTCTTCAAAAATCCTTCAGATGGTTATGGCAGATGACTGGGAGATATCCTATCAGACAGCTCTTATCGTCACCACTGTAATTGTTATCGCCTACACTACCCTGTCCGGATTTTACGGGGTTGCCTATACAGATACCCTTCAGGGAATACTGCTCATCGTAGTCATCGGGGTAATTCTGCCGGCAGCAGCATTGAGTAAAGTAGGAGGGCTGACCAATCTGGCGGCCAGCCTTCCGGAACATTATTTCGAATTGAAATTTGACAAATCCATTGCATCCTATACGGTTGTATATTTGCTATATTTTTTGGCTGGACCTCCCTATTGGCAGCGTTCCTTTGCTTCCTCATCTTCTAAGGTGGCCAGCAAGGGAGCGATTGGAGGTAATGTAATCATCCTGTTCTACAGCTTTGCTGTGACCATTATAGGTGTGTGTGCATTGATTCTCTATCCGTCCTTTCCAAAAGGAATCTCCCATGAAATGCTGATTCCCCTGATGGTAAAAGAATCTTTTCCGCCTATTCTGTACGCTTTGGTGATTACATCCCTGATTGCCATTGTAATGTCTACCATTGACAGCTATCTGCTTCTGGCTTCCCAGACGCTGTGCACCGACTTGCTTCTGGCAATCCATCCGGGAGTAAAACAGGAGACCCAGCTGAAGCTGTCCAGATATTCGGTGGTTGTAATAGGACTTCTTGCCCTGGTATTTGCTTTGAGAATGGAGAATATTCTGGAGTCACTGGTTTTATCAATGTCTTACTTCGCCTCAGCCATAGCAATCCCTGCCATGGCAGCACTCTTGTCCAGACGGGCAAAGAAGCTTGGAATTACCATGGGGATGATCGGCGGATTTTTATCGTCGGTACTGTGGAAATCTGTACTGGGTAATCCCTTCGGGGTTCCGGAAGTAATTGTGGGGAGCCTTATGTCGCTGGCATTGCTGATTGTTGGATCCGCAGTGGATCGGCGGGAGACAATATTCCTGGAATAGCTAAAGACATGCGACCTTTAAAAACTCCTCCATTGCCCTGGTTACATACCGGCTCTGCTTATGATAAAAGTAAACATTCCTCACAGTCTCAGGATCCTGTAGCTTATAAAATATAATATTCTCGTCGGGCCTGCTGTGCCGGATCAGGGTATCGCTTACGAAGGCTATCCCCATTCCATAACAGGCAACATTGTATGCCGACAGCTGCTGGTCCAGCTTTAGTATTACTCTTGGACGGAAGCCGTGGCTGCTGCAGATTTTATCGGCCCGTTCCCGGGTATCGTTGCCTGAGCGCAGAAGGATGAAGGGGTCCTCCCGGAATGCTTCCAGGGGGACGCAGGGGGTTGACTCCAGATGGTGTTTTTCGGACACAATGTCTTCTTTGGAGAGCCTGCAGTTTATGAAAGATTTGTTGGATGCAAAATGTCTGGGGACCGCCAGAAGAAGCTGTTCTCTGCACAGGAAGTGACGGGTGTAGATGGATTCATGAAAAGCATAATTGTCAATGACAAGATCCAGTGCCCCAGATATCAGCTGCTGTTCTAACTGGGAGGTGTTGGCCTCAATGAGACTGATTTGAATGAAAGGATACTTCTGCATGTATCTGGAGACTATGGGAGGGAGCACAAAAGAGGTGAAAAAATTACTGCCTCCGATGGAAAGTCTGCCGGTTTTCAATTCATTCATATGATTCAGGTAGTTTTCAAAACCGTTTTCTATATCCAAGATCTTCTCCATGCATTTTACATATTCTTTCCCGCAGTCTGTAAGCTGAATAGGATTGGTGCTTCGGTCAAATAGGGGGGTGCCCACGCGCTCCTCTATTTTTTTAATTGTTGCACTCAGAGATGGCTGGGAGATGTACAGATTGGCAGCTGCCTTGGAAAAGCTTTTTTCTTTATAAACTTCGTATACGTATTCCATTCCTTTGAACATAGCAACCCTCATATAACTTTTAATTTATAATAGTACAGCAGATATAATATTCTGTCTCCAGTATAAAAGAGAAGTTAAAAAGGTGCAACAAAAATTGTATTGAAAAAGATGATTGTCAATGAATCCTATGTAATGGTATAATATAGGTTACTTGGGAGAAGTCAGTTTGGGGAACAAAGGAAGCAATTACTATCCATAGGAACGATTGGAGAGGAGAAGGAACATGACAGAATTTCAATATAAAATCAGTGATGAATTGGGATTCCATGCAAGGCCGGTAGGTCTTTTGGTTGAATTAGTAAAAGGAATGGATACGGCTGTCACCATTACAAAGGATGGGAATACAGTAAGCGCCGACCAATTGGTGGCTCTGATGACATTAAATGTGAAAAAGGGTGATGTGATAACCATAACACTGGAAGACGACTGTGATGAGGCTGAACTGGAGAAGGTGAAGAAATTTGTAGAGCAGACCTTCTAATTCAGCGCTGCAAAGCATGCGGGCCATTTTCCCGGGAGAAGATGGCCTCTTTTTAATGCTCATTTTGGTGTTTTTCCAAAAAAAGCTTCATATTCCATATGGTTTGACTGTCAATAAAGTGCTCTACCTTTTCAACCTGCTCCAATTCGCAGGAGGAATGGTTAAGATAGCAGAAGAAGCGGTGAAGAATCTCATGGCGGAAGAGAAGATACCCGCCAAGACTGGCGCCTTTTTCTGTCAGGGATATGATGCCGTACTTCTCAAAGCTCACAAGCTCCTGGCGTGCCAGATTCGTTACCATTCTGGAGGCAGAGGAAGGCTTGACATTCAGGGCCTCAGCCAGGGCTGTGATCCTTAAGTCCCTTTTTTCCTGATGCATACGGTAAATCATTTCCAGATAATCCTCCATTGCCGAAGTAATCTGGCTTTTTTCCATGCGTGCATACCCTTTCAGCGTAAAGAAATCATTTGACTTGTCCATGATGTGCCTCCCTGTAACAAAAATGTAGGTAGAAACATATATTAGGATATGGAAACATTGTTGCATAATACTAAATGTAAGTGAAAGGGGACGAATGAATGACAGG
>OLQH01002051.1_pt1 | contig 13008 bp, 17 predicted proteins | sample 1672671 | NCBI WGS metagenome assembly OLQH01 (sample SAMEA3136712, study PRJEB25190) | human gut metagenome
GAGAAGTAAACACCTCTCCTACCGGGATATTCACATCTGCCACACAGTTTTCAAAAATGGTCTCTTTCCTGCAGTCTTTCAGGCTGTGCAGCCGGACTGTGAGATCGGTCCGGTTGCCATTTCCACCCAGAATGCGGACAGAAGTTCCCTGATCCAGGGCATCGATCAGTTTCTGCTGAATCTTCTCATATTTTTCTGAGTCCAGGGTATTGATTTTCACTGTCTCCCGGAATATCTCCCGGTAATTCTCACCAATCTCCGGCAGCGGGTAGGAAATAATGGTAAAACTTCTCTCATCCCCCGGAATATACCGGTTGGTGATCTGTCCTGCCTCGTTCTGATAATGCACCTGCAGCTGCTGCTGACGCCTGGTAAGCCCGCAGCAGGACGGCTTCGCCTCCGGGGCAAAAGGCGCGCCCCCAAAGACCTCCACCACTGCCGGTCCGGCATGGGTGCGGGCCAGATCTTTTACTTCCTCATAAGCCTGCTGTAATCCTCTTAACTTCCTGCTGACAAAGTCCTCATCCAGATAAAGTCCGCTGTCGTTTCTGTGATCGTATTCATACTGAAGATTCGGGCCGCTCACCGTATATCCGATGCGGATATGCTGCCGCTTATTTACACTGTGCTGGGCAGCCCGGTAAATAACCGGAGACAGTCCCATCTGTTCAAACTGAAGAACCGCCGCCCGGATCATCCTCTCGAATCCCAGCGGATAGCGGATATTGACGGTCTTTTTTCTGCTCAGGTCAATGCCGCTGTTGACAAATCCCTTCCGGTAGCCATCCGTGTAAATGGCAGCCATCTGACAGATCTCTTCCTCCGGGAGCTCATTTAAAAAGCGGGCTGTCTCCAGTTCATTTTCCGAAATATACTCCCCGAAACGGTAAAGATAACGAAGATCCGTCAGATCTGCCTCCCGGATCAGATCCGCCGCAAAAGAAAGGGAAGGGTCTACCTGTTCCCGCACCCTGCGCGCTGCCATCTCCTCACTGTAATCACTGGCATACCAGTAGATAATTTCCCGGATCTCCTCCGCAGAAGGAATCTCCTCCCCGCAGAAAGCTCCATAAATCTGCAGAAACAGTTCACAGACCACAACACAGTCCCACAGCCTCTGCTCGCAGACGAAGGCGGAGAGTCCCCGCACCTCCGTATAAAGAAAGCTTAACAGCTTCCCGTATTCTCCCAGCTTTTCTTCCGCATAAGCCGGATTTCCCCAGCTGGTCTCATAGTTATCTCCCAGAAGATCCTCATACCAGGTTCTGTTCTCTCTCTGAAGTTCTTCCAGAGGCTGCTCCCAGTAAACGCCTTTCTCGATCGCCTTCCAGTCTTCGATCCTGCCGCTGATCCAGCCCGCCATCCAGGAAAAAAAATTCCGGAAAGGCTCTCTGGTCTCTTTTTCTCCGGATATTTCCCGGATTCTCTCCGCCGCCAGCTGCCAGCGCTCTTCTAATAATTCACGATCCAAATCCTACGCTCTCCTTCTCTTGCTCTCTTAAAAAGAGGGACGAAAAGCTGGCCGCTTTTTCCGTCCCCTCCAGTTAGTCATTTTTTATATTTCCCTTTTCTATATTCTGGCTGATCAGATCTTCCATATAAGACCAGATCTCCCCGGCGCCCTCTCCTGTCTTCTCATTTCTCTTATAAATCTGAGACTTATGAACTCCATGAGATTTCCAGTCCGCACCGCCGTTCGCCGCGTTCAGCATAAGAGGCTGAAAATTATCCAGGGTATGCGCATACAGTGCTTCCGGCGTCTCATACGCCTCAAATTCATCCCAGAGTCCTCTTAAAAAGGCTCCCTGGTCCTCCGGCAGAAGGGCAAAAAGTTTCTCAGCTGCCTTCACTTCCCGCTCTCTCTTTGAGGCATTTCCTCCCTCGTCATAAGCGTACGTATCGCCCGCATAAATCTCCACCAGATCATGTACCAGCACCATCTTCATCACTCTGGCCGTGTCCACCTCCTGGTTGGCATACTCATCCAGAAGAAAAGCCATCAGTGCCAGATGCCAGGAATGTTCCGCATCATTTTCCGCCCGGTCGCCGCCCAGGATATGGGTCTGGCGGTATATTCTTTTCATTTTATCAATTTCCAGCAGAAATTCCGCCTGTTTTCTTAATCTCTCGTTCATCCGCTTACTCCCGTTAAAAAGATCCCCAGCCAGATCACAGCCAGCACGCCGCACAGAAGCGCGCCAATCACTCCCAGCCGATGGCTTTTCTGCTGATTTTTCAGGCTTTTGATCCCCATAAGAAAACCATAGACAGAAAAAGCCATCGACATCAGGCCAAATGCTCCCAGCCAGATTGCTCCCTGGCCATTCTGAACAGCCGCCGTGATCATGCTGCCCGCCAGAAAGAGAAAAGACAACACTGCCAGAACCAGAGACAGCGTTCCGCCCGGTGCTTCGTCATGTTTTCTGACTGTATATTTATATCGCTTTGCCATGAAATTTTCTCCTTATTTGATTGCAGACCCAGTAAAGGAAATACCCGGCCGCCGCCCCCACTGTATTCAGAAGCAGATCGTCCACATCAAAGCTTCCCACTTTCAGAACGAGCTGCAGCGACTCTACCAGGAGGCTTAAGGAAAATCCGAGAAGGATCACCGGCAGACTTTTTCTCAGATTCCGGTGCATGACCGGCATCAGAAGGCCAAAGGGAAGAAATCCTATGATGTTTCCGCCGATGTTCAGAAAAGCCGGCCAGAAGCCCAGCTGCTCCCGGTACGTCCAGAACCTTCCGATCTCCCGGAAGAGTTCCAGATTATACCGGTAATCTGCCTCGCTCCAGTTTCTTCTCCCGTATTCTTCCGCAAAAAACAGGAAGTATCCCAGCATCAGCAGATAAATGACAAAGAGCAGGCGGCCCCAGAACTGGATCCGCCGTTTCGTTCTCTCCTGCATCAGATCGTAATATCCTTCTTTCTTCTCAGAAGCCTGGCGCCGTTGACGATCATCAGCACTCCTGACACGATCCCCGTCACCAGAACAATAATTCCCAGAGTCAGGCTTCCTGCGCCTGCCCCGGAAAGAGTATGATATACTTTTTCATTATCCTGAAAAGACATCAACACATCCTCCTTTTTTCCAGGCTCTTTCGCCGGCTCTTATTTTGCCCCGTACTGCTCATAATATACATCGATAGACGCTTTTACCGCCTCATCGATCAGAACGGTTCCGTTTATTTCACGGTTGTACAGATATTCCGTCACTTCTGCCATATCCACGATCGCCGCTGTGGGAAATCCGTACAGATCACGCACTTCATCCAGGGCACATTTTTCTCCGCCCTTTCCTACTTCCATCCGGTTCAGGGACACCATAAGACCCACGATCTCTACCTCGGCCGCACCTCTGACCTTGGGCACGGTCTCCTCCATGGATTTTCCCGAGGTAGTCACATCCTCGATCATGATAACCCGGTCGCCGTCTTTTAACTTGCTTCCCAGAAAGCTTCCCTTATCTGCCCCGTGATCCTTTTCTTCCTTCCGGTCAGAACAGTAACGAACTTCCTTCCCGTACAGCTCACTGTAAGCAATGGCTGTCACCACGCTTAAGGGAATTCCCTTGTAAGCCGGCCCGAAAAGCACGTCAAACTCATCCCCATAGGTGTCGTGAATCGCCTTTGCGTAATATTCTCCCAGTTTCTTTAACTGAGCACCTGTCACATAGCCGCCTGCGTTCATAAAAAACGGAGATTTTCTTCCACTCTTCAGCGTAAACTCGCCGAACTTCAGCACGCCGCAGTCAACCATAAATTCAATAAATTCCTGTTTATAGCCTTCCATTTCCTGCCTCCCGATCGTTTTTCCTACCATTTTACCTTACTTCACGGCTCCAATCAAGTCCTTTATATCCGCAACTTTCTGATTTCTCATATATTCCTCAATGCCGGCAGCCACTTCCGCAGCAGCGCAGGGATTGCGGAAACTTGCCGTTCCCACGGACACGGCGGTGGCTCCTGCCAGAATAAATTCCAGCGCATCCTCCGCTGTGGCGATTCCTCCCATACCGATAATGGGAAGTTTTACCGCATTTGCCACCTGATAAACCATCCGCACCGCCACCGGCTTCACTGTCGGACCTGACAGCCCCGCCGTCTTATTAGCGATGGCAAATGTCCGCCGCGCCACATCGATTTTCATGCCGGTAAGGGTATTAATCAGCGATACCGCATCTGCGCCTCCGGCCTCCACCGCCCTTGCCATCTCTGTGATATCCGTCACATTGGGGCTCAGCTTCATAATAACCGGCTGTCTGGCCACTTTTTTAACCGCAGAGGTGATCTCCTCTGCCGCTTTCGGGTTCTGTCCGAAGGCGATCCCGCCTTCCTTTACATTGGGGCAGGAAATATTGATCTCCAGCAGATCCACCGGTTCCTCTGCCAGGCGTTCAACCACTTCGCAGTAATCTTCCACGCTCCTTCCGCAGACATTTACCACAATCTTTGTATCATATTTCTTCAGAAAAGGAATGTCCCTCTCACAGAAAACCTCCATTCCTGGATTCTGCAGTCCGATCGCATTTAACATACCGCCGCAGGTTTCCGCAATGCGGGGCGTGGGGTTGCCCGGCCATGGCACATTGGCCACCCCCTTGGTCACCACCGCTCCCAGAAGGCTCAGATCCATAAATTCACTGTACTCTGCTCCGCTCCCGAAGGTTCCGGAAGCTGTCATAACCGGATTTTTCAGTTCCACACCGGCGATCTTTACTTTTGTATTCATTACAGTTCCACCTCCGATGCAGGAAATACGGGACCATCCTTGCAGATCCTCTTATTGTGTACGTGGGAATGCCCGTCCACCTCTCTGGACTGGCACACACAGGCCAGGCAGGCTCCGATCCCGCAGGCCATCTTTTCTTCCATGGAGATCCAGCAGGCAATGTTCTTCTCCTCTGCATAAGCCTTAACCGCCCGCAGCATGGGGGTGGGCCCGCAGGCGAAGATCACATCCGCCTCAAGATTTTTTTCCCGGATCGCGTCCAGCACATTTCCCCTGCTTCCTGCGCTTCCATCTTCCGTCGCAGGATAGAAATCCCCCGCTTTTTTCAGTTCTTCTGTCAGAAACAGTTCATCCCGGTAGCCGGCAATGATCTTTTTTTCTCCATTCAGCGCTTTTGCAGTCTCCAGCATGGGCGGGATTCCGATTCCTCCGCCGATGAGAAAAATTTTCTTTCCCTCTGCCTCCTGTAACGGGAATCCATTTCCCAGAGGTCCCATAACCTCTATCTCATCCCCCGCCTTCAGTCCGGAAAATTCTTCCGTTCCCTTTCCGGCCACCCGGTAAACAAGGCGGAGTTTCTTCTCTTCCCTGCCAATTTCACAGATACTGATCGGTCTCGGCAGCATCCTGCTCTTATCCCGGCTGTACAGAGATACAAACTGCCCCGGGCAGGCCGCCTCCGCGATCTCCCCCGCTTCCAGCCACATGCTGAAAATTCCGGTTCCGATCTGTTCCTGAGAAATAATTTTACAGATTCTCTTGCTTTTCATCTTTTTTCTCTCCTGCTTATTTTGCCGCCTGCAGCGCGCCGTCAATATCAGCAGCCATATCAAGAACTGCCTGACGGGATGCCTCTGCAAAATGTTCTGCTCCAAACTTTGCGTAGGCTTCCTGTTTATACGCCGCAATAATTCCTCTGGAAGAATTTACGATAGCTCCCAGTCCGTCTTCATTAAAGAAATGCACCAGATCCTTGCCTTTTCCTCCCTGGGCGCCGTAACCAGGCACCAGAATATAGGACTTGGGCATTACCTTTCTTAAAACTTTGCCCATCTCCGGGTAAGTCGCTCCCACAACAGCGCCCACATAGCTGTAGGAATCTCCCATATGATCTTCTCCCCAGGATGCCACCTGCTCGCCGACCCACTCATAAAGCGGTCTGCCGTCGATCAGTCTGTCCTGAAATTCTCCGGAAGAAGGATTGGACGTCTTCACCAGAATGAAAAGACCCTTCTTCTCTTCCTTGCATACTTTAATAAAAGGTTTCACTCCGTCGCTTCCCAGATAGGGATTGACGGTAGCAAAATCCTCGTCAAAACCGTAGAAGCTGTTTGCCCCCACCTGGACTTTACCCAGATGGCCTACCGCATAGGCCTCGGAAGTGGATCCGATGTCTCCCCGCTTAATATCACCGATCACGACCAGATCCTTCTCATGACAGTAATCCACCGTCTTTTTAAATGCCATCATTCCCGGAATGCCGAACTGTTCATACATGGCAATCTGAGGTTTTACTGCCGGGATCAGATCCCAGACTGCGTCTACGATTTCTTTATTATACTGCCACACTGCCTCCGCAGCTCCTTCCAGTGTCTCTCCGAATTCTGCGAAAGCCTTTTTCTGGATATGCTCCGGAATATAGTTCATCATGGGATCAAGTCCCACCACAATGGGTGCATGCGTTTTCTGAATCTTGCTAACCAGTTTGTTAATCATCTTTTCTGTCGTCCTTTCCTTATTCTGCTTCGTATACGATTCTGCCGTCACAGATTGTATACAGCACTTTCCCTTTTAATTTTCTGCCCGCAAAAGGCGTATTCTTTCCTTTGGAGCGGAACTTTTCCGGATTTACCGTCCACTCCGCATCCGGATCGATGATCGCGATATCCGCTGCCCGTCCTTCTTTTAACGTCCCGGCTTTGCTGTGCAGGATCTTCGCCGGATTGAAGCTCATTTTCTCAACCATCTGCATGGGAGTCAGAATGCCTGTTTTAACCAGCTCCGTGATCGTCAGACCCACGCTGGTCTCCAGTCCGACGATGCCAAAAGGCGCCGTCAGCATGGAGCGGCTCTTCTCTTCCCGGGAATGGGGCGCATGATCCGTACTGATCACCTCGATCGTCCCGTCTTTGAGTCCCTTTCTCAGGGCTTCCACATCTGCCCTGGTCCTTAAAGGAGGATTCATCTTATAATTAGCGTCTCCCTGCACCATGTCCTCTGTGGACAGGGTAAAATGATGCGGGCATACTTCCGCGCTCACCGAAATTTTTTTCTTCTTTGCCATGCGCACCATCTCCACACTCTCTTTTGTGGAACAGTGACACAGATGCAGATGAACTCCGGTATCTTCCGCCAGAATAATATCTCTCGCCACAATGGCATTTTCCACCGAGTTGGTGATCCCCGGAAGACCAAATTCCCGCGCTTTCTCATCATCATTCATACAGCCGCCGTTTACCAGATCGATATCCTCACAGTGAGCCAGCACCGGGATTTTCAGATCTGCCGCCTCCTGCATGGCTTCCCGGTACAGCTGGGAATTCATCACGGATTTCCCATCCTCGCTGATGGCCGGGATTCCGGTCTCCGCCATCTTCCTGATATCAGTCAGTTCTTCCCCTTTCTGTCCCATCGTGATCGCTCCTGCCTGCAGTACATGAACGGGGGATACTTCCTTTGCCTTATTCAGCACATATCTGACGCGGGTATCACAGTCGATCACCGGTTTCGTGTTGGGCATGGCCACAATGGTGGTAAACCCGCCGGCCGCCGCCGCCTTTCCGCCTGTCTCCACATCTTCTTTATACGTCTGTCCCGGATCCCGCAGATGAACGTGAAGGTCAATAAGACCGGGAACCACATAACACCCGCCGGCATCGATAACCCGGTCCGCAGTCTCTTCTTTTCCCTTCTCTGCTTTGGCTATCTTACCGCCTTCCACATACAGATCTGCAATCTCATCCCGCCTGGATGCCGGATCCAGGATCCGTCCGTTTTTAATCCAAATCCTCATCTTAACAGCCCTCTCTTGGTATAAGTTTTCTCTTCCTCCATCATACACGAATTTCTTTCTAAAATAAAGCCTTTTCCTATTGACTTTTTTATTTTAGAGTCTTATACTGAATAATGTCAAACTGTTTATTGGATAATAGAACATCAGCAAGCGATGAAAGATTCTTATTTCAGTATAGTCTTTGATCGGTTGCTTCTTTTTTATCCAATCTGTATTATTTGTAATGGAGGTAACGTCAAATGAACAAAGGAACAGTAAAATGGTTCAACGCTGAAAAAGGCTACGGATTTATTACTGGCGAAGACGGAGCTGATGTTTTCGTACACTTCTCCGCAATCCAGGGTGAAGGATTCAAATCTCTGGATGAAGGTCAGGCTGTGACCTACGATCTGACCGAAGGTGCCCGCGGCATGCAGGCATCCAATGTTGTTAAGCTTTAATTCACTTCGTTTTCGCAAAGTAAATTAATAGACAACAAAATCCCCCGGAGTATATTTCTATATTCCGGGGACTTTTTTCTTTTCACCGTTTTTACCCGCCGGATCCATCCGGATCCGTCCGTTTTCCCGTCAGGCATTCAGCGTGTTCAGATAATCATTTACCGCCGTACATTCCATCTCATAAGTCACCGGTTCCCTGGAATTCTGCGCCTTCTCGTAGACGGAATATCCAAACCAGCCCACCATGGCCGCTGCCACAAGAGCGGCTGCGGTGTACTCCAGACGGCGCACCCATTTCTCCCGCTTCATCAATTTCTGACGGTTATATTTCTTTTCTTTATACCGGTCTACCTTTTCCTGGCTCATAACTGTGCTTCCTCTCCTGGTATATTTTCCCCGCTTCCCGCAGGGACATGGCGGCAGATGCCGCCTGAACTGCCTTTTATTATACCATAACTTCCCTCATTTGAAAAGTATCAGATCGCCACGATCACTCCGCCGTCATTGGCATACATGGAGCTGACTCCCGCCGTATCCTGCAGGATACAGCCCGCCACCGGTATTTTCTCCATAATGGCATCCCTCACCATGGCCGCCCTCTCCGGACAGTTGCAGTGAGCAATCCCCAGAATCTTCTTTTCCGTGTGTTCTGCATCCTTCACCACGCAGTCTACCATCTTCACCAGCGCTTTATTAATTCCTCTGGCCTGATCCAGCGGCTGGATCTCACCCTCCGGCGTGGAACCCATCACCGGTTTGATCCGAAGCGCCGAGGCCGCAAACGCTTTCACTTTGCTGAGCCTCCCGTTCTTTCTTAAGGTATCCAGATTCTCCAGAACAAAATACGTATGCTGGCCGGCAATATACTGCTCCACCGTATCGATCACCTGGCGGAAGCTCATCCCCGCCTCCTCACATTCCCGGATCTTCTCGGCGATCAGCGTCTCCCCTGCGGAAGCGCTGCGGGAATTAAATACATAGACCTGTTTATCCGGGTGGTTTTCCAGAAGCAGGCTTCTCCCCAGCTGCGCACTGTTGTAAGAACCGCTCAGCTCCGCAGACAGGGTGACTGCATAAATATGATCCGCCTCGCAGTCAAAATGTTTCAAATACTGCTCCGGGGAAGGACAGGAAGACTTCGGGCACTGCGGGCAGGCATCTACCATTTTCAGAAAATCTGCCTGACAGAATGTCTCGTCATCCACAACCGTCTCTCCGCCCACATCCAGAACCAGCGGAGCGCTGGCAAAACGCTCATCCTGCTTCATTTCCTCCGTTCTCTCACCACAGCTGTCCAACACGATCTTAAAACTCATATCTTCCATATCCTCCTGACATTTCCGTTCTATCACACTTATATTTCAAGATTTATTTCTTTTCATCATCAAATGTAGTTTTAAATACCATGTTTAATCTTATCACACTGTTTCTCATTTGAAAAGAACTTTTTTGGGAATCAGCAGATCTTTTTTTCTTTCAGAAAAGCGGCAACAAATTCATCCCACAGGTGATCCAGACTTTTATCCAGGGTAAAAAAACGCAGAGAAGTCCCGGTTGTCAGAACCAGATTCCCTCCATCATACTGACAGTTCAAATACAGGCCGAAAACGTCCTCTTCCTGACAGGAAAGACTGCTCTCCTTAAGAAGCTTCTCCGTCTCCGGCCGGGGAAGCTGAAAAACAAAACGGAACCCCAGGGGAGTCCGCTTCCCTTTTATCATCTGATAACAGAGATTTCTCACTTCCCCCCAGCGGGCAAACGTCCGCCTTTCTTCCCTGATTTCTTCCTCCTTCTCCCCGTCAAAAAAATCCCGCTGCAGCTGTCCGTCAATGGAATACGTAAGAAAGGTGGTAATACTCCCCTCCACGATCAGAAAATGGTCAAACTCTTCCCGGAGAAGCAGCTGCCGCATCATCCCTTTTACATCGCTTACCGTCACTGCTATCATCTCATGTTCCTCCCCTTTTTTCTTTCACCCGGATCATAATCTTTGTCAGATACTCTTCCGGATCCGCTATCATAAATTCATTCATCCCCATCTCATAGGCATACCCGCCAAGCGTCATATCCCGCTCCTTCGCATATTTCAGCATCTTCTCATAGATCCCGGCTGCTTTCCAGACGTATCGCCTCCTCTCCCACGGCTTCACACAAAAGCGCCTGCCTTTTTTCCTTCCAGAACCCGCCGGGTCTGCTTCAGTTTCCGGATCTCCCGGTCAATTTCTTCCAGCTTTTGCTCTGCCAGTGCAAGAAACTTACGGCTTCCGGGACTCTTCCGGTATTCCAGAATTTCTTCAATGCTCATGTTCAGTTCTTTTAACATGCGGATATACTCAAAATCCAGGCTCTGAGCCGCTCCGTAATAACGGTAGTGATTTTCCCCCTTTTCCTCCGGGGAAAAAGGCCAATGCTGTCATAATAGTGCAGCGTCCTTTTATTGACTCCGTGCAGCCCGGCAAACTGAGCCGTCTTCATCCTTGTACTTTTTCTCTCATTTTCACGATTCCCTGTTGACTTTACAGTTACTGTATCCTTTATCATACCGAATATCATCAGAAAAGACAAGGAGAATCTACGATGCAGATCCAATTAAGACCTTATCACAATCAGGACTTCCAGCCTCTGGAAAAAATCATCCGGAAAACCTGGCATTACGACCAGTTCTGCGGCCCGAAGGCCGCCGCCCGTCTGGCCCGCGTATTTCTCAGCAGCTGTCTGACTAACTATACTTTTTCCCGTGTCGCCGTCATAGACGGAAAAGTTGAGGGAATCATCCTTGCCAGAAACAATTCCACACACCGCTGTCCCCTTCCGGCCCGGCTGCGGCAGATCCGTGCTCTCCTCTCCCTCTATCTCTCCAAAGATGGAAGAGCTGCCATGCAGATCTTCGGAAATGTCAATGGTATCGACAAAGAACTGCTCTCCGGCTGCGGAAAAGCCTATCCCGCCGAACTGTCTCTCTTTGCCGTCAGCCCCGCCTGCCGCGGAAAAGGCGCCGGCAAAAAACTCTTCCGCTCTGCTCTTCATTATATGAGGCAGGAAGGACTGAAAGAATTTTATCTTTTCACGGACACCACCTGTAATTACGGATTTTATGAACACCAGGGAATGACCCGCCGCTGCGAAAAAGAACACATTTTCTATGTCAGAGGGCAGCGGTCAAAAATGAATTTCTTTATCTATGACCTGACACTGTAGAGCGGTCTTATTTTTACTTTGAACGTGGAAGGATATCAACTAAACTTTCACCTCCATACAAAAATACCACCGGCCATTCTATTATGACTGGTGGTATGAATGATCTATTTAGTACACATATAATATCATGCAGTAAATCAGACTTATATATCCATTGAAGTCACCTTATACTATGCCTTGATATAACGTGTAGATCTTGCCGATCCGATCCGTTTTATTGCACCGCTCTTTACCATTGCACCGAGGACTGCTTCAACTGTTGTCGGACTGACATCGGGAAGAATCTTACATATTTCAGCTTTGGAAAGAGGGGTCAGACTGTTTAATACCGTTGCTTCTATACGGGCTTTCTTTGTAATCTTTTTCCCATGTACGACTGCAAAGCGTTTGTCCAACTCTTTATAGCACATATAAAGCATAGACAGGAGATTCTCGATAAATGGGAAATAACTATTTTCATTTGACTCCCAACCGTCAGAAGATTGACGAAGAGATTCGTAATAATAGGCCTTGTAGTTATTAATTTGCTCTTCAAAGGACACATATTTTCCGGCATCAAAACCATTCTTGTATAGAAGCAACAACGATAACAGGCGTGACATTCTGCCGTTACCATCTCTGAATGGATGTATGCAGAGAAAATCCAAAATAACGCAAGGAATCAATAGCAATTGGTTTATATTGGCATTACTACGTGCTTCCATATAGGCAAGCTCTAACTGTTCCATAGCCTTTGACGTTTCATTTGCAGGGGTGGGCCGAAAACGAACACGCCTGTTTCCGTCTGTATCAATTTCCAAAATTACATTATCGTCTGTTTTATATTGACCGCCATATTCATAACCTGCAAATGCCATCATCATTTCGTGCAAATGCAAAATATCACGCTCACAAAAATCAATACGCTCATAGTCCAAATGAATTTCATTTAATGCATCCCTATATCCGGCAATTTCTGCTTCATTATGATTCAACGGAGCGCTGTTCTGATTGACGATAGCGGCAATACGCTCGTCACTTGTAACAATACCCTCAATAGCATTAGAACTCTTAATCGACTGTACCTTTGCAACTGCCTCTAACTCTGTAAAAATTTGGGTATATTCCTCTTTTCGCACTCCCGCCATTGTTTTCAATGCCGAAATATTTGAAGTAAGATTCACCAAATTTGCAGGCAGTAAGCCGTTGTTTAAAAAAGAGTAATCGAATTTCCTCACATCACACCATCCTTTCTGCATATTATTGTAACATGTTATATGCAGAAAATCAATCTGCATCCGCTTTATCTGCATATAAAATATAAATAAATTATGCAGATATGAGGAAACCATGTGCAGAAACTTATAAAAAGCAGTACAGAATGATTACATACTGTCGCACCGAATCTGCATAAATGTTGTTAATAAAACAAGTTCTAAAAAATGTATACAGACATGCTATGAATGCAATACGAAACAAAAAACCCCTTGATTATTCAAGGGTTTTTAAGTAGCGAGAAAGGGATTTGAACCCCCGACACTGCGGGTATGAACCGCATGCTCTAGCCAACTGAGCTATCTCGCCATATGGAACCTACAGGGCTCGAACCTGTGACCCTCTGCTTGTAAGGCAGATGCTCTCCCAGC
>OLQH01002052.1_pt1 | contig 12986 bp, 9 predicted proteins | sample 1672671 | NCBI WGS metagenome assembly OLQH01 (sample SAMEA3136712, study PRJEB25190) | human gut metagenome
TACCTTTTCCCCATAATATTCTTTCATTTTCCTATAGGATTCCAGCGTTCCGATTGCCAGATAGTTATGGGCTTTCAGATCCACCTGCCCGTCATCCGCCGTAAAATAAGTCCAAGGTCCGTGCACAGTCTCATAAGTCCTATACTCGATCACCTTTCCCGCATCCCTGAGCTGTCCAAAACGCTTTTCATCCACAAAATAATACTCCCGCCCGTCACTTTCTCCCTGGCGGATAGGCCGCGTAGTATATAACAAAATATTCAAAAGCCCCAGCTCCCTGTCATGAAGAAGCCTGCTGTAAATGGTATCTTTACCGGAAGAGCTTTTGCCCATAATATAAAAAATTCTGCCCATTATTTTCTTCCCCTATCTCCTGAGTACGTGAATCTTCTTTAGAGTATAGTCATTTAAGCCCTGAATGTCCAGCCCCTATTCCTTCCAGATACAAAGCTGCCTCAAAACATGACTGCTGATTCTCTCCCCGGGCACCAGAAACGGAATCCCCGGGGGATACAGATAGGCGTATTCCGAGGAAATCCTCCCCTCACTGTCTGCCAGATCGATCTCCTCCTGCACGCCTTCCACGGCTTCCGCGATGGCAGTGCATACCTCTCCTGACATATCCTTCCTCATATCCTCAAAGATTAGCCCTGTTCTTCCTGAACCTGCATTTCCCAGATCTTTGTCAATATCCAGAAGTGCCTGTTCCAGTCTTGAAAACCCTTCCTCTGTATCCATCACACTGGTAAGTGCGATCACATACCGGCTTGCCGCCATTTCCATCTGCAGATGGTACCGTTCCAGCAGGATCCTATACAGTCCTGCCCCATCCACAGCAGTACCTGCCGCAGAGATCACAAGCTTGGACTCATCCAGATCATACACAGATCCAAGCCCCAGGATCTCATCCTTACTCACCAGATGCATATTTTTAAGAGCCTTCAACCGCTCTCTGCATACCTTCAGCCTTTTTACATATTCTCCGAAACGCTCTCTGCCCTCTTCCCGGATCAGCCTGACGCATGCATCCATTCCGGCCATAAACAGATAAGAGGGGCTGCTGCTCTGGTATATTCCCAGAAAACGCTTAAGCTTATCCGGCCTCACACGCTCACTGTTCCTGTGCAGAAGTGCTGTCTGTGTCAGGGATGGGAGTGTTTTATGTAAACTATGGATCACCACATCCGCCCCACAGTCCAGTGCCGACTTTGGAAAATCATCTGAAAACGGAAAATGTGCCCCATGGGCCTCATCCACGATCAGAGGCACCTGAAATGCGTGAGCTGTCTCCGCAATCTCTTTCACATCTGAAACCACACCGTCATAGGTGGGTGAAGTAATAAGGACAGCCTCGATCCCCGGATAATTCTCCAGCATCTTTCTGACATCCGCAGGAGAAATCCCACCGTTCAGCCCCATCACTCTGTCCGTCTTCGGAAAGACATAATGGGTTTTCAGCCCCCTCAGATAAGCGGCATGGTAAGCTGCCTTATGACAATTCCTTGCCATTAGGATCTCACCGCCCCTGGAGGTGCCCGCAGACACAGCGGCCAGTATCCCGGATGTGCTGCCATTCACCAGATACCGGGTTTCAAGTGCTCCGTAAAGGGACGCGGCCCGCCCCTGCGCTTCCAGCAAAATACCTTCCGCATGATGCAGATCATCAAAGCCATCAATTTCAGTTATGTCAACCATATAAGGCTTTTTAAGCGTCTCCGGGCAAAATACCCGCTTATGCCCCGGCATATGGAAAGGATAATAATCCTTTCCGCCATATTCATACAAAGCCTCATCAAGCCATATCTGCTTTTCCATTCTCCCGTCCTTTCCCGGACAGCTCTTCTATCAGATCCATGATCTCACTGCCGGCATTCTGGAGTACCGTCTTTTTCTGAACCTTCTTATCTCTGGTCACGATCTCACAGCATCCTTCCTTCATATTTCTTGGACTTGCGATGACCCGTACGGGCACTCCCATCAAATCTGCGTCCGAGAACATAACCCCGGCGCTCACCTTTCTGTCATCATAAAGCACTTCCACACCGTGTCCCTGAAGTTCCTCATAGAGCTTATCCGCAAACACTTTCACTTCCTGATCATCCGGTCTCACACAGCACAAATGCACCTGCCAGGGGGCAATGGCCATAGGCCAAATTGGTCCGTACTCATCGTGATGTGCCTCACAGACGGACGCCGCCAGCCTTCCGATACCGATTCCGTAACAGCCCATAAGAGGATATTTTTCCTTACCATCCTTATCCAGGTACTGCATCCCCATACTCTCCGTATACTTTGTGCCAAGCTGGAATATATTTCCCACTTCAATGCCTCTGGACACCTGAATAGAATGCCTGCCGCATTCCGGACAAACACCGCCCTCCGTGATCTTGGCAAAATCATGATACTCCGCCTCCGGACAGTCTCTCTCCATGCAAAGCCCCGTATAATGATGCTCCTCCACATTTCCGCCGCAGGAAAGATTCATTCCGCCCTTCAGGGAGTTATCATAGAGAATCGTAAAATCCCCCTGCAGATCACAAGGACCGATAAATCCGGGATGCAGTCCGGACTCCTGTGTAATCTCTGCGGGACGTATCTCACTCTTTAAAAAATTAGTAACCTTTGTCTCATTTACATCCAGATCCCCACGGATAAACAACACCACAAACCCGTCATCGGAATTCTTCTGATACACCACAGCCTTACAGGATCTCTCCTTGGGCATATGCAAATATTCACAGACATCCTCAATCGTATGCATATCCGGGGTATATACCAGTTTTAACTCCTCCTGCACATTATCCTGTACATTTTCAGTGATGCTCTCAGCCATCTCCACATTTGCCCTGTATCCACATTCCGGACAGACAGCTATAGAATCCTCCCCCACAGGAGTCAGCAGCATAAATTCATGAGACAGGCTGCCCCCCATCATCCCCGAATCCGAAGCCACGGCAATCGTCTCAGGAATCCCGGCTCTGGCAAAGATCCTCTCATAAGCATGATAACACTTCTGGTAATATTCCTCCAGGTCCTCCTGAGAAGTATGGAAGGAATAAGCATCCTTCATAGTAAATTCCCGCACCCGGATCAGTCCTGCTCTCGGTCTTGCCTCATCCCTGAATTTTGTCTGGATCTGATAGATCATAAACGGATACTTGGCATAACTCTTCCCATACTCCCGCACAAGCTGCACCGAAGCCTCCTCATGCGTCATCCCCAGAACCATCTTACTCCCATTCCTGTCACTAAAACGCAGAAGCTCACTTCCCACGGTCTCGTAACGCCCGGATTCCTCCCAAAGAGAGGCCGGCATAGCCACAGGAAACTGCACCTCCTGCCCTTCGATCCTATCCATCTCCTCCCTGATGATACGCTCAATTTTTCTGCAGATCCTCCTCAAAGGCCCAAACTGCGAATAGATCCCATTTCCAACATACTTCATATATCCGCCTCTCACCATTAAAGCATGGCTGTCGATCACGCAGTCCGAAGGCCTCTCCCGAAATCTCTCTCCCACAACCTTTTCCATTTTCATTATACATTTCCTCCATTCTTTTTTTGTAAATACAACAAAAGCCCTGAACCAGCCTAGCCGGTTCAGGGCGAATAAACAAATATCCGTGTTACCACCTGATTTCAGAATTCTCATTCTGCGCTCCATAAGTACAGGATGCCCCTTTGATCCATCTTCATCAGCCATCCGATACTCCATCCCCATAACGGAGGATACCCGTCAAAACCTACTCGTCACCTTTCAGCCCGCAGCTCAAAGACCGGTTCAGCGCCCCTCCATAAAGCCTCGCACCACCCGGCTTCTCTCTGGAACGTACAGACACGCTTACTATCTCTTCTCAACGCCTTTCTCTTGATTCCGAATCTTATCACAAAATGTCTTCTATGTCAACGGTATGAAAAACTGAACTGCTGCAGCCAGATCAATCTATTTTCAGTATCATCTGCAGAATTCTCTTTGCGCACCTCTCCATTTCTTCCCGGCTTACCAATCCCTTTTCCTTTGCTTCCAGGATCCTTTCAGGATAACCACAACCCATCTTGATATCTCCGCCCGCCTTCACCTCTAAATAATGCTCAGCGTGATTCCACCAGTCCGTAGTCACCATCCCTTCAAATCCCCATTCATCTCTTAGGATTCCCTGAAGCAGTTCCGGGTTGCAGGATGTAGGATATCCATTCATAAGGTTATAGGATGACATCACCGTCCAGGGCTGGGCTTCCTTTACCGCAATCTCAAAGCCTTTCAGATAAATCTCTCTCAGCGCTCTCTCCGATACCCTGGAATCGCTGTCCTTTCTGTTGGTTTCCTTATTATTACAGCAAAAATGTTTCATGGATGCCCCCACATGCCGGGACTGGATTCCGCGGATCATGGCTGCTCCCATCTTCCCTGATACCAGGGGATCTTCTGAATAATACTCAAAGTTTCTTCCGCACAGAGGACTTCTGTGAATATTCATGGCAGGTGTAAGCCAGATACCTATATTGTTCTCCTTGACTTCTGCCGCGCCTGCCGCTCCCACTTCAAACACAAGCTCCGGATTCCAGGTACAGGCAAGCAGTGTAGCACAGGGCCATGCAGTGGTATACACGCCGCACTCTTCCCTGATCCTCAGTCCTGCAGGACCGTCAGCAGTCATTATATTGGGAATCCCGTATGCCGGCAGACTGCCCATTCCATATGTATTCGCAACACCTGTATTGGCCTGTCCGCTCAGCAGCCGGGCCACTTCCCTATCACTGAGCTGCTCCAGGAGCTGATCCAGGCTGGATTTTCCCTCCGCAACATCCTCCAGGGTGATCCTGCCTTCATCTATCCACTCTTTTTTCTCCTGCCAGGTGATCTCCTGCACATCAGGCTCTACACCCTCCAAGGTTTCAATATCCTGGGGAACAAGCCCGTTCTTTTCATATCTGTTCTCATACAAGGTCAGTGATTCAAAAGACCCATCCGACAGAAGACGTGTCTTCAGTGCTGTAGGTGCGCACTTCCTGGTAAGCTGCTCTGTCACTGTGGTCTCTTCTACCTGATATTCATAATCCAGTTTTACTGTATTTCGCACGGAATTGCCGACTTTGAAAGAATAACTTCCCGCTTCCAGCACATAAGCAGACGCCTGTACCTTTCCCAGATCATCATAGGATGCCATGTCCGCAGCGGGCAGCTCCAGTCTGAGGATCTGGGACTGTCCGGCAGCCAGAAGGTCTGTCTTGCCGAAAGCGCCCAGTACCTCCAGCGGTTTTCCCAAGAGGCCCTGTGGGGCACGGTAATAAAGCTGTACCACCTCTTTACCGGATCTGTTCCCCATATTTGTGACCTTCACATCCACACGTATGACACCGCCTGATTCCCCTGCCCTGACAGGCTCAATCTCAAACTCCGTATAGGAGAGACCGAACCCGAAGGGATAATTCACCCTTTTAGCGGCACCCGGAATGGTTTCAAAATACCGGTATCCCACATAAATATCTTCTGTATAATCCACATACTCCTCAGACTCATTGAAACCGGCAGATGAGGGATAGTCGTCAAAGGTCCCGGCAAAGGTGTCTGTCAGTTTTCCTGATGGGTTCACATCACCGCACAGCAGGTCTGCAGCCGCCAGGCCGCCCTCCATACCGCCCTGCCAGGCCAGAAGAACACCCTGTATCTTATCGGAACAGCAGAACCAGGAGGTATCTGCCATACCGCCCACATTCAGCACCACCACAACTTTGTCAAAGCTGGCTGTCACAGCCTCCACCATCTTCTGTTCTTCCTTTGTAAGATAAAAGTCTCCGTCCCCCGGAACTCCTTTCCTGTCCCATCCTTCTCCTGAAAACCTGCAGATAGATATCACGGCAATATCAGCCCATGCTTTTGCTTTTTCAAGAAGATCACATGGAATCTCAGGTTCTGCAGTCATACCGGGCTCTACGCCCTGGGCATACTGCGCCTTTACATTTTCTCTGTAAAATTCACCCAGAGGCGCAAGGATCTGTACCTTTTCCTCTTTCTCCTTAATTTCCAAACCATCCTGCAGACTGCGCGCATAGGCTGTGGTCACATCCCCGCTGCCTCCGCCGCCTTTCACATAATCCACACTGCCTTTTCCAAACAGAGCCAGTCTGGTTCCTCTTTCAAAGGGCAGAATATTCTTTTCATTTTTCAGCAGCACCATTCCCTCTGCGGCTGCTCTCCTGGATAATTGAATATGCTCTTCGCATCCTGTGACTCTCTGTCCGTCCCTGCCCAGAGGCAGACATGGCTGATACAGTGCACGTGCCCATCTTTTCATAAATAAAAACCCTCCTAATCCGTCTCCCGCCTGTTTGAACGGGATTCCTTTTAATCTTTTTTCCATCTTATCCCGCCTTCTTTCAGGGAGCAAGAGCTTATATTGACTTATATGTTCCTGATATTGACATTCTTATTCACCATATACCAATACTGCTATTCACCATTATCCAAAGCAGATTTCTGCCAATAGAATTTATCAATGTCTTCGGTAAGCGACTGTTTTATGGAAATAATGACGCATTAGGATAAATTATTATTTTGAAAAAATCAATGCTGCAAAGCAAACAGTTTCCATGTACGTAAACTTCAGGTGCTCTGTAATTTTATAACAATTTCGGCAATTACTTCGCGACTTTCCTCCAGTTCCTCCGCAATGGTATCTATGGATTTTCCCTTTTCCAGTTTCCTATTTACCTGTTCCTGCAGTTTCTCCTTCTGCCCTTCTTCCCTTCCCGCCGCATAGGCTTCCTCACGCTGTACTTCCACATTCAGATCATAATCATATTCCGCTATCAGCATATTTACCACCTCACTGCCTTTCTTCTTCAGATAATCGGCCAGTATTCCTGCTTTCATACATTCTTCTATGGCATTTGGAGCCAAATATGCCGCAAAGTGGGGTGTGCAGATTGTCGGAGTGAATTTTCAAACACACTCTAGCCCATGGCTCCTTCCCATTATAAAAGGTATAAAACTCCGGAGTTGGGAGCCTTACTGCTTTTTTCCTGTACCGGTCACGCACCGGGACGATCTGCTCCAATGCACGGCCGATATACAGAAGATCCCTCAGCGGCATATTTTCATTGATCGTTGACTGATGCTCTCCGAACACCATAACCTTATCTTCGATGCCAAAAGATATGTCATTGCAGAAATTCATGTAGAGTACATCTTCCACTCTGATCTTCCGGACCTTTGTTCCCGCCGGAAGCGGCTCCTCATGCCATAAATGCCCTCCTTTTGCAGATCATATGACAAAAGGAAGGCTTTTGGGAACCAATCAGCAGGCCTTCACGTTTTTGTAAAGGCACTAAACCGTAACGGCCCTTTCTATATCTAAGTATAGAAAAGAACTATAGATTATTCAAGACTTTCTCTTGAAATATGACCACTTATTTAATTGGTTTTGATTTGGTAAAATCGGGGGAACTCCCCATTTGACAGCCTTTCGGCTGAAAAGCAGAAATCATGAAATTGCGATTCATGAATGTATCCAGTATAGCACAGAAAAAACTCTAATTCAACAAGCGGGCCGGTAATTATAGCAATACCCAGTCTGGTGCGTGTCTGCCTCGGGACTGCCTTGTAAATGCACCCGTGGAATTTAATCCACGAATGCATTTACTATGGCTTATAATGACAATATCTAATAAACTTTATAACTATTCCTTAGGTCTGCACATTAACCTCTATGCCCACAAGAAAGTCACCTTACACCTTAAACCGGTACCCCACACCCCATATAGTCTCAATATACTGGGGCTTCGCTGTGTTGAACTCGATCTTCTCACGAATCTTCTTAATATGCACCGTTACGGTGGCAATATCTCCGATGGACTCCATAGCCCAGATTTCCTTGAACAGTTCATCTTTTGTGAACACCCTGTTAGGATTCTGTGCCAGGAAAGTGAGCAGGTCAAACTCTTTGGTTGTAAAATTCTTCTCCTCCCCATTGATCCATACACGCCTTGCCGTCTTATCAATCTTCAGACCCCGGATTTCAATAATATCATTCTCCTGCACACCGGTACCAATAAGTCTCTCATATCTGGCCAAATGAGCTTTTACCCTGGCAACCAGTTCGCTTGGACTGAATGGTTTTGTCATATAGTCATCTGCCCCCAGGCCCAGGCCGCGGATCTTATCAATGTCATCCTTTTTGGCGGAAACCATAATCACCGGATTATTCTTTACATTTCTGATCTCCCGGCAGATCTCAAAGCCGTCCACTTCCGGCAGCATCAGATCCAGGATAAACAGATCATAATTTCCCTCCAGTGCTTTTTTAAGCCCCACATCACCTCTGTTTTCAATCTCCACTTCAAAGCCGCTCAGCTCCAGATAGTCTTTCTCAAGGTCGGCAATTGCCTCCTCATCCTCAATAATCAAAATCTTACTCATTCATTGGTACCTCCTGGTATTTTCTAAGAACGAAGTACATAACCGTTCCGATATTCTCCTTACTTGTTGCCCAGACCTTGCCGCCGTGGTCCTCCATTATTTTCTTCACTATGGAAAGACCAATACCGCTTCCCCCCTTGGAAGAATTCCTGGAGGCATCCGTGCGGTAAAATCTGTCAAAAATATTGGGCAGATCTTTAGCTGCGATTCCTTTTCCGTTGTCCTCAATCTCTACCTGGACAAAATCTCCTACGTCCTTCACCCGCAGATTGATCCTCCGATCTCTGCTGCTATCCATGTATTTGAGAGAGTTGCTCACGATATTATTTATAACCCTTTTGATCTGCTCCGCGTCGGCAATGACAAGCACCTCAGGTCCTGCATAATTGGAATACTGGAACTGCACTGACTTGGATTCCAGCTCAGAATCCAGCTCCTCCGCACAGTCATCAAAAAATTCTGTCACGGAAATCTTATTGAATGTGTATGGTATCCTGTTTGTGTCCATCTTGGAATAAAAAGTCAGCTCGTTGATCAGCCTGTCCATATCGTTAGCCTTATTATAGATTGTATGGATATATCTGTCCATCTTTTCCGGTGTATTCGCCACACCATCCATAATACCTTCCACATATCCTTTAATAGCCGTTATAGGTGTCTTCAGGTCATGGGAAATGTTGCTGATCAGTTCCTTGTTGTCTTTGTCGAACTCCAGCTTCTCCTCTGCGTTTTCCTTCAGTCTCTGCCTCATGGCCTCAAAATCCTGGCACAGATCGGAGATCTCATTAACCCCCTCGCTGGCAATGGAGAAATCCAGGTTCCCCTCCTTGATCTTCTGTGTAGCTGTCCGCAGCTTATCAAGAGGAGAAATGACGCCCCGATAGATCCACCAGGTAAGCCCCAGCGCCGTACCAGTGAGGATGATGACCACAGCCACCACCATATTACGGATCAGTTCCTCTATCTGCGGCATTGTTTTGAACACACTGGAGACCACAAAAAGACTGCCCTTTCCGTGTTCACTGGTCTCAAAATCAATCTGCTTTACCAGTGCTTTTATTTTGCCCCCCAGATAAAATCCGTCGCTGCTGTCACTGCTGTCATCCTTGTAATCCGGCAGTCTGCTGATAAGCTCCGACGGATAAGGATCACACCCTGTATACCTTATCTTATCATCTTCCCGCACAATAAGATAGGAGTGCACCTGTTCCAATTCCTTATTAACGGAATCCAGATATTCAATATTTTCCAATTCCTTAGGAGAATTCCTGGCTGCCTCTGCCAAACGGCCTATGGTACCGCTGGTCATGCTGTTGATCACTTCTGCTGTGTTGGTCAAGCTTTCGTATGTGGCATTCTCAATCCCGTACTTTTTCTCTATGGCCTTGAGCTGGTACTGGCTGAATCCCCAGAATGCCATACCGGTAAACAGCAGAGGCTCCAGTATAATGATAAAAAAAGAAACGATGATCCTTGTCTTTAATTTCATGTTCCGGCACCTTTCTGTCAATGCAATTGCTTTTTAGTCAGGACAGATATCTGTGATCCCCCGACTCTGCCTTATAAGGCTAAATACAAATGCCTAAAAACGGGCATAATGTCTTCTGGTAAATATTATAGCATAATTTGCTGCATTTTCTTCTAAACAAAAGTGAATCAAATCTAAACTTTCTATAAAAAACCCTGCAAAATCCTTTGACTTTACCTGAAACACCTTCTAAAATATAAACAATAGAAGAACGCTTCACAGGCTTTCTAATTGATATGTGAAACTACCGCGGCCAGACCGCAGAATTTACCGAGGAGAAATTATGTTTTTAGATAAAGATAACCATCTTGCAAAATTAAATGAACTGTATGGGCAGAACTGCTTTCAGTCTGTTTCCCTCTACTGTGACGCCGGTATGGGAAAGACCACACTTCTCAGACAGTTTTCTGCGGGCAGACGGACTCTGTATTTTAAGCCCCTGGAGACTACGGACGCCGAGAATTTTCTAGCTCTAAAAAAAGAGGCCATCCGAATACTGGGTCCTTTGGAAAAGCTAAAAGCCGCCAAAAGGTTCGCTGAACTGTTCCGCACGATCGGCAAAGCAGCAAGAGAACAGTCCCTGCTCTTTATTATTGACGATTATCCACATATGATAAATAAAAACCGGAGACTATCCACATTAGTACAGTCTTATATGTCGAAAGAGTGGAAAAATTCCCGTCTCTTTTTAATTTTATGTAAACCCGCATCCCTGTACGAGAAAGAGGCCGCACAGACAGCCAAGCCACTGCTCCTGAAGCCTTTTACCTTTTTTGAGACACGCCAGCTTTTCCGCCATCTGCCCGTAGAACAGCAGATCTGCATATTCGGCATTACGGGAGGTGTCCCCGGATACCTGTCCTACTTTGTCAATGAGACACCTTTCCGTGAAAACCTGTATCAGCTATTCTTTACTGATAAGGGAGAATTTTACCGCCGGCCCACCAAATTTTTAAAGGTACATCTGTCTGAGCCAGAGCTGGCCCATTCTGCCCTTCTGTGTCTTGGAGCCAAAAGACGCAAGCTCCACGAAATCTGTGAGCGGACAGAACTGACGCCCAGCGCTGCCGGCAGTCTTATGAACACCTTGGATCTGCTTGGACTGGTGGACAAGATCATTCCCGTTACCGAGGATGCGGGAAGCCGCAGAACGCTCTACCGGATATCTGACGGCGTGTTCCGCTTCTGGTATACCTTCGCAGCACCTAACCGAAGTGCCATTGAACTTGGATGCGGCAGAGAAATATTTGAAAAAGAAGTCCTTCCGTCTCTGGACAGGTATTCCAAGGAGACCTTTGAGGATATCTGCAGACAGTATCTGGATCTGCTGGCCCAGAGGGGGGATGCTCCCTTTTCTTATGACCACGCCGGTAGCTGGTGGGGGCAGCATCCCACCAGAAAACGTACAGAATACGTCCCCATTGCCGCCGCTGATGACCATAACATACTGCTTGGGGACTGCTTCTGGACAGATGAATGGATCGACCTGGAAGGCCTGCAGGGTCTCCAGAAACACGCCAGCCTCTTTCCCCACAGTACAATATGGTACTATCTTTTTGCAAAATCTGATTTTGTCTCAGGCATGGAAACCATCTATGGGGACACAGTAAAGGTCTTTACTCTGGAGCAGATGTGTACCTGCGGAGATGCCGCAGTCTGCACACCTGATATCTGCTAAATTTGGTAAAATAGGTGCACATGTTAACCATTGTTTTATATTTGTCAAGTATCGGTTCGTTTTTATCAAGTTTCCTTTTGGATATACTAAAAAGAAAAAAGGAGACACGGCAGAAATGGACGAAAAAAGAGAACGCCAGTTTCGGGAGCTGGGACTGACTATATCGTATTACCGGAAACTGAAAGGGCTCACACAATTACAGCTTGCAAATGCCGTTGGTCTGAGCCGTACGCACATCAGTAATATCGAGGCTCACAGGATCAAAACATCCCTTTCACTGGAAAGCCTGTTTGATATTGCAGATGCCCTGGACATCCAGCCCCGGGATCTGTTCAATTTTCGTGAACAGCAGCAGCAGTAAAAAAGGTTCCGCATTCTTTTCTATAACGAATGCGGAACCTTTTTATTTCCTATAAATATTTCTTCAAGTCCTCTGCTTTGTCCAGTTTCTCCCAAGGCAGATTCAGATCATTTCTTCCGAAATGTCCGTAAGCTGCAGTCTGTTTGTAGATTGGACGTCTCAGATCCAGCATTTTGATAATTCCTGCGGGTCTCAGATCAAAGTTCTCACGTACGATCTCTGTCAGCTTCTGGTCTGAAAGTTTTCCCGTACCAAAAGTCTCCACCTGGATGGATGTGGGATGAGCCACGCCGATGGCATAGGAGAGCTGGATTTCACATTTCCTTGCCAGGCCTGCTGCAACCATATTCTTGGCCACATAACGCGCTGCGTATGCTGCGGAACGGTCCACTTTTGTGCAGTCCTTACCGGAAAAAGCACCGCCGCCGTGACGCGCATATCCGCCGTATGTGTCCACAATGATCTTACGTCCTGTCAGGCCGCTGTCCCCGTGAGGTCCGCCGATAACAAAACGACCTGTGGGGTTGATGAAAAATTTTGTCTCAGCATCCACCATATCTGCCGGAAGAATGGGGTCAAACACATATTTTTTAATATCCTCATGAATCTGCTCCTGTGTCACATCCGGATCATGCTGTGTGGAGAGTACCACTGCGTCCAGGCGGATGGGGCGGTCATTCTCATCATATTCAACCGTCACCTGTGTCTTACCGTCCGGCCTTAAATAATTCAGTGTCCCGTCTTTTCTGATCTTAGTCAGCTGGCGTGACAGTTTATGTGCCAGAGAAATCGGATAAGGCATAAACTCCTCTGTCTCATCTGAGGCAAAGCCATACATCATACCCTGGTCACCGGCACCGATGGCGTCAATCTCTGCCTCGGACATGGTGTTTTCCTTGGCCTCCAGAGCCTTGTCCACACCCAGAGCAATATCCTTTGACTGCTCGTCAATGGTTGTGATAACGCCGCAGGTCTCCGCATCAAAACCATACTTTGCTCT
>OLQH01002057.1_pt1 | contig 12947 bp, 8 predicted proteins | sample 1672671 | NCBI WGS metagenome assembly OLQH01 (sample SAMEA3136712, study PRJEB25190) | human gut metagenome
GGGTTTGGCTTCTTAGCCCTGGCGGTTATGATTTTCGGCAACTGGAAACCGCTGACCAATACGATGAACGCTTTCGCAAAACGGTGCGTGGATGTGGTCGGTTCTGCCTGCGGGCTTATTCTGATTTCTCCGATCCTGCTGCTGGTGGCGATCCTGATCAAGGCAACCAGCCCTGGGCCGATTATTTTCAAGCAGGAGCGGGTAGGGCTTCATAATAAGCCTTTTATGATGTATAAGTTCCGCACGATGCATGTGCAGAAACCGGGGGAGGAGAAAAAAGGCTGGACAGTAAAGGGAGATCCACGGATCACAAAGGTGGGCGGATTCCTGCGCAGGACAAGCATAGACGAGCTCCCTCAGCTGTTTAATGTGCTGAAAGGCGATATGAGCCTGATCGGGCCCAGGCCGGAGAGGCCGCAGTTTGTGGAGAAATTCAAGGAAGAGATTCCGCGGTACATGATTAAGCATCAGGTGCGCCCTGGAATGACGGGGTGGGCACAGATTAATGGCTATAGAGGCGATACGTCGATCCGCAAGAGGATTGAATACGATATTTACTATATAGAAAACTGGAGCATGGCTTTTGATATAAAAATCCTTTTTCTAACGTTCTTTAAAGGGTTTATCAATGAGAATGCTTATTAGAGGAAGGAAACAGGAGAAGAAGCATGGCATCATCAAGATACGATAACGACAGAGACAGATACGAGAGAGATAGATACGAAAGCGGAAGCAGAAGCCGCAGCGCGGGTACGAGTTCCCGCAGCGGAAGCAGGAGCGGAGGAAGCCGCAGTTCGGGAAGAAGCGCTGAGGGAAGAAGCCGCAGCAGTGCAGAAAGCAGATATGCGGAAGGCAGAAGCGGCGGTTCGTATGGTTCCGGAGGCGGTTCATATGGTTCAGGCGGCGGCCGGCGGCCTGCATCCCGAAAGAAGAAGGCCAAACAGAAGAGGCGTCTCATCCTGTTCTCAGTGGAACTCATCGCGCTGGTAGTTCTGGGCGTTATCCTGTGGGGGGTTATGAAGCAGGGTTCCATGCAGAAGATCAACATAAATGAAGAAGAAATTATCACCAATATGAATGAGGGCGTGGAAGAGAACGAGGCGATGAAGGGATACCGCAACATTGCATTGTTCGGACTGGACGCAAGAGATGATGATCTGAAAAAAGGAAACCGTTCTGACAGTATCATGATCGCTTCCATCAATCAGGATACGGGAGAAGTGAAGCTGGTGAGCGTATACCGCGATACCTATCTCAACCTGAGCAATGATAAATACAATAAATGCAATGCGGCCTATGCGGCCGGCGGGCCTGAACAGGCTATTTTGATGCTGAATATGAATCTGGATTTGAATATTACGGATTATATCAGTATTAATTTCAATGGCCTGATTGAAGCGATTGACTCCTTAGGAGGAGTTGAAATCAATGTGGAAGAGGAAGAGATCCGACATTTGAATAACTATCAGGAAAGTATGTTCAGCACTGAGGATCAGGAGCGGCTGACGACGGATTATGTGAAGGTGACGCAGCCCGGATTGCAGACCCTGAACGGAATGCAGGCTACTGCGTACTGCCGTATCAGGGCCACTGCCGGGGATGACTTCCGACGGGCAGAGCGTCAGAGGACCGTACTGTTGGCTTGTCTGGATAAGGCAAAACAGGCATCCATTTCGCAGCTGAATGAAACGCTGGATAAAGTGCTTCCTCATGTAGCCACTAATTTGGATACGGCAGAGATACTGGATGTATTGCAGGATGTGGCAAAATATAATGTGACTGCTACCGATGGTTTCCCGTTTGAAGACAGCCGTACTACGGGAAGGCTAGGCAACGGAATCGGAAGCGTTGTCATCCCAACTGATCTAGAAGCGAATGTAATTAAGCTTCATGAATTCCTGTTTGAACAGGAGACGTATGAACCTTCCCAGCAGGTGAAGGACTATAGCGCGAAGATCTCCAGCGATACGGGATATTAATTATAAATAGAAATCCAAAAGAGCAAAGGGGCTAATTATATGCCCCTTTTTTCTTGAAGCATGATCAATGAGGAAATAGGGTATGAAGGTCGATGTGATCATTCCTTCTTATAAGCCGGGGAAAAAATTCCTGGAATTGATGAAAAGACTGGCGGCTCAGAGCCTGCAGCCAGATCGGATCATTATCATGAATACGGAGGAAAAATATTTTGAAGCGCTACTTTTTGGCTCCCAATTACATCAAGAATATCCGAAGGCAGAGGTGCATCATCTGTCTAAGCGGGAATTCGATCATGGAGGGACGCGTAACCTGGGTGTTATGAAGAGTGACGGAGATGTTTTTATCTGTATGACGCAGGATGCGGTGCCGGCGGATAATCATCTGATAGAAGAACTGGTGAAAGGGCTTTTCCAAAGCGAAGATGTGGCGGTGGCCTATGCCAGACAGCTGGCGGGGAAAGAGAGCGGTGAAATTGAGAGGTTCACCAGAAGCTTTAATTATCCGGATAAGGCCTGCATTAAGGGAGAGGAGCAGCTTGGCACACTTGGGATTAAAACGTATTTTTGCTCCAATGTGTGCGCTGCATACCGGAAAAACGTATTTGAGTCGCTTGACGGGTTTGAAGGGCATACTATTTTTAATGAGGATATGATTTATGCGGCGAAGGCGGTGAAGGCGGGATGGAAAATTGCCTATGTGCCGGAAGCCAGGGTCTATCATTCTCATAATTATACGCCGGCGGAGCAGTTCCACCGGAATTTTGACAACGGCGTATCTCAGGCGCAGCACCCGGAGATCTTTTCGGGTGTGTCCTCGGAAGCGGAAGGGATTTCGATGGTAAAGAAGACGGCTGCCCATCTGTGCCGGATCGGAAAGCCATGGCTTGTCTTCAGGCTGGGGGCGGACTGTGTGGCCAGATATGCGGGATTCTTCCTGGGAAAGCATTATGACAGGCTATCGCCGCGAATGGTGCTGCGTTGCAGTTCCAACCGGGATTACTGGAAACAGCTTGGAAGATAGGGAACATAGGAAACGGGCAGAAGCGGCAGCCAGCGCTGATGCTGCATCGGATGGCGGAAATGTGGGCCGGCGCGCTGCGGCGGCAGAATGGAGGAAAGTATGTGCGGAATAGTAGGATATGTGGGCAGGAGCCAGGCGGCTCCCATTATTCTGGATGGATTGTCCAGACTGGAGTACCGGGGATATGATTCGGCGGGAATGGCGATCTATGATGGTGAAAAAATCAATATCACCAAATCCGTCGGAAGGCTGAAGGTGTTGAGCGAACTGACCCATGACGGACAGACCATGCCCGGACAGCTCGGGATCGGGCATACCAGATGGGCGACGCACGGAGCGCCCAGCAATCTGAACGCGCATCCGCATGTTAATGAAAAAGAGACGATCGCTGTCGTTCATAACGGCATTATTGAGAACTACCAGCAGCTGAAGAAGAAGCTGGAAGGCAGAGGCTATCATTTCCTGTCTGAAACGGATACGGAAGTTTTGGCCCATATGCTGGACTATTATTACAAAGGGGATCCGATTGAAGCCATTACGAAGGTGTTGCACCGGGTGGAAGGGTCCTATGCGCTTGGAATTCTGTTTTCAGATTATCCAGAGGAACTGTTTGCAGTGCGCAAGGACAGTCCATTGATTGTAGGGCAGAATCAGGATGGATGTTTCATAGCTTCAGATGTTCCGGCAATCCTGCGCTATACCCGGACGGTTACCTATGTGGAGAATCAGGAGATCGTCCGTCTGTCGGCAGGGGAATTTCACATCTATAACGTGGATGCGGAAGAAATCGAAAAGGAAGCGGTGACCATTGATTGGGATGCAGAAGCCGCAGAGAAAGCGGGCTATGAGCATTTCATGCTGAAGGAAATGTATGAACAGCCCAAAACGGTGGCGGATACCATCAGTCCCAGAATACGCGGCAAGGAGATTGTGATTGAAGAACTGGGAATGAGTGATGAGGACATTCTCAGGCTGAAGAAGATCCATATCGTAGCCTGCGGTTCCGCGTATCATGCGGGCGTGACGGGCAAATATGTGTTTGAGGGAATGGCGCGGATCCCGGTGGAAGTGGATCTGGCATCGGAATTCCGTTACAGGAATCCGATTCTGGAAGAAGGAGCCATGGTGATCGTCATCAGCCAGTCCGGAGAGACTGCGGATTCTCTGGCGGCTCTGCGGGAAGCCAAGCACAGAGGGTTCAAGGTTCTGGGAATCGTGAACGTGGTGGGCAGTTCCATTGCCAGGGAGGCGGACAATGTGATGTATACCTGGGCGGGGCCGGAGATCGCAGTGGCCACAACCAAGGCGTACAGCGCGCAGCTGGTAGCCCTGTATCTGCTGGCCATGAAATTTGCAAAGGTGAGGCACGCGATCACAGAGGAAGCGTTTGAAGATATGCTTACCGATCTGCGCAGGCTTCCGGATCAGATCGAATTGCTTTTGAACAATAAAAACCGGATCCAGAGGTTTGCAAATCGATATATTGCTGCGAAGGAAGTCTTTTTCATCGGAAGAGGTATCGATTACGCCATTTCCATGGAAGGTTCGCTGAAACTGAAGGAAATTTCCTATATTCATTCTGAGGCATATGCTGCCGGAGAACTGAAGCATGGTACCATATCCCTGATCGAAGAAGGCACGCTGGTTGCGGCGGTCTCCACGCAGCCTGAGCTGTATCAGAAGACCATCAGCAATATGGTGGAAGTGAAGTCCAGAGGAGCGTTTGTGCTGGCAGTGACCGGTGAGGGAAACCGGGACATTGAGAGAGCTGCGGATTATATCATTTACATACCTCAGACCAATAAATTCTTTACGAATTCCCTGGCGATTATTCCGCTTCAGCTGTTCAGCTACTATGTGGCTGTAGGAAAAGGCTGCGATGTGGATAAACCGAGGAATCTGGCGAAATCCGTGACGGTGGAATAATGGTTCGTTCTTTTCAATCGTTATTTTGAAGTGGGAGCAGATAGCCTCTTGCCTGTCTGCTCCCATTTTTTAGTCTGTTACGAATTTAACATATTTTCTATAGATTCATCACAGTTTAAACACAAATTCTGTTTATACTGTCAAGTACAATGAAAGATAAAAGAAAAGAGGGAACGATCTATGTTTGAAGAAAAAGATAATTCAAACAACGATTATCAGGAACAGAAATCTTCACAGGCTGATCAGAATGAGAGCGGCGCTGTTTATACGGAACATAAGCAAGAGCAGACTGCAGGAAGCGGTACGGAGAATGAGAGCGCTGGTTCCGGAAGCAGTTATCAGAGTTCAGGTACAGAAAGCAGTCATCAGAATTCGGGTACAGCGGGCAGCTATCAGAGTACAGGCTCTTCGGAACATTATCATAGTGCCGGTTCTGCAGGCGGCTACTACAGCGGCGGCTATCAGAACGGAGCCTATGGAAATGGTTCTTATCAGAACACCGGCTATCAGAACGGCGGCCAGCAGAATACAGGGTATCAGGGCGGAAGCCGGCAATATGGGAGCCAGCAGAGTGGAAGCTACCAAAGTGGAAGCCAGCAGGGTGGAAGCCACCAGGGTGACTATCAGAATGGAACATACCAGACAGCCGGAACCGGAAGCCAGAACGCAGGCAACCGTCAGGGCAATTTCAGCGGATACGGCAACTATCAGTCCTATCAGGGCAGCTATCAGTATGGAAGCGGTGACTACGGCACGGCAGCCGCAGGTGGCAAGCACAAGAAGGTGAAAGAGAAGAAGCCCAAAAAACCGATGAAGCCGTTTTGGAAGAAAGCGATAGCGGTTGTGGTGAGCGGTGTATGCTTCGGCGTGATAGCGGGTGTGAGTTTCCTGGCCGTCAGCTCCCTGGGTGTAAGTCAGACAGCTCCCGCTTCTGCACAGGCCGCGGCGGAAGGAAGTACTGCGGAGAGCGAACAGGCTTCCACCAGCGATTCCGGCATTAAGTCCACGGTAACAGAGGGAACCACGAGCGCTGTGGTAACAGATGTGACAGAAGTGGTGGAACAGGTTATGCCGTCCATCGTATCGATTACGAACCAGTCGATCACATCCGTGGACAGCTTCTGGGGACAGACATTTGAGCAGGAGCAGGAATCCGCAGGAAGCGGCATTATTATCGGAGAAAATGATACGGAACTTCTGGTGGTGACCAATAACCATGTGGTTGAGGATTCCACCAACCTGTATATCAAGTTTATTGATGATGAAGTGGTGAACGCTTATATTAAGGGAACAAGCCCGTCCATGGACCTGGCGGTGGTTGCGATCAAGCTGGAAGACATTCAACAGGCCACGCGGGATGCGATCAGCATCGCTACAATGGGAGATTCTGATTCGCTGAAGGTAGGCGAACCGGTTATCGCAATCGGCAATGCGCTTGGATATGGACAGTCTGTAACGACAGGCGTGGTAAGCGCGCTGAACCGTACGCTGGAAGTCAGCGAGACAGGTACCAGCAATGCGCTGATACAGACGGATGCGGCCATCAATCCGGGTAACTCCGGCGGCGCCCTGCTGGACATCAAGGGACAGGTGATCGGCATTAATTCCAATAAGATCGGCGGCAATGCGATCGAAGGCATGGGATATGCCATCCCGATTTCTTCCGCGCAGCCCATCATCGAAGAACTGATGAATCAGGAAACCAGAGATCTGGTGGATGAGGCTAACAGAGGATACCTGGGAATTTCCTGCATCAATGTGACCGCTGATATGGCAAATGCATACGGCATGCCGGAAGGCGTCTATGTGGCGCAGGTATATACCGGAACCGGTGCGGATGAGGCCGGCCTTGTGAAAGGCGATATCATCGTTGGCTTTGCAGGCAGAACGGTGACCACACAGGATGATCTGACCAATGCGATGCAGTATTATGCGGTTGGAGATACGGTGGAAATCACCATCATGCACGGAAATCCTACCGATGGCTATGAGGAACAGACAGTGACAGTAACGCTGACTTCTCAGGAAGCTATGAATTCGGTGAACCAGTAAATTGGCAAAGCAGGAAAACTGAATACCAGCAGCGGATGATGTGTACTATAAACCATCCGCGAGCTTCATAAAGAGCAGGCTGTAAGAGAAAGAAGACAGAACTTCCTAATTTCTCTCTTACAGCCTGTTTGATGTGAAGCATTCCCGTGTGGGGAGTTTATAGAAAGTTCACTTGTTCCCTGGCAGGCAATGCTTTATAATAAGAACAACCTGAAAATGCGTGTATGTCTGCACCGTTCCATGTAAATGGCGCAGAAGACGGAAAGGAAAGAGAAATGGGCGATATTGATTATAGAGAGGAAGAAAAAAAGGATGAGCCAATCCAGGCGGAATCCACGAAGGGAGAAGAGATAAAGGAAAACGAAAACGGAAAGGATGCGGAGACGGAGAAGAATGAGGTTTCGGAAAAGAAATCTCAGGACGGAGACGCTTCTGGCAAAGATCCTTCCGATAAGAATGAGAACCGGTATGAGGATGTCTGCTTCATCTGCCGGCGCCCGGAGAGTAAGGCGGGAAAGATGTACCATCTCCCCAATAATATCTGTGTATGCGACGACTGCATGCATCGAACTATGGATGCGGTGAGCCAGTACGATTATCAGGGGATGCTGAACAATCCGGAACTGATGAACATGCTGAATAATATGAATAAAGACGGGAAGTATCCCAATATCAGCTTTGTGAATCTCTCCGATCTGCAGGGAAGCGGCGGAATTCCAAACAAGCAGAAGCTCAAGAAGAAAGCCAAGGAAAAGAAGGAAGAGCCCGTATTTAATATTAAGGATATCCCGGCTCCGCACAAGATCAAGGCGAGCCTGGACGAATATGTGATCGGGCAGGAGAAAGCGAAGAAAATCATTTCTGTGGCGGTGTATAACCATTATAAGCGGGTGGCGACCAACACAATGGACGACATTGAGATTGAGAAGTCCAACATTCTCATGATCGGGCCCACCGGTTCGGGCAAGACCTATCTGGTGAAAACCCTGGCAAAGCTTCTGGATGTGCCGCTGGCCATTGCGGATGCCACATCGCTGACGGAAGCGGGCTATATTGGAGACGATATCGAAAGCGTAGTTTCCAAACTTCTGGCAGCAGCGGATAATGATGTGGAGCGGGCAGAACAGGGGATTATTTTTATTGATGAGATCGATAAGATTGCGAAGAAGAAAAACACCACATCCAGGGATGTGAGCGGTGAGTCGGTGCAGCAGGGCATGCTGAAGCTTTTAGAGGGCTCTGAAGTGGAGGTGCCGGTTGGCGCCAGCAGTAAGAACGCCATGGTGCCTTTGGCTACAGTAAATACGAGGAATATTCTGTTTATCTGCGGCGGCGCCTTTCCGGATTTGGAGAATATCATCAAACAGCGCTTGACTCGGCAGGCAACTATGGGCTTTGGCGGGGAACTGAAGGATAGATATGATAAAGATCCGGACATTCTCTCCAAGGTGACGGTGGAGGATCTGCGGAATTTCGGAATGATACCTGAGTTTTTGGGAAGGCTGCCGATCATGTGTACCCTGCAGGGGCTGACCAGGGATATGCTGGTGCGGATCCTGAAGGAGCCTAAGAACGCGATACTGAAACAGTACCAGAAGCTGCTGGCTCTGGATGAAGTAGATCTCCAGTTTGATGAAGATGCGTTGGAAGCGATTGCGGATAAGGCGATGAAAAAGGATACCGGCGCGAGGGCACTTCGGGCAATTATTGAAGAATTTATGCTGGATATCATGTATGAGATACCCAAGGATGATAACATAGGTCAGGTTACGATCACGAAGAATTATATTGAAGGGACAGGAGGCCCGCTGATTCAGATCCGTGGCGCTGGATACGCGCTGCCGGATAAGACAGCGACTTCCTGAACCACATAAAGCGCGCAGCGGAGCAGGTGCGGCGCCACAGAACCAAAGCGGATGGCCGGGAGGTGGCCGCCTGGGTTTTGTGGCGCCGTATCTTTTGGGAAATTCTCTGCATATATTGTTAAAAAAAGCGGGAGCATTCTTATGACCTGCCGGGAGATGATACTTTCAGAAGAATTTCAGGATTTCCTTACTTATTATGTGCTTCCTCCGGGAATTCTGGGAGAAAATATTCGTGAGAATACGTTTTGTTCCGTTAGAGTAAATGACAGGATGCGGTCGGTATATTTGGACAGAAGTTTGTTGCCTCCCCTGTCTTTTTCGGATTATCAATATCGTTATATTACGGAAATTTACGGCCTGATGGATACGTTTTTCCCGGAAGCCGCAGGACGTATATTTGATCCGCAGCCCCTGGTTGCCAGTGGAATTGCTCAGGTGCAGCGAGCTCCTCTTGGGCTTACAGGAAAACGTGTGGTGATTGGATTTGCGGATACAGGGATTGACTATCGAAATCCGGTGTTTCGTAAACCGGATGGCAGTACACGGATTCTGGCCATATGGGATCAGACCATACAGAGCGGCACACCTCCGGAAGGGTTTGTCTATGGAAGCGAATATACACGTCAGCAGATCAATGAAGCGCTGAAGAGAGAAGATCCTTATTCACTAGTTCCTACCAGAGATGAGGACGGGCACGGAACCAGGATGGCATCTGCAGCAGCAGGAAGTGCACTGAACGATGGGGTAGATTATCTTGGAGCAGCGCCGGACGCAGATATTGTGATGGTAAAACTCAAACAGGCGAAGCAGTTTTTGCGAGAATATTATATGCTCCCTGAAGGCGTTCCGGCGTATGGGGCGAATGATATTGTACTCGCTGTAAAGTATCTGAGTTCCTTTGCCATTCCTTTTCGGCGGCCCGCGGTAATCTGTCTGGGGCTGGGAAGGAGTTTTGGGGATCATGTGGAGAACTCGGCTCTTTCATCTTATCTTGCGGAGGTAAGCTTTGATATTAACCGTGTGGTAGTGGTGGCGGGAGGAAACGAGGGAAATTCTGCGCATCATTATGCAGGGAGTATCATGGGAACAGAATCGGAAGAAATAGAACTGCGTGTGGCGGAAGGAACGAAAGGATTTCTCATGGAGATATGGGGCAACTTCTCCAGCTATTTTTCCGTATCGGTTAGATCACCTGGAGGAGAGGAAATTCCCGCTATAAGCAGCAGGCTGAATCAAGGATTGAGTTATACATTTGTCTATCATCAGACACAGCTGCGTATCGATTATCAGCTGAATGATCCGGCTTCCGGGCGGGAAGTGGCAGTGCTGCGCTTTGAAGATCCTGGTCCGGGTATTTGGACGCTGCGGATAAACCAGGAGAGAGCGGGAACTGGGACATTTCATATATGGCTGCCGATCCGACAGTTTGTGGACGGGAGTGTAGAATTCTTGAGGCCGTCTCCTGAAACCACATTAACCTCTCCTTCATATGCGTCCAATGTATTGACTGTGTCCACCTATGATAGTTCCAATAACAGCTTTTACATTAACTCGGGGCAGGGATTCGGACTAAATGGGAAGATCAAGCCGGAACTGGCAGCTCCTGGAGTGGACATATCTGTGGCGGCTGGAATGTTACAGGGCCGCAGCGTGATCGGAAAGGCGACAGGAAGTTCTCTGGCAGCTGCATTGGCCGCAGGCGGCTGTGCCCAGCTTTTTCAGTGGAGTATCGAAAGAGGGGGATATTCTGATCTGAATGGCATTGGAGTGGTAAATTATATGGCCCGGGGAGCCGCACGGGATGCTGCATATATTTACCCCAGCCGCATGTGGGGGTATGGAAGAATGGATATGGAGGGCGTATTTGATTGGCTCGCCGGGCTGTCGCGTTAGGGAGTCGGGATAGGTTCATCGGTTGTGAACGTCTGTTTTGTTGTGGAAAAGAATTGATATGATTAAGAAGGCCGGGAACAAATAAAAAACTAGTACGCCGCACTCAAGGTTTTCTGTTCGTTTACGGCCTTTTTCTTGTGCCGGAGGTATCTGTAGGATATAATGAATCCATATAGGGGATAAAAATATAGGAGCGGATAGGGAAAAGGAGAAGTAAACTGCGGGAACGCGTTTTCCAATGCATTCCGGCATCCAAACACAGAAAGGAAAACACAGATGAGATATCTGACCATCATTCTGGCGATATTTACAGGAGAATTTTTTCTAAAAAATCATATCGAAAAGACCAAAGAAATGGGAAAGACGGAAGAGATCCTGGGCGGACGCATCCTGGTGAGAAAGTATCATAACGAAGGGGCATGCATGAACCTGGGCGAGAAGAGGAAAGGGGCTGTGGCTGCCCTTTCCCTCGTCCTTACAGCCGCCCTTTCGGTTGTATTCCTCTTCACCCTGACCCGGCACGGCCGCAGCGGATTGAAGACCGCGCTGGCCCTGCTTCTTGGAGGAGCCTACAGCAATACCTACGACAGGCTGAAACGGAAATATGTGGTGGACTATTTCAGCCTGAACGTGAAATGGGCGCCTCTGCGCAGGATCGTGTTCAATCTTTCGGACTTCTGCATCCTGATCGGAGCCCTTTTCCTGGCGTTAAAGGGATACTGAAGGGAAAGAGATACTGAATAGAAAACGCCCTCCCGGCATCAGACGAGACGATGCGCCGGGAGGGCGTTTTGACGGCAGGACAATGGCGCCGGAGAGGGTCAGGCGGTGATCACCGTACCCGCTTTTCCTTTTATGGCATCCGCTACACAGTCCAGGGAAGTGATCAGGACGCTTCCCGTGGGAACAGCTTCCAGGAAGCTGATGGCGGCTTCAATCTTCGGCAGCATGGTTCCCTCTTCAAACTGCCCGTCCGCCATATACGCTTTGGCTTCTGCTGCGGTCATGGAACGGATGGGCGATTCGCTCTCCTGCTGATAATCTTTGTATACCTGTTTGACACTGGTCAGGATGATGAGCTGGTCGGCATTCAGGTCAATGGCCAGCTTTCCGGCGATGCAGTCCTTTTCAATGACAGCGGAAGCACCTTTGAGCGCATGTTCCTGCATGATGACGGGAATGCCGCCTCCTCCGCAGGCGATGACCACCTGATCCGCATCGGCAAGGGTGCGAATGGCATCGATCTCCAGAATGTCAATGGGCTTGGGAGCGGCCACAATACGGCGGAACCCTTTGCCGGGCTCTTCCACCACATAATTGCCTTTCTTCTGTTCCGTTTCCGCGTCTTCTCTGGACATATAGCGTCCGATGATTTTGGTGGGCTCATAGAAAGCCTCATCATACGGATCCACCGTAACCTGGGTCAGAATAGTGCTGACCGGCTTGGAAATGCCGCGGCTTAACAGTTCCGCGCGCAGGGAATTCTGAATATCATATCCCACATAACCCTGGCTCATGGCGCTGCAGACACACATAGGGGCAGGCGTATAATCAATATAAACCCGGCGCAGCTCGGTCATGGCCTTGTGGATCATGCTGACCTGGGGGCCGTTGCTGTGGGTGATGACGAGCTGATAGCCCGCTTCCACCAGATCAGCCAGCGCTGTGGCAGTGAATTTTACGGCATCCCACTGTTCTGTGGTCGTATATCCGAGGGCCTGATGGCCAAGGGAGACGACGGCTCTTTTTTTCCCATTTTTCATGCTCATATGGATATCCTCGCTTTATCAATCTTTTTCGTTAAAATTATGAACCGGAAGGCATGCCTTCCGGCTTTTTCTGTCTACATACCCATCCTGCGGCCAATCCGCCCACAGCCTTTTTGGGGCATGGAATCCTGCAGGAAAAGTCCTTTTTTATTATAGCAAATGAAAAAGTATTTGTATACCGGAAGGTTTGAAACGGATACATAAAGTGTTACTGCCAAGCCCTTCGCATATGCCCTTTCAGCCGTCCGGTGAGCCTGTACGCCGCGCGGTTCCTGAGCCTGGCCCTCAGACAACGCCCTGCCCCGGGGATCCTTTCGGGCACGGTTGTCCGTTCGTCCTGGCCACCTCGAAAATAGGTTGTTTCTTAGTCTTGCATGTGGGAAGTTCACCCGCACGCTCTGGCGGCGTTGTCTGACGCCCCATAGGGGCGGAGTTTAGCCGC
>OLQH01002067.1_pt1 | contig 12829 bp, 21 predicted proteins | sample 1672671 | NCBI WGS metagenome assembly OLQH01 (sample SAMEA3136712, study PRJEB25190) | human gut metagenome
TCCCAGTATGTATTCATATACCTCCTCAGAGGCATCGAACATTTCCCTTCCGTCAGAGGACTTCCCGGGGATATCATAAGTACCGTGAATCAGGATGATGTAATAATTCCCAGGGCAAAAATAGCTTTCGATCACCTTCTGGTAGAATTCATTTACCAGATAATCATTACTGAGCTGGCTATCCCGGAGCCTCAACAGAAAGTCCATTTTGCCGCCCGCTGCTTCTTCTTCCCGAGGGAATTCCAGATTCAACAAATTCTTTCCCAGATGGCCAGAAAGTGCCTTTTTGAAAATGTTGAAATACTTAAATATCTCTTCTTCCGGCAGGGAAAGAAAGGCTTCTTTCATCGTTGCCCGGATGTTCTTCTCACCGTCCACATAACAGCTGCAGATCCGGTCGATTGTGCAGCGCTCTGCGCAAAACTGCTTTTTGATTTCAGCGACCTCTTTTTTATTCATGATTTTTCCTCCTCATCGAATGGTTTCGTAGATCCCCTTCTTTGTGTTCCAGGATACCGCTACGGGCTGATCGCAGTTTAGACAGATCATATCGAACATATCCTCCCGTTTATTTGTCCTGTATCGGAATGAGGATCCGCACTCACAGTTCACATACAACGGCACCAGATCTTCCACCGCAAACGTAGCGCCGCATTCCCTGCAGGTAAATTCCGTGATGGGGGTTTTGATGTTGAGCCCTCTTTCTACCCCACATTCCGGGCATTTCAGGTAAAGAAATCCCTTGTAACCTTCAAGCTTTGGGGGGGGCGCCATCTTGGCCAGTTTCTGAACGTTTTCCGCACCCTTTCCTGGCTCCGACATAACAGGTTTTTCGATCGATTCATCCAGGCCCAACACTCTGCTGGACAACTCCCGGAACAGCCACATTGCCGTTTCATCGTCATAATCCCTTACTGCGCTTGCTCCCAGTATCGACACTCTTACTTTCATGATTTTTCCTCCTTAAGCATTTCTGATGGGCGTATATTTCACTTCCCCGCTTCGTTTGTGTCCATATATATGCCTCTCCTAACATGATCTCCTTCCCACACTCCACACAGTACCGTGGGATATCGGATTTTTTCTCTTTCTTTTCATTCCTCATTCGTTCTGCCTTCTTTCTTCCTGATGTAGTATTCCTGTACTGCCCGGAACATGTCCCGCATCAGCAGCTCGGCATTCCGGTTCACCTTCCGGTACTTCGCCTGCAGCGCATACCCGTCTTCCACGAACTTCTCCCACTGCTCATCTGTCAGCTTTTCATATCCATACTTTTCAGTCAGCCTCCACATATCACGCTGGAGGTTATAAATTACTGTCCGGTCGTCCATACGCACTCCATAGTTACAATTTGTCAATGAGTTACATCACAGTTACATCTCCGGTTACACAAAAAACCTCGTATTTATGCGGCGGTTACAAGGTTACAATTTTTTCTGGATTCCTTATAAAGGGAAAAATAAAATTCTGAAAATCTGTGATTTCATTTTTTTTCTCTATATAGCATGATTTTCAGCTGTAACCTTGTAACTTTGTAACCGATGCCAATTTCCCCAGTAATTATGTGGGTTTGCACGGTTACATATCTGTTACCATTGATGCAACCATGTTGGTTAAAATGGCAGCCTTTCATCTTCTGCAATCTCTTCAAATCCATCATCGTCCGGCATTTTTACCCAGATGCAGCGGATAGCTTTGCCAAAAAACTTTTTGTTTTTCGTCTTGCTGTCGCCTTGCATGGCTATCAGATTATTCTTTGATGCCCAGCTCAGGAAGGATTTTTTTGAAAAGTTACCTTTTTCGCAAATGCGGGAAAACGCATTTGGCTGAATAATCACATACCCGTTCTCGATACAGCCCCAGACCTCACCTTTATAGTCCCCGGTAAAGGAATCCGGTTTAAATTTATTGATGTTGATCTCAACTTCGCTCAGGATATACTCATAAGCCCTTTCATTTTCGCTCAGTTCCTCCCGGCTGATCAGGACGCGCTTCGCTTCCTCCAGAGGGATGCACTGCCCATCCTGGAACAAGTAGTCCGTGGCAATCCGGTCGGCTGTCAGGACAATGGACAGGGAAATACTCTGCTTCTCCATCTTTTCATCATCCCGCAGCTGCGCCTGGAATTCCGCCTGTATCTCCCGGATGGCGTCCGGCCCCAATTCCTTTACAACCTCAACGAATTCTTTTCCTGCAAAACCGTAATGCTTTTTCAGGATATCTGCTGTCAGCTGGGGATTCTGATACACCTTTTCTCCGCATTCCAGTTCCAGGATCCGGTTCATGGCTCCTCCCTGGTTCACATAGGAGGACAGCGGCCGTTCCCCATTCGTCAGGATCACGTTCCGCCAGCGGTTCTCCCTGCGGATCCCCAGTTCTTTGTCAGACCGGCTCTTCCCCTTTCCGGAGCACAGGTCATATACGATGCCCTCAAAATTATCCCGGATGCGATCCGACGTCTTGCTGGTATCATCCAGCATCATCGGAAGATTGTTCAGGAAGTCCGCGCGGGCTTCCAGCGCGACGTCTGTAGATTTAAAATCACCGATGTAATTGCTCTCGTCTGGATTCGCCCACACGGAGCAGGCCAGCATCAGGCTCACAGTCTTTCCGCCTTCTGTCTCGCCCCACAGGTCTACAAAAAACGGCAGGCCTCCCAAAATGGAGAGCAAGACGCTGGCAAAGGATGCTGCCAGCATAAATTTCAGTTCAATCCTCCCGGTGGCACGCAGCTCCTTCACATGGTCATACCACCGCTCCCGGCAGCCGTGCTCCTGAATGCTTTCAAACGCCTGCTTAAAACGGCTGTCTCCGTCAAAAACGATTTCCGTATCATAGGGGAGGAAGCCTCCCCGGATCCATCCCAGCTTTGAGCTAGAATACTGCACGCTGATATATTTCTCATTCAGGTTTTCCACATCCGACAGGTAGCGCACCAACAGCTTCGCATTCTCACTGGTCACTGCAATCCCTCGCCCGGACAGCGCCACGATTTTGTTGGCGGAGGTCACGAGCGTTTTAGGGACGATGATTTCTTCCCATTTCCCGTTTCGTTTATAGGCCAGCTTTAGCTGCTCTTCTCCTGTTTCCAGATTTTTAAGGCGCTCTATCGGTAGAATGGGGTGATAGCACGCTACCACATCCGGCCTGCCAGTGTCTTGCACCCATATGCCATCTTCCCGGGCGATCCAGGAGCCGCAATACATCCGGTCATAAGGCCCCTCAAAATTTGTCCAGTTATCCAGGGACTGCAGCGGCTTCTTTTTTGCCGCTTGCTGCAGCTGCCGCTCCACTTTTTTGTAGGCAGATACCATTTTCGCAAACTTCGTTTTTACCCCCAGTTGAGCCGCCCGGTCTTCCAGGGTTAGCAGTACCTTGGCTTTATGGATTTCGTCCTCGTCAGAAAACACCTCATCCAGCGTTTCGTCCGAATAGACATCTTCCGCCGTCATGGACGCTATGTTTTTCACCTGGCCTCACCTCTTTTCGTTCAAATATTCCAGCCTGTAAATCACCTTCTGCCAGGCGTTGTACGCATCACACCACGCGTCCGACAGTGGCTGGTACAGTTTCACGCACCAGTACAGGCCATTGCTCTGCCGGATCAGTTCCTGCTTCTCCTGCCGCTCCCGGGCTTCCCGATGCCGGGCCGCCTCCCGGCCCTTCTGCCGCTGGTATGCCAGCCGGCGCCTCCGGAAGAACGGTTCTTCTCCTTTTTTCGGATATGTTCCGCCCAGTTCCTCAAAGGCTTCCCGGAAGGACAGGTTTTCCATCCGCTGCACGAAATCAAACACATCGCCGCCCTCTCCACACCCGAAACAGTAGTAGTCCCTCTCATAAATCCGCATGGATGGCGACTTGTCCGCGTGAAACGGACAGAGGATAAATCCTCTCCGATTGGGCTGCGGCAGGCTGTAGCGTGCCAGGATTTCCCGCATGGTGGTGTTTTCCTTGATTTCTTCCAACGTCATACTGCGCCTCCAGACAGGATTTCAATGATCCTCCGCCCGGTCTGGCGCTTATCGCAAAACAGATACCGAATCCCGTACTTTCTCTCCTGAGTCCGCATAATCTTGTACAAGACCTCTCCCTGCAGGGATTTTCCTCCCCGCGGGTTCCGCCACCAGATCACATCTTCCAGACAGCGGATCCCTCCGCCATGCTCCACCAGGATCACCAGCTGGATCTCATTCTCCCTGGCCCGCAGGATTTCCCGGCGGAAGCGATCATGTCCCTGGCAGACGTTGCTGCAGACCTCAGACAGATTCTGTTTCCGGTCCACGATCAGCCTCGGGTTGTCATAATTCATATAGTCCCCGACCATCAGTTTGGAAACGGGGTGCTTTACTCCCTGCCGGTCGAATTCCTCAACGATCTTTCGGATCGCCCGATCCTTCTCCCGGCTGTCAATCTGTATCACCATGGCCACGCCTCCTTAAAACGGAAGTTCCTCATCGATGCCATCAGGGATATTCATAAACCCGTCATTATCCACTGTCCCACGGGCTCCTTCCGCATTCCCAGAAGATACGCTGCCTCCGGAATCAGGCCGGCCCTCCACGAATTCCACATGCTCCGCGATCACGTCCGTGGTATAAACTTTTGTCCCGTCCTCTTTCGTATAATTTCCCGTTTGGATCCTTCCAGTCACTCCGATCCGTTGCCCCTTATGAAAATATTTTTCGACAAATTCCGCTGTTTTCCCGAACGCCACACAAGAAATAAAGTCTGCATCCGGGCCGTTTTCCTGCTTATAGATACGGGCCACCGCCAGGTTGAACCTGGCGATGCTGGTCCCGCCGTTGGTATAGCGGATATCTGGATCCTTTGTGAACCTTCCTACAAGCTGTACACTGTTCATTCTGCCTGCCCTTTCTCCGCCTTATCCGGGGTCATTTCAAACCGCTTCATGCAGTTCTTGTACTGCTCCACGGTCATTTCTTCGATATGCTTCAGTTTATATGCTGCGAGAATCGTTCTTTCCTCTTTCCCAGTACGATTCAGTTCCTTTTGGATCGTCTGCATCATAGCGGCATTCACCCTGACAGGCTCCCCGCCTACATTGTCCGGCCTCTTTTCTTCCTGCTGCATTCCCACTGCCTGCGCCTGGCCGTCCTCCGGCTTCTTCCTAGCGCCCGCTCCCTGCTGCGCCTTGCCAGAGGCACGTTTCCTATTTCCCGCCTCCGGAGAATCTCTGTCAGGATCGTCCATCAGTTCTTCCGTCGGGATACAGAAAGTCTGAAAACATGCGTATTTAAAGGCGATCGCCATGGCCTTATTCGTTGCCTTGTCCCCGCTGTCCATCCCTTCCCCAACCGTAACGGCATCCACATAGGATCCGTCCGTAGTGTAAAAGCGGTATCTCATCCGGCAGATCGAATAAATCAGCTGAGTTCCCTTCGTGCTCTGCCGTTCCTCTCGGCTCTGTTCCAGCAGTTCCGGTACGCAGAACACTTTATGTTTGATCATGGCCGGGCTTAGGGCGTTCATAACCGCGTCAATGCTGCGGTATTTAAAGCCCTGCTGCTTATTCACGTCATTCTTGCCAACGGCGCCGATATCTTCCATCACTCCGCAGATCGCTTCATAGATCCTGGCATTCGCCGGTCCCTCACTGTTGTTTACCATGCCGTCAGCTCCTCCACTTCGTAATCAATGCCAACGCTGTCCAGGTACATTTCCAGCTTTACCTTTGCGTCCTCCGTCAGCTCCATCCTGTATTCGTAGGTAACCGTATCGCCGTCCAGCTCCGGAGAAAGACTGTCCACGACCTCCTGAGCAGCTTCTTCCCGCGCCTGCTCCACGGCAGCGGCCTTCTCCATCTCCGCCTGCCGGAGTGCTGCTGCCTTCTCTTCTTCCGCCTTCCGGAGGGCAGCCGCCTTTTCTTCCTCCGCCCGGCGCAGGGCAGCCTCCCTCTCTTCCTTGGCGCGCCTCTCCGCTTCTACGCGTTCCCGTTCCTCCCGGCGGATCCGTTCCAGCTCTTCCCGGTGCCTTCTCTCGGCCTCCCTGGCAAGAATCTCCTGTTTCTGACGCTCATAGCTGTTGATATGCGCGACCGCATCGGAAAGATTCAGCGTATCTCTGTAGACCTGCAGTGCCTCTTCCCCCGCTTCGGAATGCATCTCGCGGATCGTTTCCACTGCCTGACGGGCATTCGCCGCCGCATTCCCGATCTCTTCCCGGATTGCTTTCTCCCGGGTTCCGGCGTTCTCCCATTTGGGACTGTAGATCTTTTTCAGGGGGATAATGTCGGCCACATCCCCAGCCAGTTCTTCGTATACCCGCCGAATCAGCTCTCGCTTCTCGGCAATCCGTTTTTCTTCAAATGCCTTCACCTGGCCGTCAATCAGCTCGATAGGCTTATCATATAGCGCGATCAGAGCTTTCGCCCGTGGCTCAAAAGCATCCCATGGCGCCATATACGTCCGTTTGGCTTCCCGGAGGTTGTCCATCAGGTTTTTCTTTTCTGCCCGTAGGGAAGCCACCTCCTTCTTTGCCATGACCTTGCTGTCCTCTGTGAAAACAGCACCTTCGTACTCCGACAGACGGGCGTTGATCGCCTGTTCGACCTCTTTAAAGTTGCATTCGATCGTCGCCGCCTGCTGTGTGATGACTGCCTGTATATTTTCCATGGTTATTTCTCTCCTTTCGTATGTTCTTCATTGAACGGCCCTTCCTTCTTGACTGGGAGCCCCAGCACTGCCATAATAGCGCTGGAGCAGTATTCCTTCCCGTTCGTGATCATTGCCCGGATATTTGCCAGATCCCCCATAGCATTTATGCCGTCCACAAAATCCCCGTAAGGGACATATATCATCTTCTCATCCATCCGTTTTACCTCCCGTACACTTCCCGGATGCAATCAGCGCTATGAAGCTTTGTAAGCCTTGCCAATTCTGCAAGTACTAAAGAGGCTCCACTACGGCTTATACCGTCTTCTTTGCAATTATCTGCCATGCAAAAGGCAAGCCCCAGGACGACATCTTCTGCCATGCTTATAATGTTGCTATCCCCGATTAACGATGTTCTAACGGTCGAACGCTTATCATCCTCATCCACTTTGACAAATGCCATAACCGCTTTTCCGCTTTGCTGAACAATTTCTTTCCCGTCCTCAAAAATTTTCACCTCGACCATTTCTTTTCTTCCTTTCTCATTCTATAATGCATATATCAACTATTTCTTTTGGCCTCGCCGCTCTACCAAGCGGCGGGGTCTTACTCTGTCCAATGGCACTTACCGTCATTGACCTCCACCGTCTGTCCGGCCTGCTCCCAGGCAGCCAGCACTTCAGCTACTGTTATTTCCTGCATTATGCTTGTCCTCCTTTCCCGGCCTTACGCCGGTTCCTCCGCAATCCCGTACGCCCGTGATGCAATGTCGCTCCACGCTTGGTCGTGCTCGCTCTCTGTAATCTCTCCGGTCAACCACAATGCCCAGAGACAGCCATCCAAAAAGTTATAGCTTTTGTCTGGGGTGATCTTCAGGTTGTGGTATTCTTTCTTGATGATCGCTGCAAGCGCAATCCTTCCCGCATCGTCATCGTTATCACTGAGATTATAAATTAGCCGCTCCATTGTGCACTTTTCCATCCTTTGCACTCCTCTCAATCATCACCAAAAATCAGCTGTTGCAGCCTGGTCTTATGCTCCCTCTTTTCTGGCTCCGGGGCTGCGGAAAACTGCGACATTGGCACCCGGAGCCGCCCTGTCGACCGGTCAGCGATAATCTGACCGATTTTAATCTTCCTGTAGATCGTATCCGTGCTGACCTTCAGGGTTCCGGCCGCCTGCTCCGGCGTGGCCCATTCCTCATATTTCTGCTGCTTTTCCAGCAGTTCTATGAGATGGTCAACCTTGGCTTCCAGCTCATCCATCCTTTCTTCCAGATACATTTTCTTCCTTCCTTTCCCGTGCTATAATCTCCCTGAGAAGGGAGGTACATGGTTTTTACTGAAGTAGAACAAAAAATTTATGATTCCATAGCCGAAAAAGGGCAATACAGGTATTCTTCGGATATGGCTATCAAATCTGCTGAGATAAAAGCAATCGATTCCCTTAAATCAAATGGCTATATCTCTGTAAAAGCTGAATCCATTGGTTTTATTATCGCTGAAACCATTTAGGCCTGGCTTTCAAATGCGCTATCCGTACCTTGACTCTTTCAATCAGGTTCGGGTAGCTTTCTTCTACCATCCCAACCTCTTTTCCGGTGTTCCAATCTCTTATCCTGACGCTGTGAACACCTCTAAGGAAACTGCTTTTAAACATCACACAATAGTGCTTTTCTCCATCTTTGAAAAAGATGTACTTCTGGTGATAATCAACGCCCACCTCTCATCACCTCCTTCACACTTTTCGCTCCCTCACTGTCCTGTTTATTGGACAGTCGATGATGTATCCTGTTCAAGAAAGTATTCAATCGGAACACCAAAATATTTTGACAGTTTACTTAGACTTTCGAGGCTAGGTTCACTCCTTCCAGACTTCCAGTTTGAAAATGCAGTTTGGCTAATTCCTGTTTCTTTGGATACCTGGTAGCTGGTTTTGTTTTTTTCAGCTAATAAAGCCTGATATTTTTCGTACAAATTTTCACCACCTTTCTGCTTTCGTCCTATTGAAAATACTTTCGCGCTGTGATATACTTTCAATTACAAAACTACTACATTTTAAATGTAAGCATATCACATTCGCAAGTATTTTGATGCGCTTGCTTTCGTTTGCGTAATTAAACAATACTACACTTTTCGTTAGCAGTCAAGACATTTTGCTAACTTTTGCGAAAGTATGCTGCGTTTGTGAAAGGAGCATAACTAATGTATGAAGTATTTGAACAACTTCTACAAAAATACGGCGTTACCTCGTACAAAGTAGCAAAGGAAGCAGGAGTGACGCAAACTGCATTAAGTAATTGGAAATCCGGAAGAAGTACACCTACAACAAAGACCCTTCAAAAAATAGCTGATTATTTTGGAGTTACGATCGACTATATCATGACGGGAAAAGACGATTCAGCGAAATCAGAGATTAAGCAAGAACTAACTGCACGCGATGAGCGAGACATCGCCAAAGACCTTGATCGGATCATGGGCGAAATAAGAAAAGATGACGATGGGCCCCTGTATTATAACGGCGTCGAAATTGACGATGCCTCTATTAATCTGTTACAGAACGCCATCGAGTATGCCTTGAGAGAAACCAAAAAAGAAAATAAGGTGAAATACAATCCTCATAAAAACAAAAAGTAGGTGGGGTTATCTTGGAAACTTTTGAACGTAGGATGCACCGGATATTAAATTACTATATACGCATTACCGGTACGCGAGATCCTTTAGAAATAGCCCGTTCGCTTGGCATAGGGATTGCTATCGTGCCATTGGGAAATATCGCAGGGAATTATAAACTGCTTAAACGGAAGAGATGGATTTTTATAAATGAAAATATTCCTATAGAAAGTCCCCTTTTCCGCATAGTGGTTGCCCATGAATTAGGACATGCAATATTCCATCGCAAGGAAAACTGTGCCTTTCTGAGAAGCAAAACTTTATTATTGACAAGCGGAATTGAACGTGAAGCGAATATTTTTGCAGCACATTTGCTGATCTCGGATGAAATGCTTCATGAATACGCTGGTTTTACCAAAGATCAATTTTGTGTTTGTACGGGATATCCAATGGAACTTCTTGAATTACGTTTGAAGTGATAATCACTTATGGTGAATAGAATAGGAGCGTAGGCAATGAAAGCTGAAAAGAACAGAATTAAAGTCGGTAATTTGCCGCAGGTGAATACGCTTAATGATTTATGCCGTTATTTTCCTGGCATTCCTTCCAATGATCGGAAGAATCACAAAAAGAATGGTTACATCATACCTATGGTGTTTGTATTGATCGTTGCGGCCATGACATCTTTCATAACCGCTCAGCCAGTACCCGTTTCTGAAGAGCAAACTGCAGTAATAGAAGAAACGGAATTTCAAGAAGAAGGCATTCCTGAAATGCAGATATATTATAGTACAGCTGAGCTAAACGTCAGAAGCGGGCCGAGCACTGATTATGAAATAATAGATACTATTTCCTTTGGAGACGAAGTTGAAGTCGTCGCCATTGAAGAAGGATGGGCGGAAATCAAAACATTAGAGGAAAATGCATATGTATCAGCCGATTATCTTAGCCAATCACAGCCGGAGACAACATCAGAAAATGAAGGACCAATGGTTTGGGTGTCTTATAGCGGAAATAAATATCATTCAAATCCATCGTGCAGTGGCATGAAAGGCGCAACACAAGTTACTCTGAGAAGTGCGCAGATGACTGGAAAAACTCCGTGTTCAAAATGCTATTAAAAGGAGATTGATATGAACCCGAAACTTATTGTTCTTTTCGTTCTTTTGTTTTTAGATGTTGGATTTATTCCGCGTTTTTCTCAGTACGATACTGCAGATAAAATCTTTGCAATGATCTCTTTTGTAGGGACAGCAGTTATTATATTTTTAATTATCGTAGAAAAAAGAAAAAAGAAAAATGAGGACAAATATTTTTCAGAAGAAATTGCCTCTCAACGCAACAGAATTATCAAATTGATTGATGATGGAACACTTCCGCCAGTTGAATCTCATTCTGTTATACTGCAAAAAGGAGAGCGCGCTTTTTGTGAACTTCCAGGAAGCTTGATTATAACAAAGAATAAGGTGCTTGGTACATCTGGAGGTAATGGCGGAGTATCCGTCAGAGTTGCAAAAGGCGTCTACGTCCATTCTGGCTCTTCTGCGAGCAAAAAAATTTATGGAGATGTAACTACAGCATATAATGGAACTCTTGTAGTTACTTCACGCAGAATAGTATTTCTGAATCCGGAAAAAGGATTTGAAATTCCGTTTTCTAAAATAACTGGCTTATATTCAACTTTTGATATGATTACTTTTCAGCAAGGAAATAAATCATACATGCTCTCTGTTTATAACTCTGACATCATCGAAAGGTTGGTACATAAGCTTGCAGGAAATTAAAGCCGCCCAGTGCCAGAGCGCTGAAGTGGAATAGAAACCTTGACAATATAATATACTTACCTAGGCAGCCGGGGGACGTGCTCTATCCCGTTCCGAGTCTTGCGGAAAGGGGTGGTATTTATGAGTACATATGAGGAATTACAGTTAATTATTTCTGTGGCCCTTTTGATCATCGCAATACTGACTTATACTCATAAAAAATAGCCGTCCTGCCCTGGTAAGCTGACGGCCATTTTTTAGATAAGCTTCGCCGGGACGGGTGAGGTGCATTCACCTTCCGGCTGTCTTGTTAAGTATATTATATGTCAATGCTTCTGATTTGTCAAAAAGAAAAACCGCCCCAGTGTTACCAGCACCGGAGCGGAATCCCAGAAAATACTGCACAGGCCCGGAGGCCGTGGCAAATATCCTCTACACAATGGATATTCTACCACAAACCTCCGGCACCTGTACAGGTGTTATTTTTATACTCATTTTTAAGGAGGTACGGAACATGTCAATCCAAGAGCACACCCGCTTCTACAAGCGCCAGAACCGCCAAATAACAAAGTTTTATGCGTGGGTGTACAATCCACATACCAAACAAAATATACGCGGCCCTTTGCGGCTCAAACGCGCTCAGGCGGTAAGGGATGAAGCGGACATATTAAAACAGATCGAACAAGGGGAAACCTTTGAAAAAGAAAAAGCCGAGGCTGACAAGGGATTGAAATTCGGGCAGGCCTATAAGCTTTGGCTTGTGCCCGCAAAGAATATGTATGCTGATTCAACCTACAGGATATACATGTATAATTACGAACACTATATCCGCGAAATATTTGACGATCGCCGCGTCCAGACAATCAAGACGCTGCACATCCAAAAATTTGTAAACTACCTGAGCGCCTCCAAGCCAGAGGGCAAGGGCTACTCTCCGGAGACAGTCAACAAGGTTATCAACCTCATGTGCAATATTTTTAATTTTTGCGTCCATGTCCTTAAGATTATCGATAAAAGCCCGATGGATGGTATCCAGCGACTGAAGGTGATTCCGCCGGACAAACAGATATGGACAGATCAGCAGCAGGCAGATTTCCTTCTATCCGATATCGTCCGCAGATCCCACATCTATCCGATGCTGTGCGTCTCGAGCCTTGGAATCCGGCCCGGAGAGGTATGCGGACTTGCCGAGGCCGACTTTCTCCCGGCAGATGGCCTGCTTACGATGCATAGAGGTTATAATAAATATAACGTCCTCACAGAGATGAAAAATCCGCAGTCACACCGCCCGATCAGTCTGTACCCGCCGATCACTGCGGCGATCATCCAACACCTGGAATGGAAGGAAGCCTTCCGGCAGCTCGATCCTGATTTCGCAGACAACGATTTCCTGTTCGTTTCCGTCAACGGCCAGCCGATCAATCCGGACGTGTACGGTAAAGCATTCAAGAAGCTCTTAGCGAAATACAACAGGGAGGCCGCCGTTCCGCTCCCTAACATAGCCGTGTATGACCTGCGGCACTCATTTGCTACGATCAATCTGCTGGATCTCCAAAAGCCCATTAATGCGGTGGCGAGCGTCATGGGAAACAGCCCTAAAACTCTTATGACGCGATACGCTCATGTGTTGCAGCGGGATCGCAAAGATGTGACTGATGATTACTCCGCAAAAATTTTCCGAGCGAAAGCAGAGTGATATTTCTGTCTAATTTTTCTGTCTAAATTTTTTAGGGGCAAAAAACAACGGCCCCGGAATGTCCCGGAAGCCGCTGTTTATACTGGTTTTTGGAGAGCGATAGACGGGACTCGAACCCGCGGTCTCGACCTTGGCAAGGTCGCGCGT